>ERZ827101.3134-NODE-3134-length-12493-cov-2.672777_pt1 | contig 12493 bp, 10 predicted proteins | sample MGYA00519869_ERZ827101 | MGnify/ENA primary metagenome ERZ827101 (study PRJEB31778, sample SAMEA3449256) | human gut metagenome | biome: human gut; feature: human-associated habitat; material: faeces | place: United Kingdom | collected 2010/2012 ...
AATCTCCCAGTAATCTTGATTCTTTCCTCTTTGATCCCAGCTTGCAAGTCTTCCGTTTCTCGCTTTTTTAATTGTTGTTAAATCTTGAAATAATCCTGATACTTTGCTCATATCTTTTCTCTCCTTTTTTGTTCTATCCTTTTACTGCGCCGGCTGTCATTCCTTCTACGATATTCTTCTGGAAGAAGCCATAGAATATTAATTCCGGAATAATAATCATGACACTTGACGCAACAATTCCGCCATAATCTACGGTATAAGTTCCTTTAAAGAAGGAGGCACCCATAGACAATGTATAATCAGACGCATCTCTTAACATAACGGATGCGAACGGGAATTCATTCCAAATATAAAGCACATTAAAGATGACAATTGTTGCAATTACAGGTTTCGTCATCGGTAAGATAATCTTAACCATCAGATCCCATAAATTACATCCATCTATAATCGCAGCTTCATCAATCTTAAAAGGACATACGGTCCATGCAGATGTGCAGCTTCATCAATCTCTGTAGGCAAAGCTTTCAAATACCCGACTAATAGTAACGTATTAAATGAAATAGACGTTGCTACATAAGGCAATATCAATGCCATCTTGCCTCTCAACCCGAAAAATACATTGATCTTGTACACCGGGAACAAGAGAATAAACGGAGAAATTGACAACCCCATAATCAAAAAGCCATAAAGCAATTTTCTCATTTTTTCATTTTTGAATTCCATTCTTGAAATTGCAAAAGAGCTGAAAAATGTAATTACTAATTCTATAACCAAAGATATGACACATACAAAAATAGTGTTTCCATATAATTTCGGAAAATCTAACACATCCATCGCATGCTTATAGTTGTCAAAGTTAATTGACTTCGGCAAAGATAGCGGTGTTGATAATATTTCTGAATTCGACTTAAATGAAAGAACGAGCATCCAGATAAAAGGAAATACAACCAACACTGTAATAAGTGCCATTAAAATATACATACCTGTTTTTTTCTTTTTATTTATCATAATTTATTCCGCCCTTTCCCTCGTTACTGTTGTATAAATAGCTGTAATAATAAGAGAAATCAAAAATGTTACTGTCGCCAGTGACATACCGTATCCATAATCACTGCTGGAAAATGTCTGTGCATAACTATATGTAACCAAAGTCTCCGATAAATGATTCGGTCCTCCTCCGGTTGTCTGCTGAACAATTTCGAAGATTTTAAATACTCCGGTAATGATCAAAACCGCAACTGTGGAAATCGTTGTTCTCATCATCGGAATCGTTACATAACGAATTTCCTGTATGGTATTTGCACCATCAATCTTAACTGCTTCCAATACATCTGTCGGAATCATCTTGAGACCGGCTATAAAAATCGTCACCAGATATCCTAACTGCTGCCAGAAATAAATGATTGCGATACTATATGGTGATAATTTTTCCCCACCGATCCATGTCTGTTTTAATGAATCTGCTCCTATCGCATCCAACACATTATTAATAATACCGATATTCGGATCTAAAATATATACCCAGATAATACCTACAATAATCGGTGCGATAATCGCCGGAGAAAAAATCATTGCTTTCGAAAAATCAACAGCTTTAAGCTTATTATTTAATAAAAGTGCTATCAAAAATGATAGGGTAAGTAATAATACAAATGCGAGGATAAACATTACCATCGTATTTTTAAACGAACTCCAGAATAACTGATCTTGAAATAATCTTATATAATTCTTTAAACCTGTAAATCTCGGTTTTCCGATTCCCGAATATTTTGTAAAACTATAGTATATTGCTATAGCGATCGGAAGTATAATATATACGCTGTATACGAGTAGCGTTGGTATTAATAAACCGATCTTATATCTTTTTTTACTTAACCAATGCATACTGTCACTCCATTCTTCTAAGGAACCCCTGCCGGACTTAGTTTTTCTCGGTATCCGGCAGGTTCCTGATTATTTTATTGACTATTTGCAAGTGCTGCATCAATCTTATCTAATGCTTCTTCTGGTTCATATGTTCCCTGAAGTACTCCGAAGATCGCGTCATACAATGCTTCCTGTACTGCGGAAGAAACTGTAAGGTCTGGTGCTGATGCCGGACTTTCCCATCCACTTGCAAGTGACTCAAGCATTGCATTCATTGCAAACTGTGTATCAGCAGCTGATACACTATCGTAATTTGTTGCAGGGAAGATAGATCCCTCGTAAGATAATTTTGCTGCTTCTTCTCCATAATAGAATTTCAAAAACTCATATACACCTTCTTTAAGTTTTTCATCATCAGCAACTGCTGCGCTGACTCCGATTGGTGCAGATGGAACCTTCATTGCCACATTCTGTTCAGACTTTGTATCTGTGAATTTTGGTCCCCACCAGAAACCAATCTTATCACCGATATTTTCATCAAACTCTGCACAATCCCACTGACCGGTTCCGAACATTGCCGCACTGCCTTCATCAAAAAGCTGCTTTGCGTCAAAATATTCTATAGTTGCCATATTCTCTGGGAATGCACCTGCATCTTTCAATCCCTGTAATTTTTCAAAGCAAGCTACTAACTCTTTATTATTGAACTTATCTTTTCCTTCAAGAATCTTATCGATATTTTCTTCCCATCCGTATCTTGCAAGGAATTCGTTAAACTCCCACATTGCATAAGCACTATTTTTGCTTCCGATTGCAAGAGGTGTAACCCCGCTTGCTTTTAACTGCTTGATCATTTCAATAAATTCTTCATAAGTTGTATCGTCTGTCGGATATGCAACCTTGGCTTGATCAAAAATCTCTTTATTGTAAAAAATTCCCTGAACATTACACTGATAAGGCAGACCATACTGTCCGTTATCATCTTTGAAAGCTTCTTCCATGCCACCTAAAGCTTCTTTTACCTCTGCATTTTCATCTAAGAATTCTGTCAGATCCATTAACACACCAGCTTCACTATATTCAGATGCCTCAGAACCTTCAATCCAGAAAATCTGCGGTAATGTTCCATCTTCTGCTTTTAACTTCATATTTTTAGAGTGTGTTTCTGTATCAGCCGCCTCAAATTCAACTTTATATTTTCCCTCATTTGCTTTGTTGAAAGCCTCTACAATTTTATAGGTAACCGGCTCCTGCTCTTCAGGGTTTGCTACATGAATACCAAATTTAATAATTGTTGCACCATTTTCGTCTGTTGCCGCTTCCTCACTTTTTCCACCACATCCGGCTAAAAGACTCACAGACAATGCACTTACGAGTACTGCTGAAAAAAGTCTTTTTAGTTTTTTTGCTTTCATAATGATCCTCCTTATTTTATGTGGAACCCGTTCCACATTGATTAAAAAAATAAATCCACTTAGATTCTCCGCGTTATGGAACAGGTTCCATAACGCGTGTAAAACGAATGTGCACTATTCGATTTCTTTACCCCTATTATAATCTTTCACTATACTATGTCAATATATTTTTACTATTTCTTCACCACTTTGTATAAATGTAACGAAATCATATTATACTTTTTGTTGATTTCAACTAAGCGATAGTTGTTTTTCTCTTTTCCAGATTTACCTTTAGTATCACATTCTTATCTTTGTATACTTTCCCATTTACCAATTTACAAACTAAGCGTGCAGATTCTCTCGCCAATCCTTCAATCGGCTGAACAATGGCTGTCATTTCCGGCTCTACCATTTCTGTAATATAAGTACCATCATACGCTACAAATTTTATATCCCTCGGAACTTTCTTGTGTCTTCTTATCACTTCATTCATACATTCAATCGCTATCCTGTCAACGCCAAAAACTCCGTCAAAATCTGTCGTTTTTGATAATACTTCTTTTACCGCTTCTTTGTAATATCCCACATCCATTCTGTTCCATTTCAATTCATATCGAATCGTTTCTACCCCGTGCTTCTTCATAATCCGTTCGAATTCATAATGTCTTTCATGATATGGAGATTCTACTTTCGTATCACCTGTAAAATGTAAGACCTTTTTACATCCATTTGCAATCAACGTTTCAGCAGCAAGTCTCCCGCCTTCTTTGTGATCTACTGCCACAACCGGTATATCTTCTCCAAGGTAACGGTCTAAGGCAACAATCGGTTTATGGATCTTCCGATATTCCTCTACATCCAAAGAATGCACACCAGTGATAATTCCATCTACAATGTGGCGATTCAACATATCTAAATATTCCAGCTCTGCATTACTTTCTTTCTCTGTATTGCAAAGCATCATTTTAAAACCAGCATCATATAAGCCTTGTTCCACATAATCCACAAATTCAGCAAAAAACGGATTAGACACATTCGGTACAAGCACCGCGATAATACCGGACTTTTTATGATATAGATTTCTTGCCAGTTCATTCGGTGTATAATCCAGCTTTTTCATAGCCTCTTCGATTTTTATACTTGTATCTTCAGATACATAGCCACTATCATTTAAAAATCTGGACACAGTTCCTACTCCGACTCCCGCTTCTTTTGCAACATCTCTGATACTTGCCATCTCTTCGTCTCCTTCCTTCTGTTTTTACTGCCTGCATCTTCAAGTATGCTGCGTTTTCCACTTTACGTCATTCCTTTTCATTCATTTATAATCATAAGATAAATACTCTTTGTCTGCAAGGATAAAATATAATACGTCAAAAAACTTGATTTCTTGTATTTCTCCCATTCCTATGCTACTATATTTTTACAGTTCAAACATTCTATTAATCTATAATTCTAAGATGTTTTCATCAAAGATTCCAATGTTTGATTTATTGAACACACGGGAGTGATGCCTATGGCTGTATTTTCCTAATTTTATCTATGCACTATAAAAACTTTATGATAAAATTAAAGGAGAAAGAAATGAAACAAAATTTAATACCGTTAAGTGACTTAAACCTTACTGACCGCTTCCTGTTTGATGAAGTAATGGAGGATCCTCAGGCACATCAAGACGCTCTCAGTATCATCTTTGGTCATACCATTCCACTACTTACACAAAACGAAACGGAGAAAGAACTCCGAGTTTCGCCCGCCATTCGTTCTATCCGTATGGATGTCTGTTCCATGGACGAGAATAAAAGCATTTACAACACGGAGATGCAGAAAAAACGTCAGACCGATTTAGCGAAAAGAAGCCGGTACTATCAGGCAATGATTGACACCAGCTTATTGGAGCCCGGTATTCCCAATTATAACATTCTGAATCGATCATTTATAATTATCATCACACCATTTGACCCATTTGGCTTAGGATTGTATCGTTATACTTTCAATTATAAATGCGAAGAACGACCTGAATGTGGACTAAATGACGGAGCTACTAAGATCTTCTTAAACACCCGCGGTATGAATCCCGAAGAAGTATCCGCGGAGCTTGTCGAATTTCTGCACTATCTGGAAAACACTACAAATCAAGTAGCTGAACATTCAACCAGCGACCGTATCAAACGAATTCATCAGCGCGTACAAAAGGTTAAGTCCAACGAAGAAATTGGAGTGAAATATATGCAGGCATGGGAAGAAAAATATTATGAACGAGAAGAGGGTCGGGAAGAAGGCAGCAAATTCAAGCTATTAGAACAAATCATCAAAAAACTCCGCAAAGATAAAACTCCCGAAACCATTGCTGATGAACTAGAGGAAGACGAAGATACCATCCAACACCTCTGTGCTGTAGCCAAAAACTTCGCTCCCGACTATAATCTTGAACAAATTTACAACGCAATATATAAAAAAGAAAATTAAGTAACAGTTCAGCCATGCACAAAGTCACAAAAATCTAAGTTCAAACTTGTTTGAAAACGAAGATTTTTTGTGTACTTTGTATATGGCGTTCTGCCATAAGCGAGGATTTAGCCACGCATGTGGCAATATAAGCTGCGCAGCAGCTAATCCGAGCTGTTAGGGCTGAACTGTTACAAAATTATTACATATTTTCCAATTCTTTCGGATCGATCTGATTCTTCTTCAGCTTCAAATATACGATCTCCCGAAATAGTGCGTACACCACAGACACAATCGGAATGAAAATCAACATTCCCACAACGCCCATCAGACTTCCTCCAATACTGACTGCTGCCAGTACCCAGATAGACGGAAGCCCCACAGAATTTCCAACCACGTGTGGATAAATGAGATTTCCTTCAATTTGCTGCAATACAAGAAACAGTACAACGAAGATCAGTGCTTTCATCGGGTCCACCATGAAAATCAAGAATGCGCCTACACCGCACCCTACAAATGCGCCGAAAATTGGGATCAATGCAGTAAATGCAATCAGCACCCCTACAAGAAGCGCATAAGGAAGCTTCAAAATTGTCATAGATACAGCAAACATACTTCCTAAAATAACAGCCTCTACACATTGTCCGGTGAGAAAACTTGAAAATGTATTATAAGTAAGAGACAATACTTCCACCGTCGCCTCCGCTCTTCCACGACGCACAAAGGCAAACAATACTTTCTTAGCCTGTACTCCAAGTTTCTCCTTCTGGAGTAAAATATAAATCGCAAATACGAATGCAATAAAGAACGTTGTGAGACCGCTTACAATACTTTTTGCCGCTGTGATCGTGGAGTTTACAACACTTCCCGCACCATTCTTGAAGAAATTAATTCCGGTATCCATAATCTTATTCCAGTCAAATTCCAGATTATTAACCATATCCATAATTTCTTTATTGTCATTAAATAGACGTGATGCCCACTCTTGAATCTGCGGAATAAAAGCCTGAATACTTCTTCCCAGATTTGCGAAAGTCTCGCCAAGCTGCGGAATCAAAATAAACATAATGATTGCAACAATACCGAAAACAGCAATAAGTACAAGAATCATACTCACCGGTCTTGCCACCTTCTGTAATACTTTACTCTTTTTGATTCTTTCTTCATCAAAGAGGTGCCGCTGTACAAAATTCATAGGAACATTCAGTACAAAGGCAATAGCACCTCCCAAAATAAATGGCGTCAGTATATTCAGCACAAAAAACAATATATCTAACACGGTCTCATATTTCCAAAGACAGACAATAATAACCGCTGTAAACAATATGATTTCTTTAATTTTCCGAATGTTTTCCTGATTTAACTCCATGTGCACCTCACTCTCTGATTCGCTTTACTTACAATTCACTTTATTTCTAATTTACTCTATTACTGATTTACTTTATTTCTGATCCATTTTAAAAGTTGTATTACCGGAAGGTTCAACAATGACAGACCATAAACAGTTAACAACTGACTCATATTCAGTGTAACAACTTTAAACATTCCCTGCAATGCCGGAATCGTCATAACTGCTGTAATCAATACAAATCCAATGAAAAATGCTCCGATCAGGTAAATGTTATTGAAGAATCTCTTTGTGAAAATAACCGGTTTTGCAGCTTTACAGTTAAATCCATGCACCAATCTGCTCGTACAAAGTGTTCCAAATGCCATTGTACTTGCAAGCAAACTTCCGCCCTGTCCATATCCGATCATAAATGCAACCATTGTCATAATTCCGATTACAAGACCTTCTGTTCCAATACTCATTAAAAATGGTTTTGTCAAAATAGATTCGTTCATCGGACGAGGTTTTTCATTCATCACATCTTTCGTATGCGGTTCCAGACCAAGTGCGATTGCCGGAAGACTATCTGTCAACAAGTTGATAAATAACAGGTGAACCGGTGCAAATGGAACCGGCAAGCCCGCAATTGACGCATACAATACAGCAAGAATCGCGCCAAAGTTTCCGGATAACAAGAACTGAATTGAGTTTTTAATGTTCTGATAAATATTACGTCCATTTTCTACTGCTTTAATAATGGTTGCAAAGTTATCATCTGTAAGAACCATAGCTGCCGCATCCTTAGATACCTCGCTTCCCGTAATTCCCATTGCTACTCCGATATCTGCCTGCTTAAGAGCCGGAGCATCATTTACGCCGTCACCTGTCATAGATACAATATTTCCCTTATCCTGCCATGCGCGGACAATACGGATCTTGTGTTCCGGTGAAACTCTTGCATAGACGGAGATTCCTTCTACAAAATCTCTTAATTCTTCATCGGACATATTTTCAATTACTGCGCCTTCACAAGCTTCAGATTCGTCTTGTAAAATACCAATTCGCTTTGCAATTGCTGCTGCCGTGATTTTATGATCTCCGGTGATCATGATCGGCTTTACACCGGCACGGATACAATCTTCAACTGCTGCCTTAGACTCTTCTCTCGGCGGGTCCATCATTGCGATCAATCCTAAGAAAGTAAGATGATCTTCGTCTTCTAATGTCAGTTCTCTTTCTTCATCCATTTCCTTATACGCAAATGCAAGTACACGAAGTCCATCCCGTGAAAATTCCAGATTCTGTTTTTCAATCGTCTGTCGGTCCTCGTCTGTGATCTTGCGGATCTCAGAGCCGATACAAATGTGGCTCATACGTGTGAGCAGCACATCTACAGCGCCTTTTACTACCATTGTATATTTTTGATTCATTGTATGTGCAGTAGACATCAATTTTCTATCACTGTCAAATGGAATCTCAGACTCTCTATGATAGCGATTTCTTATATCAATAGCATCAAAACCAAGCTTACTTCCAAGATTGATAAGCGCAGTCTCTGTAGGGTCTCCGATTTCTTTTCCGTCTGTATTTGTAGAATCATTACATAAAATACTGAATCTCAAAAGTTTTCTCTGATTCTCCTGCTCCGGATCAATCTTATCTGCCGGAATCCTATTTCCATCTACATAATAGTCTTCAACTGTCATTTTATTCTGTGTCAAGGTTCCCGTTTTATCAGAACAAATGATGGATACACTTCCAAGTCCCTCTACAGCCTGCAATTTACGGATGATTGCATGCTCTTTTGCCATTTTCTGTGTACCAAAAGATAAAACAATCGTAACGATAGAACTTAATGCCTCTGGAATGGCAGCAACTGCAAGGGCAACTGCAAATAAAAATGCATTTACAATGGAATCCCCGCGGAATACATTAATTCCAAATAGAATACCGCAGAATACTAAAATGATGATCGACAGTTTTCTTCCGAAATCATCAAGATTGATCTGAAGCGGTGTACGTTTCTCTGATGTTGTCTTCAAAAGCTTCGCAATCTTGCCGACCTCTGTCTCCATACCGATTGCTGTCACTTCACAAGTAGCTCTTCCGTAAGTAGCAAAGCTTCCTGAAAATACTCGGTTTGTCTGATCTCCAAGCGCTGCGTCCTCCGGCACTTCATCCAGAGATTTTTCTACGGATAAGCTTTCTCCGGTCAATGCGCTTTCATCCACTTTAAGACTTGCCACAGTGAGAAGTTTTCCGTCTGCCGGAATACAATCTCCTGCCTCAATGATCACTTCGTCACCGATAGTGACTTCTCTGGAAGGAATCTGAATTACAACACCGTCTCGGCGCACCTTCGCCTCCGGTGCAGATAGCTGTTTTAAACTCTTCAGCGACTGCTCCGCCTTCACAGTCTGAACAGTGCCAAGAATCGCATTGATCGTAATTACTACAAAAATAACGATCGCACTTTCTGCATCACCTAAGAATCCTGAAATCACTGCTGCGAAAATTAAAATGATTACAAGGAAATCTTTGAATTGCTCTAAAAATATTTGTGGAATACTTTTCTTCTTTCCTTCTACCAGTTCATTAAAACCGTACTTTTCTTGATTTTGTTTTGCTTGTTCACTTGTTAACATGATTTACCTCACTTTCCTGCAATAAGGTTCTTCCTTAGTGTACCCATTTTCTGTGATTGTCAACATCTTTCACATCCACATAAACGGAATAAAAAAAGAGACTCCTATTGCACACTTTACTATGCAATAAAAGTCTCACCATTTCATTACGATACGGATGAATACTCATCGTACTGACGACATCGTAAACGCCGGACATCTCTTATATCTGGCGCAAGTTACTCCCTTTTATATTTCAAAAGAATAACGTTATTTTATCTTTGTGTCAAGGTTTTCCCTATGATTTTATAAAAGTTTTTGATTTTCCATACCTGCTATTTTGCGAAAAAATGCCCTTCCACGTTAAAACTATCTTCCGGAAGTCCTTCTGCTTCCATAAAATATCTCACGGAATTCATATAATGATTTCTAAGTTCTTCACAAATGATATCTGCGTCTCTTGTCTTACATGCTTCAACTAATTTCTTATGGAATTCATACTGACGCTCTACCGTTTTTTGCTCATCAAAACCGGTAATATAACAGCTGACAATACTTCCATAATCCAAATCAGACCATACTTTTTTAATCCGTTGAAAGTCTCCCTTCTCCACAAATATGGAATGAAGTACATTGTCACACATTACGACCTCTTCATAATTTTTAAGATCCTTCATATGCTCCAGAACTTTTTCCATTCTTTCGATATCTTCCTGTTCAAACTGACCGCCGCAAAGCTTCACAGCCAGTATTTCATAGGTTGACCTAAGAAGATAGATTTCATAGGGGTCTTTTATGGTAATCTCTTTGACAGAACAGCCTACATTTCTTGTGTATTCAACAACACCTTCCTGTTCTAATTGTCGCAAAGCTTCTCTGATCGGACCTCTGCTCACTTCAAGTTCATCCGATAAGTTCTGCTCTATGATCCTCATTCCGGGCTTTAATTCTTTATTTAAAATCTTTTCACGAATAACCTTCGCTACATTTTCCCTTAACGTTTGATACCTTAATTTACTCATTTCCCTGTCCTTTTTCTCTATCCATCTTCCGGCAGAAATATTTTATCATATTGACACAGGGAAAGGAACATTTATGACCAAATTATTTGTCCATTTTCCATACAAATATGGCTTTCAAAGAACGTTTTCATCGCCTGTACCATATACTCTGTATCTTTGATACCTGCTGTTTCATAAGCCGAGTGCATCGCAAGCTGTGGAAGCCCGATATCAACTGCATTTAATGACACCTGTGCAGAAGAAATATTTCCTAAAGTACTTCCGCCTGCTTCATCCGAACGATTTGCAAAAAACTGTACCGGCACACCTGCCTGTTTACAAATATTTCTGAAAATGGCAATACTCACCGCATCACTTGTATATTTCTGTCCGGCATGTGATTTAATCACAATACCTTCATTCATGTAAACACAGTTCTCTACGTCCGTTTTCTGCGGATGATTCGGATGTACCGCATGTGCATTATCTGCACTTACCATAAAGCTCTCAGAAACTGCGCGATAGTAATCCTCTTCTGTCTTTCCAAGTCCTGAATTAATTCTGCGAAGTACGTCATACAAGAATGTGGAACCGGCGCCCTGCTTTGTCACAGAACCTACTTCTTCATTATCAAAACAAGCGTACACATTGACAGATTTTTCATGATATCCTTTAAGAAAACCTTTTAACGTTGCAAATGCACACTGCATGTCATCTAAATGAGGGGATGAGATAAACTCTTCTCTTGCTCCCCATATAGTTCCTTCTTGACGATTATAAAGATAAAGATCTTTTCCGTAAATATCGTCTTTCGATACGCCAAGTTCATCTGCGATCAACTGGTCAAAATCTTCCTTTGATACACCATCTGCACCAAAAAGTGGCAGCATATCTACTTGCTTATTATAAGCGTATCCATCATTTACCTGACGATTCATATGAATCGCCAGGCTTGGAATCATGATCAGATCTCTGTCTACATTCAAAAGACGGATTTCCAGATGGTCTCCTACTTTCACCATCACTCTTCCTGCTACAGAAAGAGGTCTGTCGAACCATGTCGAACAAAGCATTCCGCCATAGCCTTCTGTATTTAACTGGATATATTTTCCTTTTACATCAAGACCTGCTTTCTCCTTGATCTTGAATGTTGGGAAATCACTGTGGGACGCTGCAATATTAAAACTATATTCTGAAAGATCTTTTCCTATATGAAATGCAATAATGCTGGTATCATTCCGTTTTACGAAATATTTTCCTTCCGGCCTAATATCCCATACATCCTTCTCGAAAAGTTCTACATATCCATCTTCTTTCAGCATCTGTCCAAGATTATAAACCGCATGAAAAGAAGACGGGCTTTTGTGTAAAAACGTCAGTAATTCCCTAGATAATTCTCTGCTCATAGCTTAAGCTCCTTTTTTTGCACGTTCTCTCTTTGCAAGGAATGGCATAATCACACCAAGTGCTGTCAATACGATCGGAGTAATGATATTTAATGCCATTGTAAAGATATCGTCAGAATACATACCAAACAGACAACATGCCGCTGTCAAAATAAAGCACCATGCGCCAAAAATCTTCGCAACTGCCTGATTCTTAGTAAAGCGGTATTCTGCTGGAATCTTGTCATATGCTTTACGAAGTGCAATATATGCTACAAATACCCATAAATAACGAAGTGGCATACATACGGAATTCAGTTTTGTAAGCTGTGCAAGAACAGCTGCTGCTCCCGGTACGAATGACTGGATAAGGATAATACTTCCTGATAATACGATAACCAGTTTGATACCATTTGTGTAAGCGCCGTATTTGTTCTGTTTT
>ERZ827101.3146-NODE-3146-length-12453-cov-2.995402_pt1 | contig 12453 bp, 10 predicted proteins | sample MGYA00519869_ERZ827101 | MGnify/ENA primary metagenome ERZ827101 (study PRJEB31778, sample SAMEA3449256) | human gut metagenome | biome: human gut; feature: human-associated habitat; material: faeces | place: United Kingdom | collected 2010/2012 ...
TGTGGATTGGAGAACGACGTCTATTTCCAGATCGGATTGGTAATGCTGGTCGGTCTGGCAGCAAAGAATGCAATTTTGATTGTAGAATTTGCTAAAGAACAAGTAGATCGTGGAGCGAATGTGGTTAAGGCGGCTTTACATGCATCGCAGCTGCGCTTCCGTCCTATCCTGATGACGTCATTGGCATTTATTCTCGGTATGTTGCCAATGGTTATTGCCAGCGGACCGGGCTCGGCAAGCCGTCAGGCTATTGGTACCGGTGTATTCTTTGGAATGATTTTAGCTGTGACGATAGGTATTCTTTTGGTACCATTCTTCTTTGTACTGATTTATAAGGCGAAGGCAAAAGCGAAGAGTACGAATATTAAGAAAGTTACGAAGCGATTTAAACGATAAGTTATGAAAAGAAAATATACAATATATTACATGATGGCGTTGGTGTTATTGTTCAGTTCCTGCCAGTTGGGTAAACATTATGTACGTCCGGAACTGAATCTGCCGCAACAGCTTGACTCAACGGAACAGGACACGCTCTCTCTTGCTGACCGGCAATGGTGGGAACTCTACACCGATACTACGCTGCAAGCGCTCATAGAGCGGACGCTCGAATATAATAAGGATATGAAGATAGCTGCCGCACGGGTGAAGGAACTGGCAGCAATGAAGCGCATCGATTTTGCTAATCTTTTTCCGCAAGTCAGTGGAAAGCTGTATGCGGACAAGGAAGCGGAAAACTATGGCGGAGACAATTATGATTCAGACCGGAGCTATGAAGCTAAGGCAATCGTTTCATGGGAAGTGGATCTTTGGGGAAACTTACGTTGGGCGAAAGATAAGAGTATGGCGGATTTCTTAGGTTCGATAGAGGCGCAGCGGGCACTGAAAATGAGCTTGGTGGCAGAAGTGGCCCAGGCATACTTTGAACTGGTAGCTTTGGATAATGAACTGGCTATTGTCCGTCAGACACTGAATGCCCGTAAAGAAGGTGTACGGTTGGCAAAGCTTCGTTTTGAAGGCGGACTCACTTCCGAAACCTCTTATCAGCAGGCGCAGGTGGAATTTGCACGTACTGCAACATTGGTACCGGATCTGGAGCGAAAGATTTCCATTAAAGAAAATGACATTGCTTTCCTGGCAGGTGAATATCCACGGAAGATAGAACGCTCGGTGTTACCCGAAGAGGTTAAATTGCCGGAAAATCTTCCTGTAGGACTTCCTTCCACATTGCTGGAACGCCGTCCGGATGTACGTCAGGCGGAACAGAAATTGATTGCGGCAAATGCGACAGTAGGCCTTGCGTATACCAATATGTTTCCCCGTTTGGCTCTGACAGCACATTATGGTTTGGAGAGTGCTGAATTCTCGGATTTCCTGAAATCACCTTATCATTTCCTGAGTGGTTCCCTGTTGACGCCGTTATTTGCGATGGGTAAGAACCGGGCGATGCTGAAGGCCAAGAAAGCAGCGTACGAACAGGAGGTTTACTCTTACGAGAAATCAGTGCTGACGGCTTTCAAGGATGCGCGGAATGCGATTGTAGATTTCAATAAGATAAAAGATATCTATGAGTCACGCCTGCAACTGGAACAAGCTGCACAAACAAATGTGGAGTTGGCTCAGTTACAGTATATTAATGGCGTAATCGGATATCTGGACGTGCTGGATGCACAACGTGGATATTTCGATGCACAGATCGGATTGAGCAATGCGATACGGGATAAGCAGATAACACTGGTGCGGTTATATAAGGCACTCGGTGGGGGATGGCAGTAGGAGGGTTAAACCTCCGGTGTATTCAGGAAGAAGAATACAGACATCCCGATAAGAATGATTCCCAGTACGCCATAGAATAACCGGGCACGTTTTCTTCCTACACTCTTTACGGCGAACTGTGTGTTGCGGGCAGTGAAAAACCACTCCCAGTCAAACACAGCCGCCAGTAATGAGATGATGCCGGCCACTACGAATATACCTTGTACGATGTATTGGCTCATAAGATATTAATCCAGATTTTCCATTGTCAACTTGCGCGAACCGTCTTCCAGTTCCTCAATAGTCACTTTAATTGTGTTGCCAGGCAACAGTTCTTCCACTAGTTCCGGCCATTCAATGAAACAGAGTGCACCACTGTAGAAGTAATCTTCGTATCCCATATCATATACTTCTTCCAGCTTCTTGATCCGATAGAAGTCGAAATGGTAGATCAATTCTCCTGCTATGTCCGAACGATATTCATTGATAACGGCAAAGGTGGGTGATGTAACGACGTCTTCAACGCCCAACTCCTGGCAAAGTGCCTTGATGAAAGTCGTTTTACCGGCTCCCATTTTTCCATAGAGAGCGAAAACAGTATTGTCCCCCATAGCAGCGATAAACTCGCGGGCGGCTTCATGGATGTGCTCCAGAGATTGAATTTTAATTTCCATACTATATTTAATTATGATTTTACTTTCAGTTTCGTCCACTTAGTGTGATAAGTGGGATAATCATCTCTTCCATCGAAATGCCTCCATGTTGGAAGGTATCGGTGTAGTAGCTGACGTAATGGTTGTAATTATTGGGATAGGCAAAGAAATCCCGACCTGTGGCGAAGATATAGCGTGTACTCACGTTGGGTGAGGGGAGGTGTATCTCAGAAGGGCGGGTGATTTCAAACACCTGTTTGGGATTGTATGCCATGTTGCGTGACAGTTTATAGCGCAGGTTGGCATTAATTTCTTTACTGTTGCTTTGCACCTTTACCGGGTTATCTACGCGAATGCTGCCGTGATCGGTGGTGATGATAACCCGATACTGACGGCTGGCAAGTGCTTTCAGCAAGTCGCTCAGCGGTGAATGGCGAAACCAGGAAAGGGTGATACTACGGTAGGCTGCCTCGGTAGAGGCGAGTTCACGTATCATTTTGCTTTCCGTTCGGCTGTGACTCAACATGTCGATGAAATTGAATACGGCAACATTGAGGTCATTCTGCGCTAAGGCGGGAAGTTGTGCCAGCAGACGTTCTGCACTGGAAGCATCGTTTATTTTATGGTAAGAGAAAGTATCACTGCGGCGATAGCGTTCTATAATGGTACGTATCAGTGGAGCTTCATTCAAATTTTTGTTTTCCTCTTCGTCCTCATCTATCCATAATTCGGGAAAAAGCTTAGCTATCTGGTCAGGCATCAGCCCGGAAAAGATGGCATTGCGGGCGTATTGTGTGGCAGTGGGCAGAATGCTGAAATAGAGTTGCTCTTCAATGTTGAATAAACCGGATAATTCATTGGCAAGAACGCGCCATTGGTCGTACCGGAAATTATCAAGTACAATAAAGAAAATCTTTTCACCTTTGTCCAGCAGAGGGAAAAGGATGCGTTTGAAAAGGTCCGGGCTCATCAGAGGGCGGTCGGTGTTTTCCGAAGAGGGTTTGCGTGTGTTAGTTGCCCCTTTTTCGTCCGATACCCAGTTGGCATAGTTCTTCTTTATGAATTTGGCAAAGGCAGAATTAGCTTCTGCTTTCTGCATGGCAAGCATCTCGCTCATAGGGCTGTCTGTAGCTTCCAATTCCAGTTCCCAGTATACCAGGCGGCGATATAATTCCATCCAGTCGGTTGCCGTCAGTGAGTCATTGATTTGCATGCCTATCTTACCGAAATTTTGTTGATAAGCGGTTTGTGCAGCTTCGCTGACTATATCCCGACGATGCAGATTCTTTTTTAGCGACAACAATATTTGGTTAGGATTGACGGGTTTGATCAGGTAATCCGCAATCTTTTGTCCGATAGCCATGTCCATGATATTCTCTTCTTCACTCTTGGTGATCATGATAACAGGGACGGTGGGGCAGATTTCTTTTATTAATGCCAGAGTTTGCAGACCACTCAGTCCGGGCATGTTTTCGTCCAGAAAGATTAGGTCGTAGGTTGTAGCGCGGCAGCGGTCGAGTGCATCCTGTCCGTTGGTTACGGTATCTACTTCGTAGCCTTTGCCTTCCAGAAACAGGATGTGCGGTCGCAACAAACTGATTTCATCGTCCACCCAAAGTAATCTATCTCTCTTCATATCTGTTAGCTATTTCAGTCCCCAAAGATAACACCATTTTCCGGGTCGTCCTCTTCCGTAGGCAGATTTTCTTCTCTCTGTCGTTCTTCTTCCTCTGTCGGCAGGTTCAGCAGAGGTTCATCCAGTGTATAGCCTTTTAGTTCCGGTTCCGGTATGGAAGAGAAGTGTGTACGGTAGAAGGCATCATAATCATCGAAACTATATTGTTTGATTAATTGCGCATAGTTGGCCTCCGAGATGAGTATGGCACGCATACCACTGAGCCGTGCCGCCATTTCGGGATTTGCATAAAGTCGACGGAAATACTGCTGTGTTTCATCGTAATTGTTGAACGGACGAATTTGCAACATACCGATACCCCGTTCGTGAGCAAATGCAAGGTCGAAGTTCTTAACCAGGAAAGTGGAGAAATTATAGCGTGCCACTTCAAACAGAAGCATATTCTCGTTTACTTTTCCTTCTTCATAAGCAAGGATAAAGAGGAACGGTACATTGCGCTCTGTGCTGAAAGCACTGTCCGGTGGGAGAATAGCGGTACTGCTCGAACTGTCGCCCAACAAATTGCCTGCCTCGGCCAGTTCGGCACTCCGTCGTTGCCAGATAGAACCGAATGTATGGCTGTCACGGGCCAGCAGACGTCCTTCCTGTACGCCTTTCAGTATATGGGCGGCCAGATCGGTGATTTCGTTCTGCGGATATTGCTGTACAAGTTCTTTCAGAGTGGCGAGGAACCTTTCTGTTTCTCCTCCCTGCAGTCGGGTGACGGCTTCGAGGAACATAAACTTCGGGCGATGTTGCCCTAATGGATATATTTCGGAAGAAAGATGTTCGGCAGCCCGCACAGTGGCTGTGTCGCCCATCTGGAAATGCTCATAAGCACGGACATAGAGTGAATCTTCACGTTGTTTACCATGTACGGCATTCTCTGCGAAATCCGGGTCAGCCAGTGTCTTGGCATAACGGCTTTCGGGGAATCGGGCGATAAGTTCGGCTTTATATTTTTCAGCGGAACTACCTTTTTTCTCATAATATTCTATAGCCAATTCCGTCAGGAATAACTGATAATAGGCTTCATCAGCTTGCGCGAAGTCCGGGAACTGCCGTATGAGTCTTTCGAACATGGCTTCTGCCCGTTGGAAATCGTGCATACGATCCTTGAAAACCATTCCGGCACCGTATAAAGCTTCCGATAGCAATGCGTTGGATGCCTGCATGGCCTCTTCTGTCAATGGGATCTGTGCCAGATAGTATTCCGGACGATGCGTATCATTGGCGATACTGTCGGTAGTTCCCTTTTTAGGATCTTTTTCTGGGGAGACAGAGCTTTCTGTTGCTTCATTTTCCTGACTGTTCGGGATGCTGTCTTTGGGGGCAATATCTTCCGATTCACTGTAATCTATTTCTTCAAAATCGTCCAGTGCAACCACAGTTTTGTTTTTCCTCCGCCAGTTGTCTTCCAGTTTTCTACGTCCCCACAAACGTTGGAACTCTGCTTTTCCCTGCTCCACTAATTGCGGATTATAGAAATACCAATCCTGCTTTCCACCTATTGCTGGCTGGGTGGTTTGTGGAGTAGTGGTATTCCCTTGCCCTGGTTTGCTGATAATCGAAGTTGCAGGTAACTGACTTTCCGCTTCTTCCCGCATCTGCAGGCGGTTTGTTTCCCGCTCTGCTTCTTCGGCCGCCTTGCGTTCTGCTTCCTCCCGGGCGATGACCTGTGCAATGATGTTTTCTATGACGGCCATTCGTTCCGCCTCCGGCATTCCGGCAAGGTGCTGCAAACTATCCTGCAACTGTATGGTATTGGTATGAGGTACCAGTTCGTCCAATATTTCCGAACGGGTGGTAATATCGGCATATTCCCGGTGTGTCTTATCTATCAATCCTATTGCCTCTGCATATGCTTTCTGCGCTTCAGCATAGCGTGCCTGCTGCCAGTACAAGTTTCCTAATGTCAGTTGAAGAATTCCTTTCTCCACACCATTACGGGTGCTCTTTTCTATTCCTTTGTGATATGCGGAAAGAGCCTGCGCCGTGTCTTTCCCGGCCAGGTAAACATTACCCAATGCATAGTAAATCTGATCCAGATACTCTTCGTTTTTCTCGTCTTTGCTCAGCCGCAGTAGCTTCCCTGTTATCTTACGGCTATTGGCGGTGGGCATCACTTCCGTCTGGCGGATACGGGCACTCAATGCCAGTTCGTACGGAGGGTTGAGACGAATTACTTTACTGTATGATTGATAAGCTTGTTCCGGCTGTTGCAATAGCTGGTAAGTCTGTCCCAGGAGATAATAGCATCGCGCTTTTTGCTGTTTGTTCTTCTCGTTTTTGGCTGTCTTTTCAAGATGAGGGATGGCTTCTTTGTATCGCTGACTGCCCAACAGGTAGTTTCCTGTTGCCGAAGCATAAGGGACTGCCAGTGATAGTGGCAGACTATCGTTATTTACCCGGTTCAGAGCATCTTCAGCATCGTATTGCCAACCCAGTGCTGAGTAGCAGCGGGATAGCCAGATCAGAGCTTCGGAAGTGATATTCGTCTGTCCGTCATAGAGGCGCACGATATAAGAAAAGGTTGAGGCAGCTTCCGGGAAATCTCCTTTCTGATATTGTGCTTTTCCCAATAGCAGCCATGCACGGTGTATGAAAGGATTGAACTCCCGACGTGCCAGCCATTTTTTGTATTCGTCCGTGTATGCCCGTCCTGGTTTACGTATGGGGCGTCGCTTGATAGAATGCTGACGAATAGCTTTTTGCGCTTTTTCAATGGCTCGCTCATAGTCGGAAGTACCGATACCTGTAGTTTCTTTATTGCCGATGGGATAGAGGGGGAGCATTTCCATGTAGTTATCCTTATTCCCTTGTTGCTGTGCCTGCAATCCGGCTTTATAAGCTTCGTTTCCGTTGAAGTAGACGTTGTAACGGGTGGTTAGGGCATGATAGAAGCGTGTGCCGGCTGTATTCTTTCGGGTAGAACATCCGGCAACGAGCATCAAAGTGACTAAGATGCCAGTGAGGAGGATTGCTTTGCGTTTCAACTATGCCAGTAAGTTTTACGGGTTCTGCGTTTTCTGCCGTAAAGATAAATAAAAACTCTTTCCCAGCTTACATACTACGTATATAATGATGGAAAAGAAGATGATAGCTGCGCCGGAAGGAACGTTGAGATAGTAGGATATCATTAATCCGCCCAGGCAACTGAGATAACCGATGCCGATGGATAGCCAGATAATGCGGTGGAAACGATGCGTAAACAAATTCGCAGTCATTTGTGGGATGGTGAGCAGGGAAATAACCAGCACAATGCCTACCATGCGCAGACATGCCACAATGGTCAGTGCAATGAACATCATCAGTACATATTCGAATATTTGTACGGGAATACCTTGTGAACGTGCAAATTCCCGGTCGAAAGCAACGTAAATAATCGGACGCAGGTATAGGATAAAGAAAATAGCCAGTATCACTGCAAGTCCTGCCAGCAAGGCGATGTCTCCGAATGTAATCGTCAGTATATTACCGAACAGATAAGCGGACAAATCAGGTGCAAACCCGGGTGAAAGGAAAGTGAACATGATACCCAATGCCATCCCCAACGTCCAGAATACCGCGATAGCTGAGTCCTCACGCATATCATTGCGTTTGCTAAGCCATTCCACGCCAAAAGCCGACAGTACCGCAAACACTCCGGCTGCCAGAATAGGAGAGATTCCTGTATATAATCCCAGACCAATTCCTCCGAAAGAAGCATGTGTCAGTCCGCCACTAATGAACACCAGTCGCCTCGTTACGATATACGTACCGATAAGTCCGCAAACAATGCTTGCCAGCAAACTGCCGATGAGGGCATGTTGAAAGAATTGCAGTAGATCCACTTTAAAATCTCCTCTCTCCTATAATCAGGAATATTTCATCTTTGATATTGTTTGGCAGAGCTATTCCACGTAGTTGCAAACTGCGTACCCATCCGGCAACGTCGATGTCCTGCATCGTATAGAATACGTCCCTGAATTCATCTTCCTGTTCAGGAGTGTAATCTTCGGGGGCAATGCCGATGTACTTGTCCAGTTCTTCATCATCGTAGTACTCTATCTTTTTGCTGACAGCAGCTAACAGACTGTCCCGTTCGCATATTTCGTGCTGTCCGCAGCATTCTGCGTCGGCCTCTTTCACTTCAGGCATGGCATCCAGTTCTCCGCGCTCTATTTTCTTTTGCAAGCGTTGGTTACGGATGTATCCTGCCAAAAGGGCGATACAGACAAGTGCAATAAGACTTATAATTAATATCCACATAGCTTATTCCTCTATTTCAATCCCAAATCCTACTTGTTTCAAATCTTCCCAGTATCCCGGATAAGACTTGGACACCACTTGCGGATCGGCAATCCGTATGGATGGCGTCCGAAGGATGGCGGGTGCAAATGCCATTGCCATCCGGTGGTCTTCATAAGTCGCAATAACGGGATGGGAGGCCGGTTCGCAGCGTTCACCGTTCCAGATTAATATACTGTCCTGTTCCGATTTTACCACATATCCCAGTTTATTCAATTCTGTAATAAGCGCTTGAATGCGGTCGGTTTCCTTTATCTTCAAGCTCTGCAATCCGGTAAATCGGAAAGGTATGTTCATTAAACAACAAGTCACAACGAAAGTTTGTGCCAAGTCGGGTATATCCACTAAATCTTCCTTTAAACAGGTAACGGGAGTTCCCATCTTAGTCAGTATCACTCCTTGGTCGGTATATGTGGTGTGTACACCGAGTTTGGCAAATATTTCAGCTCCCCGACTGTCGCCCTGATAGCTGCGTGGGAGAAGTCCGGGTAATTTTATTTCCGTTTTTGTAGATTCCTTTTTTTCATTATCCTGAATTAAGGCAACCATCTGATACCAGTAAGAAGCACCGCTCCAGTCACTTTCTACTGTGAAAGGTATGTCTCTGTACTTTCCCGGACGGACGGTGATACTACTTTCAGAACTCCAGGCAGCGTCTGCACCGAATTCTTTCATTAGTTGCAGTGTTAGATTAATGTAAGGGCGGGAAATGATTTCTCCTGTAAGATTCAACCTCAATCCGTTTTTCAGGATGGGACCGATCATCAGTAAAGCAGATATATATTGTGAACTGACATTTCCGGCAAGGCTGATTTCTTCGCCTGTTAATTCTGTACCTGTGATGCGTAAAGGAGGAAAGCCTTCTTTTCCGGCATACTCTATCTGTGCACCCAGTTCACGTAAGGCATCCACCAGAATACGTATGGGGCGTTGTTGCATCCGTTCGGTACCGGTAATGATGCGTGTACCCGGTGTTACACTGAGGTAAGCCGTGAGAAAACGCATGGCGGTTCCGGCGGCAAGAATGTCGATATGTCCGGGATTCCCGTCCAGTGCTTTTATCATGACACGGGTGTCATCGCAATCGCTCAAATTGCTTGGCGCGATATGCCCTTGGGCTAAAGCGTGTAATATCAAAGCCCGGTTGCTGATACTTTTGGAAGCCGGGAGCTGGATAGTGGTATGCAAAGTGGCTGGTGCCGAAAGTTTATAGCACATAGTTGTATTCCTTCTTAAACGTAATAGCTGGTTTACAGGCTACAAAAGTACGATAAATATCTGAATAAAGAAACTTGAGTTACATGACTTCTATCCGAACTGTGCACAGATTTGTTTCGTATCTGCTCTGTGTCTGCTCCGTACTTACTCCGTATATAATAGAGGTATCACTGACCGAATAGGCTACGGAGTAGTTACGGAGATGACACGGAGATAGTATGGAGATGACACGGAGAGCATACGGAGCTGGCATGGAGCCGTTCTGAAACGAATTCCGCCAACGGGTTATTTAAGAGGTGCGTAGAACGCAAGTAATATATGTATACGAATATCTTTTTTGCGTAAGGAAGCTTACTCTCAGATTATCAAAAGCTTACAAAATATTAATTCCCAGTCGACAAGAAGTTAAGAGTTTGTCGACAAACTCCCAACTTCTTGTTGACAAACTCTTAACTTCCTGTAAATGGAAAAATAGTATTTTTTTCGGTTTCCTTACAGTCTCAGGATTACAAATCCGATTGAACGGCGGTTATAACACAAATTCCTGATAGTTCTCTTTGTTTATTACTTTGAAAGACGCTTCCGGATAAGCTGTTGCGAAACTGGTAGGGACATTCGGTTTTTTGTCTCCCCACTTGAATTCAAAAGCGGATAAACCTTCGGGTGATTCTTCTATTAGATCAATTTCTTGATTGTCGTATGTTCGCCAGAAATAGAATTCTTTGGCTCGGTTACGATTATAAGATTGCTTCATTCGTTCGCTGATTAAATAGTTTTCCCATAGTGCGCCCACATCTTGGCGTACAGATAGAGGGGTGAAATTTCCGATGATTGCATTGCGAATACCGTTATCGTAAAAGTACCATTTTCCGGCTTTCACTACCTCTTTACGGAGATTGCGTGAATAGGCTCCCAAACGATACACCACGAATACTTTGGATAATAAGTCAAGATATTTTTCAACTGTATTTTTGCTCATTCCCAATTGCTTACCTAATTCGTCATAAGATACTTCACTGCCCATTTGGAATGCAATTAGACGCAGTAGTTCCTTCATCTTACTGGAATTTTTCAAACCGTCGATTGCTAAAATGTCTTTCAATAGATAAGCTCCTACAATATCTCGTAGATAATCAGTTTTCCGCTCGAAGCTTTCTAGCATCACTACTTCAGGATAAGAACCATAGATAAGTCTAGATTCTAAGTGCTGTCTTGTTTCCAAAGCATTTTCTATTTGTGAAATCTCTTTTTGTGAGAATGGAGTCAGATGGAATTGGGTAGATCTGCCTACCAAAGGCTCACCGGCTTTGTTGAGTAGGTCGAAAGAGGAAGAACCGCTTGCAATGACTTTGATGCCTTCCACTTCGTCCACTATTAATTTAAGTTTGGAACCGATTTCCGGGATGTTTTGTGCTTCATCAATAGCTAGCAAATCTATCCCTTCTAATAAATGCCTGTAGTTGGAAATACTCCGTTCATTTAATAGGGCAATCGTATCGTAATCCTCTCCGTTAAGTAACATGGACTGACCTTTAAACTCTTTTATCAACTCACGTATGAGAACCGTCTTTCCAACACGTCGTGCACCAAAAAGCAGAACCGCTTTATTGGGTTCTATTCGTTCTGATATTTTATCCTGAAGGATACGTTTAATAATATTCATCACACTTTGTTTTGTGACAAATATAGTAAAAAAGGTCTTTCAATTGACGATTTTTGCATAAAAATCGTCAATTGAAAGACCTTTTTTATGGTTGATTCATCTTTCTTCAACGAACACTATATCTTTTCTGAAATCAACCGGTGATACACCGGCCTTCCGTTTGAAGAACTTTCCGAATGAAGACTGGTCGGAGAAGTTGAGGGTGGTGGCAATCTCCTGTATGGAGAGTTTGGAATGTGTCAGTAAGTTACGGGCTTCGCTGAATAACATTTCGAAGATGAAGTCGCTCACGCTTTGTCCTGTCACGAGCTTCACAATCTGTGTCAGATGATGGGCAGATAAGTTCAGGTGGGCAGCATAGAAATCTACCTTATGTTCTTCACGATAATGCGTTGCCAGTAGTTCGATGAATGATTTGATAATACTTTCGTATCGAGTCAGGCAGCCGTCCGTATGGGGGAGGTTGGTTCGTTCAAGGATGTCACTTAAATCGAGATAAAAGGCGAACAAACGGTTCAGAATGACTTCTTTGTGATAGAAATGCTCTGTACGGTCAATATTCTTATTGATGCTGGCTAATCGTTCGGCTAATAAAACAGCGTAAGGATGCGCTAAAGGAACTACCGGTTGGTTATATAGCCGCACACCGTATTTGGTCCGTCGGTAGATCATGTCGGTGGAGTCCATTTCATCCGTAAAGGCCTTGCTGACAAAGAGACATTGGCATTGAAAATCATCACTACATTCATAAAAATGAAACAGATGAGCAGAAGATAGAAGTAAAAGCGTATCCGCTTGAATATCATACGCCTTGTAATTGATTACGGTATGTCCTTTTCCGGATAAAACCAATAAGATGATAAAAGCGTCCAGATGGATATCTGACGAAAACTGTTCTTCTGCTTCTCGATACCCGATAGTAATGCAACTGATTTTCTTTCGTGTATCATTCCTGCTGCCACTAATGATGGGGAGTTCACTGATGTTTTTGATGCGTATGGAAGAGGCCATTAGGTGTGATTTTATGTTGTACAAAGATAATGTAAACCTTTGAAATCTCCAAATTAAACCAATTTTGCCCAATTTGGGATTTCTTTCCGGCAAAGAATTTATCCGACCTTTGCAGCCGTTTTGAGGTAAATGATAATTTAGCGGCGAGAATTGTTACGCGGAAGTATCTTAAATTTTCCTCCTCTTGGGAA
>ERZ827101.3147-NODE-3147-length-12452-cov-2.972251_pt1 | contig 12452 bp, 11 predicted proteins | sample MGYA00519869_ERZ827101 | MGnify/ENA primary metagenome ERZ827101 (study PRJEB31778, sample SAMEA3449256) | human gut metagenome | biome: human gut; feature: human-associated habitat; material: faeces | place: United Kingdom | collected 2010/2012 ...
ATTCGTGACCCCCTGCTGCCGGGGGATGAATTTTACGACCTGTGGCAGGGCTTCGGCTTCGCAAAAAAGAGCATCCCGATTCTTTCCTGTGTTTCGGCGGTTTCCCTTCTGGGGATGCTGCTTTCCGTCATCTATCTGGTGCGGGTGACAGGGCAGACGGAGCGGCGCGGCAAAATTCAGCTTGGCATGGTAGACCGTCTGTATAACGAGGTGCATTTCCTTCTGGTGGCATTTTTTGGCTGTATTGCAGGCTTTACGGCGCATACCCTTGTGGATACCATAAGGCAGGGAGCGGTGCTGTTCTGGAATTACGTTTTCGCGACCATTCTGGGCGTGCTGTATCTGGTGACGGCGGCAATTCTGCTGAATTATCTGCTTTCCGTTGCAAGGCAGCTGAAAAATAAAAGCTTTTTCCGCAATACATGGATTTCCGTTTCCATCCGCAGGATGAGCGAGCTTTTCACAGGCAGCACCTTCCGCGGCTGGATGGTGATTGTCATGCTCTGCTATGCGCTGGGCAACTGCGTCATCATGGGCGTAATGGTGATGGCACCGTATTACGGCTACGCGGAGCTGGCGGTTCTGGCAGGCGTGGTGCTTGTGTGCTTCAATGGGCTTTGCATGTATTGGTTTGTGCGCGCGCTGCGTTCCTTGAAGGAGATTATGATTTCCGTGAAGGAAAGCGCAAAGGGGAACTTTTCCTATCAATTAGATTTGAATAAGATTTCGCCCTCGTTCCTAAATTTTGCGGAGGATGTGGCGAATATGCAGGAGGGCTTCAAAAATGCCGTGGATGATGCCGTGAAGGGCGAGCGGATGAAGGCGGAGCTGATTACGAATGTTTCGCATGATTTGAAAACGCCGCTGACCTCCATCATTTCCTATGTGGAGCTTTTGAAGCACGAGGACCTCAAAAACGAGCGTGCGAAGGGCTTTATTGCCGTGCTGTATGAAAAATCCTACCGATTAAAGCACCTGATTGAGGATTTGATTGAGGCGAGCAAGGCCTCCAGCGGCAATCTGGCCGTTGCGAAAATGCGCGTGGATTATAAGCAGCTGACCCTACAGGCGATGGGCGAGCTGGAGGATAAAACAAATGCGGCAGGGCTGACGTTTAAGCTCAGCTGTGATGAGCCTGTCTTTATTGATGCGGACGGCGGACACATGTGGCGGATTCTGGAAAATCTGCTGTCCAATGTGATAAAATACGCCATGCGCAATTCCCGTATCTATGTGGATATTTTCAAAATGGACGGCTACGGCGTGCTGGTTATGAAAAACATTTCCGCAACGCCGATTGATTTTGACGAAACCAGACTGACGGAGCGCTTTGTGCGCGGCGATGCCTCCCGCACCACGGAGGGGAGCGGTCTGGGGCTTTCCATTACGCAGAGCCTTGCGGAAATACAGGGCGGCACCTTCGGGATTCAGGTGGATGGCGATTTATTCAAGGCAATCGTAAGTATTCCTCTGTGGGAGGAGGACGAGGAGGAAGAAAATGAGGTGGATACGCTGTGATTAACGCGTTTTATAAAAAATATCAGAAGCATTTTGATGTGAGCGAAAACAATTTTGCGCATTTCGTGATGTGGAGCTGCGGCGGCATCTGCATCGGCTTTGTGATTGGGCTGGTGGGGATTGCGTTCCACCTTGCACTGGAATGGGCAACGGAATTTCGCACCGCGCACCCGATGCTGCTCTGGCTGCTGCCCTTCGGCGGTCTGGCGATTGTGCTTGCCTACCGTCTGGCAGGGCAGGAGAAGGACAGAGGGACGAATTTTATTCTGGTTGCGGTGCGTGCAAATGAAGCCGTGACGCTAAGAACTGCACCGCTGATTTTTTTCAGCACCGTTGTGACGCATCTTTTAGGCGGCTCGGCAGGCAGAGAGGGCGCGGCACTCCAGCTGGGCGGCAGCATTGCCTCCAGCTTCGGGCGGATATTTCAGCTGAATGAGCGGGAGGGGCGCATCATGACGATGTGCGGCATGGCGGCAGGCTTTGCGGCACTTTTCGGCACACCGCTGACCTCTGTTATCTTCGCGATGGAGGTTATCACCGTTGGGGTCATGCACTATTCCGCCATTGTGCCGTGCATCATTTCGGCACTCGTTGCGGCAGGGCTTTCGCAGGCTGTCGGGATTGCGCCGACTACCTTTTCCATCGCACATATTCCTGCAACGGTCGGCTTGGAAAACTGCTTTCGGGCGGCGGTGCTTGGCGTGCTCTGCGCGGTGCTGAGTGTGCTGTTCTGCATTGTGATGGAGCATGTCGGGGGTGCATATCGCAGGATATTCAAAAATCCCTTTGTGCGTGTGTTCTGCGGCGGCTGTATCGTCATTGCGGCGACCTATCTGGTCGGGTGCAGGGATTACAACGGTGCAGGCATGAATATCATCACGCAGGCATTGCAGGGGGATGCGAAGGCGGAGGCATTCCTGCTCAAGATTCTTTTTACCGCGCTGACCTTAGGCGCAGGCTTTAAGGGCGGCGAAATTGTGCCCTCCTTCTTCATCGGGGCAACCTTCGGCTGTGTGGCAGGGCCATTGCTTGGGCTTTCCGCGCCGTTTGCGGCTTCGCTCGGCATGGCGGCGGTATTCTGCGGCGTAACGAATTGCCCGCTTGCGTCCATCATGCTCTGCATTGAGGTGTTCGGCGTTCATGGAATGGCATATTATGCACTCTGCTGTGCGGTCAGCTACATGCTTTCCGGCTATTACGGGCTGTATACCGAGCAGAAGATTATGTATTCCAAGGTAGAGCCGGAGTTTATCAATAAGAATGTGCATTAAAAGGTGCATTGAATAAAAATGAATAAAATGATTTTATGCAGTATTTTATACATTTTTTATATTGTATTTTGTATTGCATCCTGCAAAAACCGCAGGCGAAAGCGGTTGTTTCTCTTGAAAATATCGCGGTTCTGTATAAATTTTATAAAAAGAAAAGAGAAAAAAATAATTTATTGTGAAAAATGATTATTGTATTTTATGCACTTAAATAGTATAATTCCAATATCAAATATTACAGAAGAAAATCATTTTTAGGAGGAAGAGGACAATGAAGAAATTTATGAAGGGCCTTCTGGCTACAACAATGGTATTTGCAATGATGACTTCTCTGGCAGGCTGCGGCGGCGATGCGGCAACAGATGACAGCGCAGATGCAAAGAAGGAAACACTCACTATGGCAACAAACGCAACATTCCCTCCGTATGAATATTACGAAGGTCAGGATATTGTCGGTATCGATGCGGAAATCGGTCAGGCACTGGCAGATAAGCTGGGCATGGATTTCAAAATCGAGGATATGGAATTTGATTCCCTGCCGGCTGCGCTCAAGAGCGGCAAGATCGACATGACAGTTACACCGGATCGTCTGAAAAGCGTAGACTTCTCCGATACCTACGCAACAGGCGTACAGGCAATCATCGTAAAGGAAGGCTCCGATATCACATCTGTGGATGATCTGTTCGCAGAGGGTGCTTCTCATAAAATCGGCGTACAGACAGGTACAACCGGTGACCTGTATACAACAGATGACATCGAAGGCGCAGGTCTGGGTACGGTAGAACGCTTCCAGAAGGGCGCAGACGCAGTTCTGGCGCTGACACAGGGCAAAATCGACTGCGTTGTTATCGATAACAACCCTGCAAAATCCTTCGTTGCGGCAAATGAAGGTCTGAAAATTCTGGATACAGAATATGCAGTAGAGGATTATGCAATCTGCCTGCCGAAGAACAGCCCTCTGACAGAAAAAATCAACACAGCACTGGCTGAGCTGACAGCAGACGGCACGATTCAGAAAATCATTGATAAATACATCAGCGCTGAATAATTTCAAGGTGAAAGGCTTTCAGGGGTGACAAAAAAACGTCACCCCTGTTTTATGGTTACAGGAAATGCAAGGGAGGAATTTTTGGAATGAGCCTGAAAGAGAAATTCGTATTCAACTTTATTGATGACGGGCGTTGGCACTACATTGTGGACGGGCTCAAGGTTACGCTTGAGGTAACCTTTTTTGCGGTGCTTCTGGGCATTGCGCTTGGCGTGATTATCGCAATCGTTCGCTCTACATACGATAAAAACAAAAGCTCGATGCGCGGCTTCAGTAAATTTATTGTGGTTCTGCTGAATTTCATCTGTAAGATTTATCTGACCGTCATCCGTGGGACACCTGTGGTGGTACAGCTGATGATTATGTATTTCATCGTTCTGGTATCCTCCAATAATAAGGTGCTGGTTGCGGTGCTGGCGTTCGGCTTCAACTCCGCGGCGTATGTTGCGGAAATCTTCCGCAGCGGCATTATGTCCATTGATGAGGGGCAGTTTGAGGCAGGGCGCAGCCTTGGCTTCAATTATGTGCAGACCATGCGCTATATCATCATTCCGCAGGCGTTCAAAAACGTACTGCCTGCACTGGCAAATGAATTTATTGTGCTGCTGAAGGAAACCTCTGTTGCCGGCTACGTTGGTCTGGTAGACCTGACAAAGGGCGGCGATATCATCCGCAGCCGTACCTTCCAGGCATTCATGCCGCTGATTGGCGTTGCGGTGATTTATCTGGTGATGGTAATGTTCTTCACATGGCTGGTTGGGATTCTGGAAAGGAGGCTGAGAGACAGTGAGCGCTAAGGAAACACTGATTAAGGTTGAAAATTTACAGAAATATTATAAGGGCGGTGCGATTAAGGCACTGGACGGTATCAATACGGAAATCAAAAAGGGCGAGGTTGTTGTTGTCATCGGGCCCTCCGGCTCCGGCAAATCCACCTTCCTGCGCTGTCTGAACCTTCTGGAGGTGCCGACAGGCGGACATATCCTCTTTGAGGGGACGGACATTACGGATGAAAAAACAAACATCAATCTCCACCGTCAGAAAATGGGGATGGTGTTCCAGCATTTTAACCTTTTCCCCCACATGACGATTCTGAAAAACATGACGATTGCACCCATGAAGCTTCTGAAAAAGAGCGAGACAGAGGCAACAGAAAAGGCGATGGAGCTGCTCAAGCGTGTCGGCTTGGAGGACAGAGCGAATGCCTATCCCTCTCAGCTTTCGGGCGGACAGAAGCAGCGTATCGCCATTGTGCGTGCGCTTTGCATGGAGCCTGAGGTGATGCTGTTTGACGAGCCCACCTCCGCGCTTGACCCCGAAATGGTCGGCGAGGTGCTGGATGTTATGAAGCAGCTGGCGAATGATAGCATGACGATGGTTGTGGTAACGCATGAAATGGGCTTCGCAAAGGAGGTCGGCACACGCGTGATGTTCATGGCGGACGGCAAGCAGGTCGAGGAGGGCAGACCTGAGGATATTTTTGAAAATCCCAAAAGTGAACGCCTGCAGCAGTTCCTTGCAAAGGTGCTGTAAGCATAAAAAAAGAAACAAAAAAGCGAAGGAGTATTCCCCAAAAGGGCGCTTCCTTCGCTTCTTTTTATATGCTTTCTTATATGTTTTCGAGTTCCTCTGCGGATTTCAGCGGAATCCCTGCATCCGCAAGGGCTTGGGCAAACAGCCCCTTGCCGGCTATCTTTTTTCCGGAAAAGGAGCCGTCGTAAATCTCTCTGCATCCGCAGGAGGGACTGCGCGGCTGTAGGATGGCAAGGTCGATTTTCTCACCGGAAAGACGCGCCATGGTCTGCTCCACGCCGCGGCGGAAATATGCGGTCACATCCTCGCCGTTTTTGTTGACAGCACGCCCGTTTTGCAGCTCCACAGGCACACGAGGCACAGGCAGACCGCCCGTCACCTCCGGACAGACGGGGATAACCACATGCCCCTTGAGGAAATCCAGAACCGCCTGACTGCGGTTGTTGCCGCCGTTATATTTGCAATTTCGCCCCAAAAGACAGGCACTGACTGCGATTTTCATAAATATCCCTCCCTCTTAAAAGCAATTCAGACGATATTGCAGGGTATTGAAGAACAGGGAAAGATGGTAGCCGTCCATGCAGGCGTGACTGATGGTAAGCGTGAGGGGAAGGGTAAATGCGCCGTCCGCCTCGGTATATTTCCCGAAGGTGAGAAGCGGGAAAAGATTGGGCGCGCCGCCGTAATTAACGGGGCAATACGCCGTATAATCGAGCCAAGGCACGCAGGAGATGCAGAAGAAATTCGCAGGCTGTCCCTCCTTCACCTTGATGCCCTTTTTATCCTGATACTGCTCCGCGTCCGTGACAAGATTCTGATAAAAGGTGTCAAAATCCGCATCATATTCGCTCCAGACATCCGAAAAGGTCTTGTCATCCTCGTGGAAGATGGTGAAATTCGGGTTGAGGTAGGAATAATAGCCGGGGGTGCCGTTCTCGTCCACAGCGGTACACATTTCGGGGATGGACGCAACGACCTGTCCTGTCAGAGCGGCAAAGGCAGGGAAAAATTTCAGATTGCGCCGCTTCACCTCTGCCAGAAAATGCGTCACATCCATCCGCACGGTCATGCTGTTGACGGATTTGACAAAGCCCTTGGTATAATATTGAAAATGACTGCTCCTTGCCCAATCGGCAGGGAAGGGGGCAAAGGTTGCCTGTTTCATAATATCTCCTTAATATCTCAGTGTAACGGTTTTTGTTGCGCTGTTCCAGTCAAGCTGTGTGCCTTCGATTTCCATTATGCTCATCCAATCTCTGAGGGAAACGAACAATCTGCCGTCCTTCAACTCCGCAGGGGTGGAAAGCTGGATGGTTTCGGTGCCCTTTTTATACGTTGCTGCATTGGGGGTAAGCATCGTCAGCTTATCATTCACGAAGGTATAGGCTGCGTTTTCCGTTGCGCTCCATTTTACCTCCTGTGCAGGATTGGAAACCGCAAGCAGTGCGCGCAGGGGCAGCATGGTGTAGCCGTTTTTGATATAGGGGGCAACGTCTGCGGTATGGGAAACTGCGCCGTTTTTCAGAATATCCGCCTTGCCGATGGTCAGCTGATAGGTATTTGTGGTTTTGGTTTCGTCTGTTTTGGTTTCGTCCTTTTTCTCGTCCGTTTTATCGTCCTTCTTCACCTTATTCTTTGCGACAAGTTCTACGGTATCATCAAATTCGTCATAGGCTTCGGCATAATCGAACCAGTTTTCTCCCTGCTTGGTGGAAGAATTTTTGGTTACGAGAATGCTGTTTTTATTGGCGTTGTCCTTCGGGAAGGTCACCTTAGCATCATCCTGTACGCTGATGATGGGGTTTTTGCCCTTCGCCTTTTCGATATAAATGACATGCCCATCGGGGTCTGCCGCAATTTCTACGCTGTCATAGAAGGTAACAGGGCCCTGCTTTGCATAAATCGCACTGGCGGAATAGCTGTCCGTCACGATTTTCAGCTTTCCCTTGCCCTCGAAGGTCAGCTCGCCCTCGCAGTAAATCCCGTCGCAATGATAGGAAAGGGTGTTCAGGCTGTTATTGCTGCCCTTGACACGCACCGTGCTTTCATCGGGCAGATAAATTGCCGCGCGCTCCTCCAGCTTCCCTTGCGGAACGGTGAGGGAAAGGTTTTCAACGGTCAGCGTTTGGCTGCTTGCATCCCAAGCCCAGCCTGCGTCCGTATCCGCTGCATCCTCTGTCATGCTGCGGAAATCAAGGGGATTTTCCAAATCTGCCGCGAAAACGGCGGTAGGGCATGCGCCCATCAGAACTGCGGCGGAAACCACACCGCAAAGATATTTCTTCGTCATAGAGATTCCTCCTTTTTTTGCTTATTTCTTTCTAGTTTACCATGCCTGACGGAAAAAACCAAGACGGCAAGGCTTAATTTTATCTAAATGTTTGACGTTCAAACGGTTTTATTTGTTCCGCGGAGGGGATAAAAAATGCTGCTTTGTCGGAAAAGTTGAAAAAAACAAATGGTACATTCGGTAAAAGTATAGTATAATGAAGGGTAATCTAAAATGGGTGATTTATGTAAATTTGCGTGCCGCAAGGATAGAAACGGAGGATTGGCATGAAATATATCAAGGAACTGAGAGAGGGCGAAAATGTCATTGAGCATTACCTTTGTAAATCCAGAGCAAGCATGAAATCCCGCAACGGAAAGACCTATCTTTCCTTAAAATTGCAGGATAAAACAGGCATTGTGGATGCGAAGGTCTGGGATATGAATAAGGATATCCAGAGCTTTCAGGAAAATGATTTTATCAAGGGGGATGCGTTTGTAACGACATTTAATAACGAATTGCAGTTAAACGTCAAGCGGATTCGCCGCAGCCGCGAGGGTGAATATGACCCTGCGGATTTTATCCCCAGTACGGATAAAAATATTGACGAAATGTATACACAGCTGCTGGCGTATATCAAAACCATACAAAGCCCCTATATCAAGAAGCTGTTGGAGGAAATTTTCCTCAGACATCCTGTCATCAGCAAGGATTTTAAATATCATTCCGCGGCAAAAACCATGCACCACAGCTTCCTCGGCGGTCTGGTGGAGCATACGCTTTCCGTCACGCAAATCTGCGATTTTATGGCACCGCGCTATGAATTTGTGGATAGAGATATTCTCGTTGCCTGCGCCATGCTGCATGATGTCGGGAAGATTATGGAGCTTTCCGATTTCCCCGAAAACGATTATACCGACGAGGGGCAGCTTTTGGGGCATATCTTCATCGGGGCGGAGCTGATTCGGGATACCGCGGCGAAAATCGAGGGCTTTCCGCAAAAGCTTGTCATGCTGCTGATGCACTGCATCCTTTCCCACCACGGCGAGCTGGAATATGGTTCTCCCAAGGTGCCCGAAACCATCGAGGCCTTTATTTTGCACTGCGCCGACAACATGGACGCAAAAACGAAGATGTTCGAGGAAATGCTTGCCGCAGACAACACACAGGGCAGCTGGGCGGGGTATCACCGTATGCTTGCCAGAAATATTCGTAAGAGTGATTATAAATGATAGAAAGAGAAACCATATCCGCACACGAAATCAATAAATATGACTACTGCCCGTATCAGTGGTATTATGAACGGCTCTACGGCAGGGCGGAGCTGCGGCGGCTTTATACAGAGAGAAACGCACGCCTGCATTTAGAGGATAGTCTGAGTGCCAACTTCCGTAAGGGCGAGGGCTATCATCAGAGGAGCTATTTTCTGCTGCGTCTGCGGCGGATGGCTTGGAAGCTCGCCGTTCTGCTGTTTGCGGCGGCGGCCTTCGGCGGATATGTATGGGTGAAATACAGTGGAATGGGTTAAAACAATCGGAAACGGCTTCGGTACGGCGGATTTGGTGCTGCTCTGCGTGGCAGTGCTGCTGGCGGTGCTTTTGTGCATTAGGCATGGCAGACCTGCGTTAAAAAAGCTGACCGCAAGGGATGATATCCCCGGCTATGCGCTCCTGTATGCCGACCGAAAGCAGGATAAAAACAAGGATTTCGGCAGACTGCTGTATTCCGCGAAATACGATTTGCAGGGCAGACCCGATTATGTCTTTTGCAGTCGGCTTCTGGGGCGTATCGTTCCCGTGGAGCTGAAAAGCGGCTGCATCGGTGAGGCGGAGGAGCCACACCACGGCGATTTTTTGCAGCTTGCGGCGTATTTCCTGATTCTGGAGGATGTCTATGGCAAAAGACCTGCATACGGGCGGCTCGTGTATCGGGATTATATGTTTGAAATCAAGAATACGGCGCGCGTCCGCAGGGAGGTGCTGAAGACCGTGCAGGAAATGCGGCAGATGCTTCGGGATGGAATTGCAGAGCCGAAGCCGAGCTTTGCCCATTGCCGCCCCTGCGTCTGCAACGGAACGGTCTGTCAGTTTTCGGAAACAGAAATAGAAGGAGTAAATGATGATTCCTGTAGAGAAGAATAAAACGTATGAAATCAAAATAGCTGCACTGGGCAGTAATGGCGAAGGCATCGGGCGGATAGAGGGCTATACCGTCTTTGTAGAGGGGGCATTGCCGTCAGAGACCTGCCTTGTGCTGATTGTAAAGACAAGAAAGCATTTCGGCTATGGCAAGCTGCTGGAAATCCTGAGCCCCTCGCCCGACCGCAGAGAGCCCTGCTGTCCTGTTGCGAAGCAGTGCGGCGGATGCCAGCTGCAGCACCTTTCCTATGCGGCGCAGCTTGCGTATAAAACAAAGGAGGTGCAGGACGACCTCGAACGCATCGGCGGCATTACGGACGTGACCGTAAGACCTGCCATCGGCATGGATGCGCCTTGGCGCTACCGCAATAAGGCGCAGTTCCCCGTGGGGCAGGGCAAGGACGGCTGTGCCATCGGCTTTTACGCCAAACGCAGCCACCGCATTGTGGATACCAAGCAGTGCCTTTTGCAGAATGAACGGAACGATGCCATTGTTGCCCTTGTGCGCGATTTTCTGAATGAATTTCAGATTCCCCTATACGATGAGGAAGCACACACAGGGCTTGTCCGCCATATTCTGACACGCATCGGCAGAAGCAGCGGCGAGGTGATGGTCTGCATCGTACTCAACGGGAAAAGACTGCCGCACAGCGAGGTACTGGTGGAACGCCTGCAAAGGATAGAGGGCATGGTCTCCATTGTGCTGAACGTGAATCGGGAGAAAACAAACGTCATCCTCGGCAGAAAAATCATCACCCTTTGGGGGAAGGATACGATTACCGATTCGCTTGACGGCATCGAATTTGAGATTTCGCCGCTTTCGTTCTATCAGGTGAACCCCGTGCAGACAGAGGTGCTGTATGAAAAGGCTGTGGAGCTGGCGGATTTAAAGGGGGACGAAACGGTGCTGGATTTATACTGCGGCATCGGGACGATTTCTCTTTTCTTCGCAAGGAAGGCAAGGCAGGTGTTCGGGGTGGAGATTGTGCCCGAAGCCATTGCGGACGCGAGGAAAAACGCGGAGCGAAACAACATCACCAACGCAACCTTTGCCGTCGGCGCGGCGGAGGAGGTCATCCCCAGACTGTATCGGGAGGAGGGCATTGCGGCAGATGTGGTTGTGGTTGACCCGCCCAGAAAGGGCTGTGATGCACGCCTCTTGGAAACCATCTTGCAGATTGCACCCGAAAAGGTCGTGTATGTTTCCTGTAACCCTGCGACACTCGCACGGGATTTGGCTGTGCTTGCGGCGGGCGGCTACCATGTGCGCGAGGTGCAGCCCGTAGACCAGTTCCCTCATACAAATCATATCGAAAACGTCTGCCTGCTGACGCGGGAAAGCTAAATCCAATCCTCTTTCTTTTTACAGAAGAAGGAGGATTTTTTATTGCCTTTTTTGCTCTTTTCTTCACATCGAGACTATGTGAGACTACAGAAATGGTATACAGAAAGAGAAGCAACGAAAGGGGGGAGAAAAAATGGAGAGAGAAAGCTTTATCTTCTACCGCAGCTTTTACGATTCCATCAAGGGCTTAGGGGATGCGGAATTTGCCGAATGTATGCGTTTTCTGTGCGAATATGGGCTGAATGGAGCGGAGCAGACAGGCGGCACACTGGCGGAGGTGGTTTTGAAGATGGCGAAGCCGCAGATAGATGCGAATAACCAACGGCGAGCAAACGGCGCAAAGGGCGGCAGACCAAAAGCAAGCCCCTCCGCACAGGAGCAGGCGGTATCCGATAGGAAAACCGATGGTTCTGAGACGGAAAACCATAGGTTACGGGATGCAAAACCTAATGTAAATGGTAATGGTAATGTAAATGAGAATGGTAATGGTAATGGTAATGGTAATGAGAATGAGAAGGGTAATGGAGAGGGGAATGAGAATGCTTCGCAGGACGGACAACCACACCCCTTTCACCCCCCTTCTGTGGAGGAGGTACGGGCGTACTGCGAAAGCAAGGGCTATCGTATCAGTCCGGAGCGGTTTATGGATTATTACACCGCCAACGGCTGGCGGCTTGGCAAGTCCGAGATGAAGGACTGGAAGGCAGTGGTGCGAAACTGGGAGAGACAGGAAGCGAAGCAGACGGAGAATGTGAGTGGATATTGCCGTCAGGAGAGCGGAAAAGGAGTGAAGGGGTATGGTAGATGTGAAGGCGCTGATGCAGGCAGCGAAAAATACGACGGCACCGTCCTGTGAGGAGCGGATGGCGTTATACAACAGCAGAAGGGGCGACCTGACGGGGTATGACTGCCCGATTTGCCACAACAAGGGGTTTGTGTTTTTGATGCGAGATGGGTATGAATACACCATGGAGTGCGAGTGTATGGAGAAGCGCAGGGGCAAGTGGCGGCTGCAAAAAAGCGGCTTGCAGGACATGGCGGAGCGGTATCGCTTCGAGACCTACGAGGCGAAAACAAGCTGGCAGAAATCCATCCTTGCGGCGGCGGAGTGCTTCTGCGAGGAAAGGGAGGGGTGGTTTTACATCGGCGGACAGGTCGGGGCAGGGAAAACGCACATCTGCACCGCCATTGCGAATCGACTGATGCTCCAGGGCAAGGGCGTGCGCTACATGATTTGGACGGAGGAAGCCACGAAGCTAAAAGCCCTCAAGACGGATGATGAAAATTATGCACGCGAAATCAACAAATGGAAAACGGCAGAGGTGCTGTATAT
>ERZ827101.3150-NODE-3150-length-12441-cov-15.072743_pt1 | contig 12441 bp, 10 predicted proteins | sample MGYA00519869_ERZ827101 | MGnify/ENA primary metagenome ERZ827101 (study PRJEB31778, sample SAMEA3449256) | human gut metagenome | biome: human gut; feature: human-associated habitat; material: faeces | place: United Kingdom | collected 2010/2012 ...
CACATCATAGCATATCCCCCAAAATGTGTAAAGCCAAATTCCACACCGAAAGGAGTCTTAACCTTGAAAGATGCAACACAACTTCATATCCGACCTGCCCGCCCGGAGGAGGCGGGTTTATTTTATACCCCGCACCCCGAAGAAGATAAGCGGCTGGGTACCGTTGGACATGTCCGTATGGACTTCGGGCGCAGCGGCAACGAGTTCTGGCATACATGGTGGCCCCGTGGCCCGGAGGAGCTGAACAGCCCCGCGTTCAAGCTGGAGCTGCAGGAGGTCGTGGACACGCTGCGGGAGAGTGTGCTGAAAAACCGCTTCGCTATGGAGCGTTTTTGCTATGAACACGGCGGCAAAATCAGCGGCGGCTGGACACAAAACTACGGTTACATCGTGGAAACGGAGCATTACCGCTACTGCCTCACTGTGCGTCCTGTTGCGCTTTGCTCTGCGCTGTGGTATACTGCACATATCTATCCCCACATCGCCTTCATAAAGGAGGACTGCCTGTGTCTACAATGTTGGAGCGCCGCTACCGGCGGCAGCACCTGAACTGTGTGCGGCACATCACCCTGGACCCCAAGGGCCGGGGCGTGGTGCGTATCCACATGATCCCACCCCGTGAGGACGCGGAGAACGCGCCCTTTCTGCTGCTGCTCAACGGCAGCAAGCTGGTGCCCCTGAACCTGAGCTGGGCCATCCTGCTCTCCTGCTTCATGGATCGGCTGGAGCCCTTCGCCGGGCTGGAGATCACTGAGAGCGACTGGAACGCCATGGCCGCCGGTGCGGTGGCCCGGACCCATAAGGTCTACCCCTTCACGCCCAAGGAGCGTCTGGCGGAGGACCTGCAAATCATGATAGAGTCCCTGGTGGCCATCGCCCGGGGGCAGGAGCCGGAGGCGGAGGTCGCGCCGCTGACGCTGGGCGAGTACGCCCCCGAGATGACCGCGCCCCACCGTATGGACCTGATGGTCAGCGCCATGACCCGTGACGGCGCGTGGCACTGCAACCAGAAATGTCTGCACTGCTATGCGGCGGGACAGCCCCTGTCCGATATGCCGGAGCTGACCACCGCCCAGTGGAAGGAGGTCCTGGACCGGCTGCGCGCGGCAAATATCCCCCAGGTGACGTTCACCGGCGGCGAGCCCACCCTGCGCGCCGATCTGGTGGAGCTGGTGGATGCCGCCCAGTGGTTCGTCACCCGGCTGAACACCAACGGCCGCCTGCTGACGCCGGCGCTGTGCCAAAAGCTGTATGACGCCAGCCTGGACAGTGTGCAGGTGACGCTCTACAGCTATGATAAGGACATTCACAACGCCCTGGTGGGTGCCGACGGCTTTGATGACACCGTGGCGGGCATCCGTGCCGCTGTGGCGGCGGGGCTGTCCGTGTCCGTGAACACGCCCCTGTGCAGCCTGAATACCGCCTATGACGAGATGCTGCGCTTCGTCCACGGTCTGGGCGTCCGCTACGTGACCTGCTCCGGGCTGATCCCCTCCGGCGGCGCGGTGGGCGACGAGAGCCGCGCCACGGCGCTAACCGAGCAGCAGCTCACCGACGTGCTGACAAAGGCCGTGGCGGTGACGGAGGAGCTGGAAATGGAACTGGACTTCACAAGCCCTGGCTGGCTGAAGGAGGATACGCTGCGCGCCCTGGGCCTGACCCTGGTGCCCAGCTGCGGCGCCTGCCTCAGCAATATGGCCATCGCCCCGGACGGCGGCGTGATCCCCTGCCAGAGCTGGCTCAGCAGCCAACCCCTGGGGAACATCCTCGCCGACGACTGGGACAAGATCTGGCAGAGCGAGCGCTGCGCGGCCATCCGGGCCAAGAGCGCCAAAATGGAGCAGCTGTGCCAACTGCGTGAAAGCAACCGGGAGGAGGGCACCCTATGCTGAAGAAACTGCACGTTCTGCTGCTTGTCTTACTGGCGGCGGTTTGCTTTACCGCCACCGCATGGGCAGATTACGACTACATCGAGCAGTACGGCGTTATGGTGACGCCCAACACGGAGGATGGCAGCCTGCTTATCACCGTGAAGCTGGAGTGGACGCCGCTGGAGGCGCTGCCCTACGGTCAGGAGCTGAAGATCGGCGTACCCAACGGCTCCATCCGGGATGTGGCGGCGCAGACGGACAACATCGAGCGGCTGGACTTCGATAACAGCTATATGTATGTCTATCTTGACCGCGCCTACGAGGCGAACGAGACGTTTTCCTTCGCCTACTCGTGGGTGCAGGAGTATATGTATCAGCTCAGCACCAACGGCGTTATTGAGGACTATGACAATGTTCGCTACGACTATGTGACCTACGACTACACCCCCGGCTGGTTCGACGAGGCGAAGATTGGCCAGATGACCCTCATCTGGAACGACCCCGCCGGGCTGACCGGCGATTTCACCGAGGGCACGGTCAGCGGCGCTGACAGCGTGACGGTGCAAAACGGCATGGCCATCACCGCCTCCGATCTGGACTACGGCTACAAAATGAACGTACAGGTGCGCTACACCGACTGGCCCACCCAGCTGTCGGAGGAATGCAGCGCCGACAACGTCCCCGACGGCGGCTGGAACGGCAGCGATGGCTATTACTACGACGATGACGACACCGGTGACGCCATCATCGGCATGATGGTGACGATATTCGTGGTGATGTTCATCCTCGTGCTCATCTCCGCCGCCCGCCGGGGCGACGGCTACGCCGGCGGCTTCGGCACCCGGTATGTGTTCGTCAACCACCTGTGGTACCCCGCCGGGCCGGACGGCAGGCCGCGTCCCGGCAGTGTGGGCACCAAGACGAAGCCCAGACCGCCCAGAAGCGGTGGCGGCGGCTTCGGCGGGGGCAGCCGTGGCGGCGGCTTTGGCGGCGGTGGATTTGGCGGAGGCAGCCACTGCGCCTGCGCCAGCAGCTGCGCCTGTGCGTGCGCCTGTGCCTGTGCCGGCGGCGGGCGCGCCGGCTGCTCGGCCAAGAACCTCTACGGCGTGGGCCTGGACGAAACCCTGTCCGAAAAGCTCTGATAAAAAAGCATCCCCCGGTTGGGGGATGCTTTTTTTACGAGTATTGGAAACCTCTGCCCGGCTCCTTGAACTCCGCCACACGTTTGTTAAAGCTGGCGAAGGCCGCGTCCTCGAAGGCCAGGGTGTCCTCGGCGCCCATCTGCCGCAGCAGCCACTTGCACAGGGGCGGGTTCAGCGGCAGCAGGGGACCGATCAGCGCCGTGGCGTACAGCCCGCCCCGGCAGAAGCCCTCCAGCTTCGACTCCGGTGTGCGGCCAACGCCCCGCACGGTGTCAAACCAGCCCTCCGCCTCCGCTGCGTCGTAGTGGAAGCCGAACAGGCTCTTGAAGCCGACGACCTCCATACCGTCAAAGGTGCCCAGGAAGAAGCTGTTGTGACGCTTCATCATGGTGTACCGCACCCGTCCGGGCAGAATGCCCAGCCCCTCTATGGTGTCGGCGCTGTCGCTTTCTATGGCGGCGGAAAACACGTCCGGCGCGTTGCCGGTCAGCAGGATCAGCTGTCCCGCGTCCGCCCTTGCGGCGATGTCCGCGGCATAGGGCCGCAGGGCGTCCGCCGCCAGACGCAGTCCCTGCTCCGTGGTGCTGCCCATATAGACCAGCGCCACATCCTCCGTGAGGAACCGGGGTTTGCTGTGCAGGTCCGTCTCTATGATCTCCAGCGCCGGGCAGCAGCGCTTCAGATAGTAGATGTTCTGCAGATCGCCGTACAGGTTGCAGACCTCCGGAAACAGAATTTCCGCCTTCATTGCGCGACCTCCTTTGCCAGCAGCTTTTCCTTCAGCTTTTCCCTGACCCGGAAGGCCAGGGGCGTGCCGTCCACGCCGTAGAGCAGATACACGTCGTCGCCGGGGGTCAGCGGCAGCAGCTCCAGGGCGGCGAACTCGTCCTCGGCCAGCCGTATCTTCTGCCGGGGGATGCCCGCCAGCAGCAGCCGCAGCTGGTAGTCATAGGCCCGCGGCCCGGCGCAGACCAGGCACGTCACATCGTCACTGTTCAGGAATTCAAAATCCGTGTCGTACATCCAGCTGGGGTTTTCCGACCAGCTTTTGGCCACGCCCAGGCAGTTCATCATCAGCAGCAGCTCCTTCTTCCCCGGCTTGGACCGGATATAGTCGAAGTTGCGGGAGCAGGCCAGAGCGTTCTTGTCCTTGGACATCTGCATAATGACCTTCACGCCGCCGATCTCCTCCTCGGACAGCCGGCTGGCGGGGATCTTCACCTCCGCCATGCGGCGGGCGATGGTGCCGTGGTCATAGCCAAGCTGCCGCAGGGCGGCGATCACCGTCACCGTGTTGTAGATGTTGTGCAGGCTGTCGGTGATGAGGGTGTACGGGTACTCCTGCCCCGCCTCCCGTATGCACATGGTGTGGGCGGCGGTGTCCACCTTTGTGGCCAAATAGTCGCAGTCGGGGGAGTGGAAGCCGCAGCTCTCGCACACGGCCCGGCCGATGTGGTGGTAGCGGCGGTATTCATACCGCAGCTTCCCGGCGCATCGGGGGCAGATACGCATATCGTTCAGCAGGTTCTCGCATTCCGTCACGTCGGTGGGCAGCCGGTCGATGCCGAAATATACCCGCTGGTTCTCCGGCGCCACCGTGCAGGAGATCAGGTCGTCGGCGTTAAGGATCAGCCTGCTCTCCTTAGGCAGGGACCGGGTCAGGATGTCCGCGATGTAGCCCGGATGGGCGTTCCGCATGATAGAGTCCCGGAACAGGTTGGTGATGACGATGTGCTCCGGCTTCACATAGGGATAGATCCTGGGCGCGGAGCGCTCGTCGATCTCCAGGATCGCCAGGTCGTACTCCGGTCTGATCCGGCCCAGCAGGCCGCAGCCCTTCAGCAGCGCCGTGCTGACGCCGGAGATGATGTTGCTGCCCGCCCGGTTGCTGAGTACGGTCTTGCCCTCGGCGGTGAGCACGTCGTTCAGCATATTGGCCACGGTGGTCTTGCCGTTGGTGCCGGTGACGGCTATGATGTGCTCCGGCTTGCCGATATACTTCAAAAAGTCCGGACACAGCTTCACCGCCAGACTGCCGGGAAAGTCCGTGCCGTTGTGGCGGGTGATCTTCAGCGCCGGGATGGACAGCTTTGCCATCCACAGCGCAAACAGGAACCGCAGTTTACCCATTGTCATTCCTCCAGAGCGATGGCGCGGCAGGAGCAGCCATCGGCATTCTCAAATTTCAGGGGCAGCGTAACGAACGTGAAGCGTCGGCCCAGCAGCTTGTCCAGCCCCTTGAGGTTCTCGGTGTTCACAAAGTCCGCGCCCAGCAGTGTCATGTGGTTGGGAAAATCCACGCTGTCGCAGGGGTCCAGCGAGATGGTGTCCTCGCCCACGCCCTTCAGCGGCAGGCCGGCCAGATATGCCGCCGCCTCCGCCGTCAGGCAGGGAAAGCCCTCATAGTAGCCCGGCGTGCCCCACTTCTTGTCCCAGCCGGTGCAGAACAGCACGAAGTCCGCGCCGTTCAGGTCATAGCTCTGCAGCAGGGACAGAGTAATGGCGCGCTGCCCCCGGCAGTCCACCACCACGGCGGGACCGGCGAACTTCGCCGCGTCGTAGCGGTCCAGCGCCGTGCCGTCACGGAGCATATGGGCCGGGGCGTCCATGTGGGTGCCGGTATGGGAGAACATATGCAGCAGCGTCTCCCGGTAGCCGCACTGGTCGATGGTGCAGGCGGTGGTCAGCCGGGGCTGCTCCGTGCCGGGATACACCGGCATATCGTTCCGTATGGTGTGGGTCAGCTCATGTGCCGTCATGCGTCCGCCTCCTTGCCGTGTGTCTGCAGCCAGATCAGCAGCGCCGCCACATCCGCCGGCGACACGCCGGACACCCGCCCGGCCTGCCCTACGTTCAGGGGCCGCAGCGCGCTGAGCTTCTCCCGCGCCTCCAGCCGCAGACCCTGAATGTGGTCGTAGTCCATATCCGGCGGCAGCTTCCGGCGCTCCAGCTTCTCAAACTCCGCCACCTGCCGCTGCTGCCGCTGGATATAGCCCTCATACTTCACGGTGATCTCCACCTGCTCCCGTACCTCCGCGGGTAGGTCGGGTCGATTTGCGTCGAATTCTGTCAGGTCCGCGTAGGTCAGCTGGGGCCGTCGCAGCAGATCGATCAGGCGGCAGCCGCTGTCCACGGCGGCGGTGCCCCGTTCTGTTAGCAGGGCGTTCAGCTCTGGCGTACCGGGTATGCCCGTGCGCTCCAGCCGCCGTATCTCCTTTGCCACGGCTTCGTACTTGGCCTCCACCGCCGCCAGCCGTTCATCGCTGACCAGCCCCAGCTCGTGCCCGATAGGGCACAGCCGCGCGTCGGCGTTGTCCTGCCGCAGCAGCAGCCGGTATTCCGACCGGCTGGTCATCATGCGGTACGGCTCCTCGGTGCCCTTGGTCACCAGGTCGTCGATCAGCGTGCCGATATAGCTCTCGCTCCGCTTGAGCACCAGCGGCTCCCGGCCCTGCAATTTCAGCGCCGCGTTCACGCCGGCCACAAAGCCCTGCACCGCCGCCTCCTCGTAGCCGGAGGAGCCGTTGAACTGCCCCGCACCGTACAGGCCGGGCACCGCCTTTACCTCCAGCGTGGGCAGCAGCGCCAGCGGGTCGATGCAGTCGTACTCAATGGCGTAGGCCGGCCGCATCATCACTGCGTGCTCCAGCCCCGGCACCGTGTGCAGCATCTCCAGCTGCACCTCCTCCGGCATAGAGGACGAGAAGCCCTGTACATACAGCTCCTCGGTGTCCAGCCCCATAGGCTCGATAAACAGCTGGTGCCGGGGCTTGTCCGCAAAGCGCACCACCTTCGTCTCGATGGACGGGCAGTACCGGGGGCCGATGCCCTCGATAACGCCGGAGTAAATGGGGCTGCGGTCCAGATTTTCCCGTATGATCCGGTGCGTCTCCTCGTTGGTGTAGGTCAGGTAGCACACCGCCCGGTTTTCCGGCACGTTCTTTGTCTCAAAGCTGAAGGGCAGCGGATCCGGGTCGCCCTCCTGCAGCTCCATTTTGCTGAAGTCCACGCTGCCCCGGTGTATCCGCGGCGGCGTGCCGGTCTTGAACCGCCGCAGGGGCAGCCCCAGTGCCCGCAGGCTGTCCGTCAGGGCGTTGGCCGGGTGCAGGCCGTCCGGCCCGGAGGACTCGATGCACTCGCCCACGATGGTCTGCCCGGTCAGGTAGGTGCCCGTGCACAGAATGACCGCCCGGGCGCCCAGCACCGCGCCGGTGCGGAGCACCACGGCGGCGGCATGGCCGTTCCCGTCGCAGCGTATCTCCGTCACCTCCGCCTGCCGCAGCGTCAGCCCCGGCTGCAATTCCAGCGTGTGCTTCATCACCTGCTGGTATTTCCGCCGGTCCGCCTGAGCCCGCAGGGACCACACGGCGGGGCCCTTGCCCCGGTTCAGCATCCGGTACTGGATGCAGGCCCTGTCCGCCGCCCGGGCCATCTCGCCGCCCAGTGCGTCCAGCTCCCGGACCAGGTGCCCCTTGCCGGTGCCGCCGATGGCCGGGTTGCAGGGCATATTCCCCACCGCGTCAAGGCTCACCGTCAGGCAGACGGTCTTCATGCCCATCCGGGCCGCCGCTAGGGCAGCCTCGATGCCCGCGTGCCCCGCGCCGATGACGGCCACATCATAGTCGCCGCCGTGAAACTCTCTCATCAGGTGCTCACCTCACCACATAAGACTGCTTGAACACTTTATTATACTATACAGCACACAACAGCGCAAGAGTGTTACACAGAAATAACTCATAGGTGTTGTGCAATGTGCAATAAAAGTTTACAAAAGCTTTATACAGAATATCCAATTTTGCCCTTGTTATCCGGGCTGCCGCGGCATATAATAACACTGTAAAATGGAAGAAAGGAGCGTGATATCACCATGACGACAACTTGGATCTGGGGTGACCTGGATGACATGATCTTTGCCGACAGCGACTGGGAAGTGAGCCAGCGGTAAGGCATACCGATGAGGAAACCACGCGAAAGCGTGGTGATTTGCTTTTTTATGGGTGTTTTTCGACAGAAAACGCCTCCTGCACATAGATCGCAAAGCCTGATCCCCGCGCAGCAAAGATGAAAAGAGACGGCCAACGCCGTCTCTTATTTGTTATTTTCGGTTGCTCTTAATGAGATATTCATGATACCTTAACGATATCTTAGCGTTACCTTAGCGACAATATATGTTATAATAGCGTCATCAAAAGGAGGGGAGGGCGGCTATGACCGGTAAACAAGCCCGCCGGAGACAGTTGCTGCGGACCATTGGTCTGCGCTTTTCCGGCATGGATGTGCTGAAAGCACTGGGACTCTACCTGGTAGCCGTTATGTGCTGTCTGCTGCTTCGCAGCTTCGATATGCACAACGACACCAGCTACGTTGCCATGATCTTTCTGCTGGATGTGTTCCTTACCGCCTACTGGACGGACGGCTATCTGCTGGGCATCATCATGGCAGTGGTGGGGATGTTCAGCGTGGACATCATCTTTACCTACCCCTTCTGGCATATCAGCTTTACGCTGACGGGCTTTCCGCTGACGTTCCTGGTGATGATGACCATCTCCATCCTGACCGCCACCGTTACCAGCCGGGCCAAGCAGACCGAGCAGGTGCGCCGGGAGGCCGACCGCGAAAAGATGTATGCCGACCTGCTGCGCGCCGTGTCTCACGACATCCGCACGCCGCTGACCGGTATCGTGGGCGCCACCAACGTTCTGCTGGAGCAGGACGGCGGACTGACGCAGGGGCAGCGCCAGCAGCTGCTGCGATCCACCAACGAGGACGCCCAGTGGCTCATCCGCATTGTAGAGAATTTGCTGTCCATCACACGCATAAGCTCTGAGGAGGCTAAGGTCAAGAAAGAGCCGGAGCCGGCGGAGGAGGTCATCGAGTCCGCCGTGGCCAAGACCCACAAGCACTACCCGGAGGTGGATATCCGTGTCCATCTGCCGGATGAGCTGATGATGGTGCCCATGGATCCCCTGCTGATGGAGCAGGTACTGGTGAACCTGATGGAGAACGCCGTCATCCACGGCGAGACCCACCATATCGATGTGACCCTGTCCAGCGAGGGCAACTGCGCGGTGTTCACCGTGGCCGACGATGGCCGCGGCATTCCCCAGCACCTGCTGCCCAGGCTGTTTGACGGCTCTGCCCGCAGCGACCGCAGCAGTGACGGCAAGCGCAGCATGGGAATTGGTCTGTCCGTGTGCCGCACCATTGTGCTGGCCCACGGCGGTGTGATACGGGGAGACAACAGACAGGAGGGCGGCGCGGTATTTACCGTGACCCTGCCCATGAAAGGAGAAAACGATGAAGATTAAAGACAAAGTCCTGATCGTGGAGGATGAGCAGTCCATCAGCAACTTTATCTCCATGATCCTCACCGCCAACGGCTTCGACACCATCATTGTCCGCACCGGCGAAGAGGCCCTGACCATGATCGCCTCCCATTGCCCGGACATGATCGTCCTGGACCTGGGCCTGCCCGATATGGATGGCATGGAGGTGCTGAAATCTGTCCGCAAGTGGTCCAATCTGCCGGTGGTGGTGGTTTCTGCCCGCAACCACGAGCACGACAAGGTGGAGGCCCTGGATTACGGCGCCGACGACTATCTGGTCAAGCCCTTCGGCACCTCCGAACTGCTGGCCCGCATCCGCACCGCCATCCGCCACACCCGCACCACCCTTTCCAACACCCAGATCGCCCAGTCCGGCAAGTTCGTCACCGGCGATCTGACCATCGACTATGATAAGCACCAGGTGCTGATGAACGGCGAGAACGCCGGATTGACCGTCAATGAGTACAAGATCGTGGCCCTGCTGGGCAAGTACGCCGGCAAGGTCCTGACCTACGACTTCATTATCCGGGAGCTGTGGGGGCCCAAGGCCAAGACCGACAATCAGATCCTCCGGGTAAATATGGCCAACATCCGCCGCAAGATCGAGCCTACCCCCGGCAACCCCCAGTATATTTTCACCGAGGTGGGCGTCGGCTACCGTATGCGCGAGGGAGACTGATACATACCGAGAAGAAAAGACCGTCTGCGGGCGGTCTTTTTCATATGCGGGGTGTTTCTTTTGGAGAAAATATCTGCCGACACGAACCGACGCTTTACGGAAATTTTATAATGTACGGATAAAGAAAAACCGCATTTCCGCTGTCACCGTGTTAAGAAACACCTGTCTGTATTTACAGGGCGGTTTTTTCGCAGTAAGATACAAACACGCCCGCCGCGGCGCGGCGGGGGAAACTTGTAAGGAGAGAAAACAATGGAAGAAAGAAAAGGCTTTGGATCCAATTTCGGATTCCTGATGGCCGCGGTCGGCTCGGCGGTCGGCCTGGGCAACATCTGGGGCTTCCCCAATAAGATGGGCGCCTGCGGCGGCTTCACGTTCCTCATCATTTACCTCATTTTGGCTGTTTGCTGCGGCTTCATCGTCATGGTGGGCGAGCTGGCCATTGGTCGTAAGACAGGCAAGGGCGCTGTGGCAGCATATAAGGCCCTTAGCAAGAAGTTCAGCTGGATGGGCTGGATGGGCATCCTGTCCGCGTTCTTCATCCTGTTCTTCTACTGCGCTCTGGGCGGCTACTGCATTAAGTATGTGGTGCTCAATGTAGGCGACCTGTTCGGCGCGGGCTTTGGCGCCAGTGCCATCGCCGCCGCGTCGGCGGACGCGGCCAGCGCCTCTCTGGGCGACGCGGTGTTCGGCGCTTTCATGTCCAGCACCACCGAGGCCATTATCTATGGCTTGATCTTCGTGGTGCTGACTATGCTTATCGTTCTCGGCGGCGTTGGCGGCGGCATCGAGAAGGTCTGCTCCGTGGGTATGCCCGCCCTGTTCGTGGCTCTGCTGATCTGCATCATCCGCGCCTGCACGCTGGACGGTGTGGACACCACCGTGCAGGTGCTCCAGGCGGACGGCTCCCTGGTGGAGCACGTGATCCACGGCAGCGCCCTGGATGGTCTGAAGTACATGTTTGCCCCCGGCTGGGCTACTGAAAATGGATACTATGTTCCCGCCTCCGCCGTCATTGATGGCGTGAAAATGTCCGCGGTGGAGATCAACGGCGTCATGCAGCGCATCGTGACCTTCAAGCAGGAGACACCCGACGTCCTGACTGTGCTGGCTACCGCCGGCGGCCAGATGTTCTTCTCCCTGTCCCTGGGTATGGGCGCCATGATCACCTACGGCTCCTATCTGCAGAAGAAGGAGAACATCCAGAAGAACGCGCTGCTGATCGTGGTCATGGATACGATGGTGGCTCTGATGGCCGGCCTGTGCGTGCTGCCCGGTCGCTTCGCTCTGGATCCCTCCGGCGCAGTGGGTGGCCCGTCCCTGCTGTTCGTCACCATGCAGAACGTGTTTAGCCGCATGGGCGGCCTCGGCCCCATCTTCGGCATCCTGTTCTATCTGCTGGTGGTCTTTGCCGCTATCTCCTCCTCTATCTCCCTGCTGGAGGTCATCGTGGCTCACTTTGTGGATAAGGCCCGCGACGAGGGCAAGGGTGACAAGCGCAAGAGCTATACCCTCATCGCCGCCGCCTGTGTGGGCCTGGGCTGCATCCTGGTCTGCGCTGACCGTCTGGGTGCCAGCAGCTTCTCGCCTGCGGAATTGCTGAACATTGCAAATCCCAAGACCTGGGCTGCCGACTGGCTGGACTTCTGGGATGCGCTGTCCGAGGGCGTTATGATGCCGCTGGGCGCGCTGCTGATGTCTCTGATGATCGGCTGGGAGATCGGCCCCGAGTTCGTCAAGGAAGAGACGGAGCAGTCCGGTCATGCCATGGGCAGCTACGGCTTCTTCAAGGTCTGCGTCAAGTTCATCACGCCGCTGATCATGGTCCTCATCCTGTACGGTCAGATAAAGGAATTCTTCCTGTAAAGTCTCTTGACGAATTGTTAATAAACAAACTCTTACTTAACAGAGGGGACGCCGGTGCCGCCGCACCGGCGTCTCTTTTTGCGTCCGCGGACCCGGAAAGATTTGTGCCGTCTGCCGTAAAAAGCGCACGATGCTGTGTTTGCCGCCCGGTTTCTCTTGTAAAAACGACGAAAACGGAGTTCACAATTTGTTAAAATAATGGAATATGACGTTAAGAACTTGACAATTTCTTGGCGTGACGGTATGATACAGGAGGTTGGCGGGGCAGATACGCTGTTTCGCCGGCTGATGGTATTCACCACCAATTTGTGAGGAGGTAAATCACACACATGGAAAAGAAAAGCACCAAAATAGCGTATTTCGTAGCGCTGGGTGTTTTCATTGTCCTGCTGGTCATCCTGGGGATCCAGTTTAAGGGCAAGGAAAACCCCGTCTTCGTCGGCGACGGCGCGTTCTACACCACCGGCGACGGCGTGTTCCTGGATGGCATCCAGCGGACCGTGGACGACAGCGAGGGCTCTAAGTATGCGCTGGACGGCTCCTACTATGTGAGCCCC
>ERZ827101.3151-NODE-3151-length-12436-cov-16.833051_pt1 | contig 12436 bp, 10 predicted proteins | sample MGYA00519869_ERZ827101 | MGnify/ENA primary metagenome ERZ827101 (study PRJEB31778, sample SAMEA3449256) | human gut metagenome | biome: human gut; feature: human-associated habitat; material: faeces | place: United Kingdom | collected 2010/2012 ...
TTACAGAAGTTATAATTAATTTACTTTGAGAATGTAGATTGATTTTTGCCATTCCCTCATAGGCGTCCATCTTATAACCAAGAGTTCCATAACGTAAATTGGCAGATTCTGTGGTGCGGTTCATAGCGTAAATTGGGCATGTATAAGCGTCCTTTCACAAGTCATTCACAGCGTAAATGAAAGAAAAACGGTGCAGACAAATATGATTTCCTTCGTGAGCCATGGAGCTGGGATTCTAAAAATTTCGTGAAGCTCTGCTTCACAAAATTTTTGCTCAGAAGCCCAGCGGAATGCCCGGCGAACAGGAACATCATATTTCGTCTGTACCGTTTTTCTTTTTCATTACATATAAAATCACGACTTGTGAGAGGACACTTATACATGCCCCTTCAGCCCCTGAGAAAGCACCACAAAATCTGCGACACTACGCTAATGAAACGATGGATACTTATCTTATATCTGTCAAATTAGAACAGGTAAATACATATATAAGCGACACTAATAATCAGATATAAAATGCACAAAAATACTTATAAAAAGCGGTGGATTTTCTATATGTGCAAAAGGGCAAAGAACAGGTAAACACATTGACTTTGCAAAAGCGTGTGTATTAGAATAGTGGTATAATATTGCTTCGCAAAAACAAGGAGGCGAAATCCTCTCCTCGTATAGGACTCGGATTTTTGCTCCGCAAAAACAAGGAGGATAAATCAATGCAGGAATTTAAACCAGTAAAAGAAGGAAAAGTACGTGAGGTCTATGATAACGGAGACAGTCTGATCATTGTAGCGACCGACAGAATTTCAGCATTTGACCATATTTTAAAAAATAAGATCACAAAAAAAGGTGCAATCTTAACACAGATGTCCAAGTTCTGGTTCGACTATACAAAAGATATCGTTCCAAACCATATGATTTCTGTAGATGTGAAAGATATGCCTGAATTTTTCCAGAATGAAAAATACGATGGAAACAGCATGATGTGCAAGAAACTGAACATGCTTCCAATCGAGTGTATCGTTCGTGGTTACATCACAGGAAGCGGCTGGGCAAGCTACAAAGAAAATGGTACAGTCTGTGGAATCAAACTTCCGGAAGGTCTGGTGGAATCCGATAAATTACCGGAACCGATTTATACTCCTAGTACAAAGGCAGATCTTGGGGATCATGATGAGAATATTTCCTTTGAGCAGAGTGTGGAAGTGTTAGAGAAACTTCATCCGGGAAAAGGTGAGGAATATGCAACCAAAATTAAAGACGCAACCATCGCCCTTTACAAAAAATGTGCAGAATATGCTTTGAGCAAAGGAATCATTATTGCAGATACAAAATTTGAGTTTGGTTTGGACGAGAATGGAAATGTTGTTCTCGGTGATGAAATGTTGACTCCGGACAGCTCCAGATTCTGGCCTTTAGAGGGATATGAAGCAGGAAAAGGACAGCCATCCTTTGACAAGCAGTATGTGAGAGACTGGTTAAAAGCAAACCCTGACAATGATTTCCTTTTACCGGAAGAGGTAGTAACAAAGACCGTTGATAAATACAAAGAAGCATTTGCATTATTAACCGGTAAAGAATTTAAATAAAATGCCAAAGGGCATAGATGGAGTTACACTGACCTGGATTTTCAGGAAACCAGCGGAAAGGCAGAAACGATTATATGTATAACAACGAGTTTGAAAAAGACACGCCATGGGATGATCTGCATGAGGAATGTGGTGTCTTTGGAATGTATGATTTTGATGGGGGAGATGTGGCGTCTACCATTTATTACGGACTGTTTGCGTTGCAGCACAGAGGACAGGAAAGCTGTGGTATTGCAGTCAGCGAGACAGAGGGACCGAAGGGAAAAGTGACTTCCCATAAAGGAATGGGACTTGTAAATGAGGTGTTTGCCCAGGATAATTTAGAGCCGATGAAGGGAGATATCGGAGTGGGACATGTGCGATATTCCACAGCGGGTGCATCCACCCGTGAGAATGCACAGCCATTGGTTTTAAATTATGTAAAAGGCACACTGGCGCTGGCGCATAACGGGAATCTGATCAATGCAATGGAGCTTCGCAAAGATTTGGAATATACCGGAGCAATTTTCCAGACGACCATTGACTCCGAGGTGATCGCATATCATATCGCAAGAGAGCGTCTGAAATCCAAGACAGTCGAGGAGGCAGTCGGAAGAGCCTGCCGCAAATTAAAAGGAGCTTATTCGCTGGTTGTCATGAGTCCGCGGAAACTCATCGGCGCAAGGGATCCTTTTGGTTTTAAACCACTCTGCATCGGAAAACGTGATAACGCTTATATTCTTGCGTCTGAGAGCTGCGCACTGGAGACGATCGGAGCCGATTTTGTCCGCGACGTGCTGCCTGGGGAGGTAGTGACCATTACACCGGAAAACGGAATCCAGTCTGATTTATCGATGGCACTGCCAAAAGAGCAGGAAGCAAGATGTATTTTTGAATATATTTATTTTGCAAGACCGGACAGCCGTATTGATAATGTCAGTGTCTATGCATCAAGAATCAAGGCGGGACGGTTTCTTGCGATGGATTCGGCTGTGGACGCCGACCTTGTTGTCGGTGTGCCGGAATCAGGAAATGCAGCGGCATTGGGCTATTCATTACAGTCTGGAATTCCATACGGAACTGCTTTTGTAAAAAATGGTTATGTAGGACGAACCTTCATCAAACCAAAACAGAGCAGCCGTGAATCGAGTGTTCGTGTGAAACTGAATGTTTTAAAAGAAGCCGTAAACGGAAAACGCATCATCATGATCGATGATTCTATCGTCCGCGGTACAACATCGGACAGGATCGTAAAAATGCTTCGTGATGCAGGAGCAACAGAAGTGCATGTAAGAATCAGTTCCCCACCATTTTTGTGGCCATGTTATTTTGGAACCGATATCCCGGAGAGAGAGCAGTTGATCGCATACAACCGGAGTATCGAAGAAATCCGTGATATTATCGGAGCGGATACGCTCGGATATTTGAAGGTGGAGCGTTTGCATGAGATGGTGGAAGGCTTAAATATCTGCGAAGGATGTTTTACAGGAAAATATCCATTGGAGCCACCGAAAGAGGACATTCGTGGTGACTTCGAACGCTAAGTGTGGTATGATGAAATAGATTACAATTTACAGCAAAAGGAGATAAAAATGAGTACAGATAGATATACAAGCCCTCTGTCAGAACGTTATGCCAGTAAGGAGATGCAGTACATTTTTTCACAGGATATGAAGTTTAAGACCTGGAGAAGATTATGGATCGCATTGGCTGAGACAGAGATGGAACTTGGCTTAAGTGAGAACGGAAAACCGGTTATCACACAGGAACAGATTGATGAGTTGAAGGCGCATGTCGACGACATTAATTATGATGTTGCAAGAGAGCGTGAAAAATTAGTCCGCCATGATGTGATGAGCCATGTATATGCTTATGGACAGCAGTGCCCAAAGGCAGCAGGAATCATCCATCTTGGTGCAACTTCCTGTTATGTCGGCGACAATACAGATATTATCGTTATGAATGAGGCGTTAAAACTGGTTCATAAAAAACTGGTCAACGTGATCAACGAGCTTGCAAAGTTTGCAGATAAATATAAAAATCTCCCAACGCTTGCATTTACACATTTCCAGCCGGCACAGCCAACGACGGTTGGAAAGAGGGCAACACTCTGGACACAGGAATTTATCATGGATCTGGAAGACCTTGAGTATGTCATGGGAAGTTTAAAATTACTTGGTTCCAAGGGAACAACCGGAACACAGGCAAGTTTTCTGGAGTTATTTAATGGTGATCAGGAAACAATAGACAAGATCGATCCTACGATCGCTGCGAAAATGGGATTTAAGGAGTGTTATGCAGTTTCCGGTCAGACTTATTCCAGAAAAGTGGATACAAGAGTTGCCAATATTCTGGCTGGAATTGCAGCAAGTGCGCACAAAATGTCAAACGACATCCGTCTGTTACAGCACTTAAAGGAAGTGGAAGAACCATTTGAGAAGAATCAGATCGGATCTTCAGCCATGGCATACAAGAGAAATCCAATGCGTTCCGAGCGTATCGCTTCCCTTTCACGCTATGTGATGGTAGATGCATTGAATCCGGCCATCACATCTGCAACCCAGTGGTTTGAGAGAACGCTTGATGATTCTGCTAATAAGAGATTGAGCATTCCGGAAGGATTTTTGGCGATCGATGGTATTTTAGACTTATGCCTGAACGTTGTGGATGGACTTGTGGTATATGATAAAGTAATCACAAAACATATGATGGCAGAACTTCCATTTATGGCAACGGAAAATATTATGATGGACGCTGTGAAAAATGGTGGCAACCGTCAGGAATTACATGAAAAAATCCGTCAGCTTTCTATGGAAGCAGGCAAGAATGTAAAGGTAGAAGGAAAAGATAACAATCTGTTGGAGTTGATCGCAGCAGATCCATCTTTCAATCTTACCTTAGAGGAATTACAGGCTACTATGGAGCCATCGAAATACGTTGGACGTGCACCGATCCAGGTGGACAAATTCCTTGCGAATGTTGTGAATCCAATTTTGGAGGCAAACAAAGAAGATCTTGGCATGACAGCCGAGATTAATGTATAAAACCGGAGTTTCACTTATGAACTGCCGCTTGCAGGTGGTGGCACGGATTTTTAGATTGAATTTTATAATTTAGGTTATGAACAAAATATTGCAGTCTGACATGTTTATGAAAACATGAATGTGAAATGGACGAATATTGTGTTTCGTTGCGTTAAACATTGCGATGAACCTCTCTGATCATTTGTGTTCAGCAGAGGCTTCCACAAATGGAGAGTTTCATCTCCATAACGCAAAACGAAAACAATATTCGTCCATTTTACATTCATTATCTCATAAGTTATGAAACTGCAATATTTTGAATATACACTCCATAGAAATTCAATCTAAAAATCCGTTAATCCATGTTATGAGCGGCAGTAAACAAACCTTAAACTCCGGGAGGAGTGCCCTTATCATCGATAAATCACAAGGCATTGAAAATGACTGCATTTAGCCGTTTCCTCCTTTATGGGCAACTCCTCCCATAACCGGAGTTCCATAACGTAAATTGCAGGTTCTGTGGTGCGGTGCATAGCGTAAATTGGGCATGTATAATCGTCCTCTCACAAGTCATCCATAACGTAAATGAAAGAAAAACGGTATAAACAAATATTATTTTCTTTATGAGCTATGGAGATAGGATTCTAACAATCTTGGGAAGCACTGCTTCTCAAGATTGTTGCTCAGAAGCCTATCGGAATGTCCAGCGAACAGAAACATAATATTTCGTTTATACCGTTTTTCTTTTTCATTAACATATAAAATTCTGACTTGTGAAAGGACGCTTATATCTGCCCTTCACAACCTATAAAAGCACCACAGAATCTGCGACACTACGTCCGTTAAACTCTGGATGAGTGCCTGTGAGATAACGGCAAAATGCAGTCGTTCACGATGACTTGGCGGTCACAGGATATATTCCATCTGCCGTTCCTTTGTCTTCATCCCCATTTTTTCGTAGAAGTGTTCTGCCGAAGTGTTTCCTGCCCAGACGTTCAGTGTTACCTCATAGCAGCCCTGCTCTTTTGCCTGCTGCTTCACATATTCAAACAGGCTTTCTCCGATGTGTTGTCCCCGTGCCTGCTGATCAACGCACAAATCGTCGATGAATAGCGACTTAAAGGGAATCATGTTCGTGGAAAATGGCTGCTCCTTCATCTGACAGAAGGCGTAGCCCATACACACATCATCCTCGTTCACGGCAACGTAGATAGGTTTATCCTCCTGCTTCAAAAGCTCTGCAAGTTCGCAGACAGTGTATTTGGTGGTGCCGGGAATAAAAATATCCGGACGGATCTCTGCGTGGATCTGCAATACCTGCTCCAACAGTGCAAGAAGTCTGGGAATATCTTTTTCCTCTGCCTTACGGATTTTCATTACAACTTCACTCCTTTACAATTCTGATTCGCAAAATTCATTGATATTGTAATTCTATCATAGTCATACTTTTTATTCTATATAAAATACAATGAAAGAAGTTTTGCTTTGTAAGAAACTTCTTGCAATATTTAGGTGCACCACAATGCGGACATTCTGTATTCTAATTAGAAAGAAGTGGAATTGCAGATGCGATTATGTTAGAATCTTAGTGTTAATGAATTTAGCAATATGAGATAATATTTCATGCATTCAAACAAAGTAGGAGAGAGGTAAATACACCATGAATTTGAAAAAAGTTCATCACATTGCCATTATTGGGAGCAACTATGAGCAATCAAAGCACTTTTATGTGGATCTGTTAGGATTTTCTATTATTCGGGAAAATTACAGACCAGAACGTGATGATTACAAAATTGATCTTCAACTCGATGGGATAGAATTAGAACTTTTTATCATTAAAAATTGTCCGAAGCGCCCCAGTTATCCAGAGGCTTACGGTCTCCGGCATCTTGCCTTTGCTGTAGACTCGGTCGAGAATACCATAAGAGAATTGAATAAAAAGGGCATTATAACTGAGCCGATCAGATTCGATATTTACACAGGCAAAAAAATGACATTCTTTTATGACCCTGACAATCTGCCATTGGAAATTCACGAATAAAGCATTACTTTTCTTTTTCACAGAGTTGTTTGTATATGGTTTCTGCGTCTATGTTATAATGCTTCTGTTATGTGAATTTATAATCTGATTCGCAAAGGAGAAACGTATGGACGTATCATATAACAAATTTTTCAAGATGCTGATTGACCGTAAAATGAAGAAAAAAGCCATTTGCGAGCAGGCTGGTATAGCTACCAGTACCATGGCAAAAATGGCGAAGGACGAGAAGGAACAATAATTTATACCATGAAAAGTATGACGGGAGCAATGAAGCAGAGGTGTTCCGTCATGAGGTGATCATGGACTTGGTTTTTTGATAAAAAACAATCAGAGCCTTGCATCCGGATCTGTCGAAAATCCACTTGCGGATTAGCCTGCATGTGGGTAAAATGTAACTATTCGGAGAAGGCTCACACACATTGTGCAGACCGTAAAAATCAACAGTAAGATACAAAAGAAGCAGGGATCAATATGGAAAAAGATATTAACACGGAAGTTTCAAATACACAGTTACCGGCAACGGAAGAAAAAGCGAATCACAAGGAGAGTCTGCGCATTCAAAAATCTCAGTGGATCAAGGAACAGATCAAAAGGCAGCGGGAAGCGGAAGATGCTGTTTTAGAGCAGATGATCGAAGAACAGAGAGTTATTGATGGTTTAAACAGCGACATCAATGAGAATCTGGACCGGACGAGAGAGAGCCGGAAGTTCAATCAGGAGTTTCAGGAGAAAATCAATACTCAGATTTACGAGATGAACGGCATTACAGAAGATAAACTGAAAGGTATGCGCGAATACAAGAACGCATATTATCAGGGATGTGCATTTTCCCTGTTCCTGTTGTCTGTTGTTATGATTGGGATCTGTGGTGTGCTTCATGGTTTTGAGTCACAGATTTGTCTGTTTATGATCGCATGCACCGGCGTAGAGGGGGCACTGCTCGCACAGGACAAATGGAGAAATAAACTGGTGAATATATTATGTAAACTGCTCTATCTGATGGTTTTTCCGGTGATGATGGTTATTTTTGTCTGCTACGAGCTGAAATATCCGGAATATGACCTTTTCCTGCCATATTTTGCAATGGGAATCGTGGTTGTCCTGATCATTGGAACAGCGGCATTTTTCTTCTACGATCCGTATAAGCAGGACAAAAAGCGTGTGAAAAATGCAAAAGATTATATTTCAGAAGTGGAAAAGATTGCAAAAAAACAGGTGAAGAAAAATCAGAAGCTCCGCGCAAAAGAGGAGAAAAAGAATCAGAAGATCCAGCAGCGCGAAGAGATGGAAAGTCAGAAAGCGGCAGAGCGTGAGGAAAAAGAAACTCAGCGCGCACTGGAAAGAGAAGAGGCTGCAAGGGAAAAAGAAGAAAAGCTGCAAAGTAAAAAGGCAGAAAAGGAAGCCAGAAAGCAGGAGCGCAGGGAAAAAAGACAGGCGTGGCTTGACGGTGTAAAAGAAAAATGGCATGCCTGGGTGGAAAAAATAAAAGAAAAGTGGCATGCGTTTCTTGCAAAGTTTAAAAAGGAAGAATAGAAATGAGATATCAGATACGGCATGCAATTGTAAAGTATGCGGCAGATACCATATTAGTAGATGTAAATTTTGAGATACATGATCATGAAAAAATAGCAATCATCGGAAGAAATGGCTGTGGAAAAACAACGCTTTTAAAGCTGATCTCCGGTGAAGTGGAGATGGCAAATCCGGACAGTGACGAGGAATGCGGCATTGTCATGGCAGGAAAACAGCGGATCGGCTATCTGAGACAGATCAGTTTTGAGGACAGCAGTATCACGGTAGAAGAGGAAATCTTAAAAGTGTTTGCGCCTGTTTTTTCCTGCGAAAAACGAATGCAGGAACTGACAGAGCAAATGAAAACGGATACTTCTGAGCATTTATTAAAGGAATATGCCGCATTGCAGGCGAAGATGGAGGCACTGCGGGGATACACCTACAGACAGGATATGGAGACAATGTTCCAACGGTTCGGGTTTGCGTTAAAAGACCTGCAAAGACCGATTGGAACTTTTTCAGGTGGTCAGCAGACAAAAGTGGCGTTCGTAAAACTGCTTTTGAGCCAGCCGGATATCATGCTTTTGGATGAGCCGACCAACCATCTGGACATGCCAACGATCGAGTGGCTGGAAGGTTATCTGAAAAATTATCCGAAAGCGGTTGTGATCGTGTCGCATGACCGGATGTTTTTAGACCGCGTGATTGACGTGACTTACGAGATCGAATATCACAGGATCAGGCGTTATCCGGGCAATTATACAGCATTTTTGAGGCAGAAAGAGGAAGCATTAGCAAAGCAGGAAAAAGATTACGAGGCACAGCAGGCGGAGATCAAGCGTCTCACAGACTGGATCGAAAAGTGGAAGAATACACCGACAAAGGTTGCGGCGACACGTTCCAAACGAAAAGTGATCGAGCATATGGTTTTGATCGAAAAGCCGCGCAAGTTCGATACAAAAGCGTTTCAGGGACAGTTTCTGCCGCAGACGGCCAGCTATCATGATGTGTTGTCCGTCCGGGGCTTACAGATCGGTTATGATTCCGTTTTGAGCAAAGTATCTTTTGAGCTGCACCGCATGGAGCGGATCGCGGTGATCGGTGAAAACGGAAAAGGAAAGTCGACACTTTTAAAAACGTTAGTTGGGGAGCTGCCGAAGCTCGGCGGTCAGTTTTCATTCGGGACAGGCGTGGAGTGGGGCTATTTTGACCAGCAGGCGGCGGTTGCCGAGAGTCAGAATCCGAAAATGACGATCATGGAAGATTTCTGGGAAGAATATCCGACCTTAAAAGAAGTAGAAGTGCGCAGTGCGCTGGGAAGTTTTCTTTTTTCCGGGGATGATGTATACAAAGAATTGGGACAGTTATCCGGTGGAGAGAAGGTGCGTCTTGCTTTATGTAAAATGTTTAAGCGCAGACCGAATCTTCTGATTCTGGACGAGCCGACAAACCATATGGATATCGTTGGAAAAGAAGCATTGGAGCAGATGTTAAAAAGTTATACGGGAACAGTTTTATTTGTCTCGCATGACCGGTATTTTATTAAGGAAATCGCAACGGGAATCCTTGATTTTCAGGCAGATAAAGTACAGTATTATCCGTGCACTTATGAGGAATATCTGGAGCAGAAGCAGAAAGAAGCACAGGGACTGATTGGTGGAAACAAAACAAATGCCGCAGGAAACAGTGGAAAATCCAGAAACGTAGCTGGCGAAGCAGCAGATAACAGAAATATATCACAAGTCGGAAGTCAGAGTAATCCGCCAACGTTATCCGATGTGTTTGATAAAAAGACGTATTATAATCCGGGCAAGATTATTTCCAGATTAAAGCAGCAGCTTGTCAAGTATGAAAAAATGCTCGGTGAGAGTGAGGAACGGCTCGCAGAGCTGCAAATGCAGCAGATGGACACGGCACTCGCCACGGACTATGAGAAATTGACAGAATTGGAGCAGGCGATTGCGGCGGAGCAGAGCAATCAGGAGAGCATTTTAGACCGTCTGGTGGAGACGGAGACAGAACTGGATGAGATGCAGGAGAAAACAGTCTAAACAGGATCAGACTTTGCAATACAAGAAAAAACAGTAGATTTGGAAGGCAGAAAATCGAGGAAGCAGATATGACAAAAAAACAGTTAGCACTTGAGATTATCAAACGTTTGAAAGAAGCGTATCCGGACGCGGGATGTACGTTGGACTATGATGAGGCATGGAAACTTTTGGTGAGTGTCCGTCTGGCTGCGCAGTGTACGGATGCGAGAGTCAATGTGATCGTGGAAAAGTTATATGAGAAGTTCCCGGATGTCGACGCATTAGCGGCAGCCGACGTCTCCGAGATCGAGGAGATCGTGCGTCCATGCGGACTTGGAAAAAGCAAGGCAAAAGATATCAGTGCATGCATGAAAATGCTAAAAGAGCAGTACGGTGGAAAAGTGCCGGATGATTTTGATGCACTGTTGAAACTTCCGGGGGTCGGACGCAAAAGTGCGAATCTGATCATGGGGGATGTGTTTGGAAAACCGGCGATCGTCACAGACACACACTGTATCCGTCTGGTGAACCGCATGGGACTGGTAAAAGACATCAAGGAACCGAAAAAAGTAGAGATGGAACTGTGGAAGATCATTCCACCGGAAGAGGGGAATGATTTCTGTCACAGATTGGTGGAGCATGGCAGGGATGTCTGTACAGCACGGACAACCCCGCATTGCGACCGCTGTGTGTTAAATGATATCTGCGCGACAGGGAAAAAGCTTATGAAGGCAGAGCAGAAAACGAAGTGATCGATATTGGTGTTGCAGTGGCAGCAGTAAAAAAATTTAAAGAGAAGTTATAAAAATGGCAGTACAAAATGATTTTTCGAAGGGAAGTATTTTATCCCATATGGCACGGATCGCGCTTCCGATGACGCTGGCACAGTTTGTCAATATTTTATATAACATTATTGACCGGGTATTTATAGGACGTATCCCGGATCATGCGACGGAGGCTTTGACCGGACTTGGAGTGGCATTCCCAATCTGCACACTGGCAATTGCTTTTGCCAATCTGGTAGGAATGGGCGGTGCTCCTCTTTTTTCTATAGAGAGGGGAAAAGGAAATGAAGAGGAAGCAAAGTATATTTTAGGCAATTCATTCAACCTGTTAGTGGTCATTGGAGTAGTGTTCAGTGTGGTGATGTTTCTGGTAAAAAGGCCGATGCTATACCTGCTTGGTGCAAGCAAAAATATTTACGGATATGCGGATTCCTATCTTACAATCTACTTATGCGGAACACTTTTTGTGATGTTAAACCTTGGTATGAATGCATTTATCAATGCGCAGGGCTTTGCCAATATCGGAATGATGACGGTATCGATCGGTGCAGTCTGCAACCTGATTTTGGATCCAATTTTTATTTTTGAAATGAAAATGGGTGTACAGGGAGCAGCGCTGGCAACGGTGATCTCGCAGTTTGCAGCCGCCTGCTGGACACTCCGGTTCCTTACCGGGAAAAAGGCGACGATCCGGTTAGATAAAAATTATTTGAAATTAAAAACAGACCGTGTCAAAAAGATTCTTGTGCTCGGTTTATCCGGTTTTACTATGTCGGTGACGAACAGCCTCGTGCAGATGGTATGCAATATCAATCTGGCGATGTACGGTGGAGATATGTATATCGCAGCGATGACCATCATCAATTCTGTGCGTGAAGTGATCCATATGCCGGTTTCCGGTGTTGGAAATGGGGCACAGCCGGTCATGAGTTTTAATTATGGTGCGAAAGAATATGGGAGAGTGAAACAGACAATCCGCTATACGGCGGTCATTCTTCTGGTTTATACATTATTTGCGTGGGGAATGACGATGTTATTTCCGAACCAGTTTGTGATGATTTTTAATAAAGATGCAGAATTGCTGCCGCTTACAGTAAAATCCATGCATATCTATTTCTTCGGATTTTTCTTCATGGCATTTCAATTCACCGGGCAGACAACGTTTCAGGCACTTGGAAAATCAAAGCAGGCAATCTTCTTTTCCATGTTAAGGAAGGTGATCATTGTTGTACCGCTTACGTTTTTACTTCCAGTGATCCCGGAAATCGGCGTGACAGGCGTATTTCTTGCAGAACCAATCTCAAACCTGATCGGGGGACTGGCCTGCTTTATTACCATGTATGTTACGGTTTACCGGAAACTGGAGGTTTGACAATTTACAGCGTTGAGCGGGCATGTATAAGCGTCCTCTCACAAGTCGTGATTTTTTATAGGTTTATGAAAAGAAAAACGGTACAGACGAAATATGATGTTCCTGTTC
>ERZ827101.3167-NODE-3167-length-12379-cov-2.937764_pt1 | contig 12379 bp, 8 predicted proteins | sample MGYA00519869_ERZ827101 | MGnify/ENA primary metagenome ERZ827101 (study PRJEB31778, sample SAMEA3449256) | human gut metagenome | biome: human gut; feature: human-associated habitat; material: faeces | place: United Kingdom | collected 2010/2012 ...
GAAATGGGATTACAGCGCCGCGAAGCGGAAGTATCGAACAGAATGGGCATGTGGCAGCAGAACAGATCGGTGGTCAGATTTTTATTGATACGTGGGGACTTGTGACTCCGGGAAATCCGGATCTGGCAGCAAAATTAGCGCAGAAAGCAGCAAGTGTTACACATGATAGAAATGGAATATATGGTGGGATCTTTGTAGCAGTCTGCATCAGCTATGCGTTTGTGGAGAAAGATATTTTTAAAATCATTGAGAAAGCATTAAGTTATCTTCCGGCGGACTGTGAATATGTTCGTGTAGTACGGGCAGTGATGAATTATTTTGAAAGCTATGGCACAAATGGAGACTGGGAAGCTTGTTACCGATATATTTTCGAACATTATGGATATGACAAGTATCAGGGAGTGTGCCATATCATTCCCAATATTGCAGTAATGATCCTTGCGCTTTTATATGGAAAAGGGGATTTTGATGATACACTTAATATTTGCAACAGGTGTGGATGGGACACGGACTGTAATGTGGGGAATCTTGGAACTATTATGGGAGTTCGAGGAGGTCTTGATGCAATAGATTATGAGAAATGGCGTCGTCCGATCCATGATTTTCTTGTATGCTCCAGTGTTGTCGGTTCGTTGAATATTATGGATATTCCTTATGCGGCGTCTTATATCGCAAAGCAAGCTGCGGCTCTTCAACAGTTGGAATTGCCGGAACCATATCGGACAATTTTTGAGGAGAGAATCGATAGCTGTCATTTTGAATATTCAGGTTCAACGCATGCAATACGCGTTAGGTCCGAGCATCTTCACGCATCCGATATTTATCCGGATTTGGAATACACACTACAGAATACGACGGAATCGGCGGCGAGTGGAATAAGGTCTTTAAAGGTTACCGCAAATATCATGCAGGGCGGAGAGAATCTGTATGTGTATAAAAAGACCTATTATGGGCCGGAAGATTTTCATGACAGTCGTTATGATCCGGCATTTTCTCCTGTAGCATATCCGGGGCAGACGGTGCATGTAAGTGCAATGCTTCCAGAGTATGGTAATGAAATTTTAGTGAGCGCATATGCAAAAGAACAGCACACACAGAACATTTACTATGGAGAAAAGAGAAGTCTCTCAAAAGGGAAGTGGGAACAACTATCCTGCCAGCTTCCGGCACTTGATGGCGGTCTTATTGAAGAAATCGGGATCTGTATCCATGTGAAAGGAAACCGAGGGAAAGGGACTACAGTTGTATGCCTGATGGATGATTTATATGTGGATGGGAATCCATGTTATGGAATTTGTATGGAAAAAGAAAAAGAAGAGCTTTGGACGATCGTACATCGGGAAATCAGTCAGTTTACAAGATTAAAAGGTCTCTTTTATCTGGAAAATAATATGCTTCATTTGTCGTGTGGAGACTTTGGAGAGGTTTACACAGGAAAATATAATTGGGATGACTATCAGGTGGAATATGTGGTCATACCGGTTGTGGGCGAGAAGCTTCTGATGAATGTAAGGGTACAGGGGGCCGGACGTTGTTATGCTGCGGCGCTGCTTCCCGATAACAAAATCGGAATCTTGAAAAAAGAGAATGATTACAGGATTCTTGCGACGACAGAATTTATGTGGCGCCACGGGAATGAATATAAGATTACAATCCATGCAAAGCATGATACAATTTCGGTAGAAGTAGATGGACAGGAGTTATTATCTGCCTGTGATGTGGACCGCCCATATTTACAAGGCTCAATTGGACTCGGTGTGCTTGAGGGCAGCCACCTTGCCTGTAAGCATATTTCTGTTTCATAAGTCAATGAGGAATATACGATTCAAGAAGGGAGAGAAGAATGAAGGCAGTAGTTGCGATTGATTCATTAAAAGGAAGTTTAAGTTCTGTGGAGGCAGGCAATGCGATCGCAGAAGGAATCCGTCGTGCGGATGCACAGGCGGAAGTAGTTGTCAGACCTTTGGCAGACGGAGGAGAAGGAACGGTAGACGCACTTGTGCAGGGGATGAATGGAAGTTTGCAGCAGGTTCAGGTAACAGGACCGCTTGGAGATCCTGTAGATTGTGCGTATGGGATCATAGAAGAAGAGAAAATGGCAGTCATCGAGATGTCAGCGGCAGCAGGAATTACGCTGGTTCCGGATGAGAGGAAAAATCCACTGTTTATGACAACTTATGGTGTCGGTGAGATGATTCGGGATGCGATTCAGAAAGGATGCCGGAAATTTGTAGTCGGTATTGGCGGAAGCGCAACGAACGATGGCGGAATCGGAATGTTACAGGCACTTGGGTATGAGTTTTTGGACAGCAAGGGGAATCCGGTTCCTTACGGTGCTGTTGGCTTGGAAGATCTTGCGGAAATTAAGAGCGAAAACGTAATATCGGAGCTTGCACAGTGTGAGTTTAAAGTTGCCTGCGATGTGACAAATCCTTTATGCGGACAACAAGGAGCAAGCGCTGTGTATGGACCGCAAAAGGGAGCAACACCGGAAATGATACGGAAGATGGATCAATGGTTATCTGACTATGCAAAGCTTGCAGAAAAGCATTATGAGAAAGCAGATCCTAAGTATCCGGGAACAGGGGCAGCAGGAGGTCTTGGCTTTGCATTTCTTACATTTACCAATGCGGTACTAGAGTCGGGAATTAAAATTGTTTTAAAAGAAACAAAATTAGAACAGTATATTCGAGATGCAGATATTGTCGTTACCGGAGAAGGTCGTCTTGACGGTCAGACTGCGATGGGAAAAGCACCGGTAGGAGTGGCAAAACTGGCTGGAAAATATAACATTCCGGTGCTTGCGTTTGCCGGAAGTGTGACGGAAGATGCCGGAAAATGTAACGAAGAGGGAATTCATGCGTTCTTTCCGATTTTGAGAGGAATTACCACATTAGAAGAGGCAATGGATCGGGATAATGCCAAGAGGAATCTGATAGAAACGGTAGAACAGGTATTCAGACTGATTGTTGCCATTCACTCCTAAACATGGTATATTTAATTTAGATTTTTAATGGAAGACAGGAGTGATAAGAATGTATCTGGAAGAATATAAACGATGGATGGCAGCAGATTTGGAAGATGCGGATTTAAATCCGGAGTTGAGAGCAATCGAGGGGAATGAGACAGAGATCAAAGAGCGTTTCGCAGTTGCCCTTAAGTTCGGAACAGCCGGACTTCGAGGTGTATTAGGTGCAGGAACGAACCGTATGAATATTTATGTAGTACGTCAGGCAACACAAGGACTTGCAAACTGGGTAAAGACACAGGGAGGAAGCCAGACCGTAGCGATCAGTTACGACAGTCGTTTGAAGAGTGATGTATTTGCGAAAACGGCAGCAGGAGTTCTTGCAGCGAATGGAATCAATGTAAGAATTTATGACGCGCTCATGCCGGTACCTGCACTTTCTTTTGCAACACGTTATTATAAATGTAATGCAGGTATTATGGTAACAGCATCTCATAATCCTGCAAAATATAATGGTTATAAGGCGTATGGACCGGATGGCTGTCAAATGACAGACGATGCGGCGGCAATTGTATATGAAGAAATTCAGAAGACAGATGTTTTGAACGGAGCAAACTACATTTCTTTCGCGGAAGGCGTAGAAAGAGGCTTGATCCGCTTTGTAGGAGACGATTGTAAGAAGGCGCTTTATGAGGCAATTGAATCTCGTCAGGTTCGTCCGGGACTTTGTAAGACTGCCGGATTAAAATTAGTATACAGTCCGTTAAATGGTTCTGGTCTTGTGCCGGTAACACAGGTGTTAAAAGATATTGGTATTACAGATATTACAATTGTTCCTGAACAGGAATATCCAAATGGATACTTTACAACATGCAGTTATCCGAACCCGGAGATCTTTGAGGCTTTGGAGCAGGGCTTAAATCTTGCGAAAGAGACAGGAGCAGATCTTATGCTCGCCACAGATCCGGATGCGGACCGCGTAGGTATTGCAATGAAATGTCCGGATGGCTCTTATGAGCTTGTCAGCGGAAATGAAGTCGGCGTATTGCTTCTTGATTATATTTGTGCAGGCCGCATTGAAAAAGGAACCATGCCTGAGAATCCGGTAGCAGTAAAATCTATTGTATCTACCCCTCTTGCGGATGCAGTGGCTGCTCACTATGGAGTGGAGCTTCGCAACGTACTTACTGGTTTTAAATGGATCGGAGATCAGATTGCACAGTTGGAGGAAGCCGGAGAAGTGGATCGCTTTATCTTCGGTTTTGAGGAGAGCTACGGATATCTGGCAGGTCCGTATGTCCGTGATAAAGACGCTGTCATCGGTTCTATGCTTATCTGTGAGATGGCGGCTTACTACAGAAGTATCGGAAGCTCTCTGAAACAGAGAATGGAAGAGATCTATACAGAATACGGACGTTATTTTAACAAGATTGACAGCTTTGAATTTCCGGGACTTAGCGGAATGGATAAGATGGCAGGTATCATGCAGAACCTTCGTGAAAATCCATTGACAGAGGTTGCCGGTGTGAAAGTGGTGCAGGCAATTGATTATACGAAACCAGAAGAGACAGGACTTCCATCTGCAAATGTATTGATCTACAAATTAGAAGATGGGGCAACGGTTATCGTTCGTCCTTCCGGAACAGAACCGAAGATTAAGATCTACTACACAACTCTTGGCAAGGATCTGGAAGAGGCAAAAGCCCAGAAAGAGAAATTGGCAGAGGCAATGAAAGTGATATTAGCTTAAGGTGGTTTAGCAATGTAGAAGCGAAATTGCGGCAGGAAATTTGGAATTAGAAAATTAGGATGGCAGGGCATTTCTCTATTTCTTTAAAGAGGGTGTCCTGCTGTTTGTTATACTTTTAAATTTTGCAGAGATGTGTTATACTAACCACAAAGTGTAATGATAGAAAAGGAGCAGGCAGATATGGATTTAATAACCATTAGAGAACTATACAAACATAAGGAAGAATATCTGGATAAGAAGATTACAGTTGGAGGATGGGTACGCAGTATTCGCGACTCCAAGGCATTCGGATTTATTGTAGTAAATGACGGTTCATTTTTTGAACCATTACAGGTTGTGTACCATGATACAATGGATAATTTTGCAGAGGTGTCCAAGTTAAATGTTGGAGCGGCGATCATCGTAACAGGAACATTGGTTGCAACACCACAGGCAAAGCAGCCATTTGAGATTCAGGCAGATACTGTGGAAGTAGAAGGCGCATCCGCACCGGACTATCCATTGCAGAAGAAACGTCATAGTTTCGAATACTTAAGAACAATTTCTCATTTAAGACCGAGAACCAATACATTTCAGGCAGTGTTCCGCGTGCGTTCACTGGCGGCTTACGCGATTCATAAGTTTTTCCAGGAGAGAGGATTTGTGTATGTGCATACACCATTGATCACAGGAAGTGACTGTGAAGGAGCCGGAGAGATGTTCCGTGTAACCACTCTGGATATGGAAAATGTTCCGAAGACGGAAGACGGTAAAGTAGATTACTCTCAGGATTTCTTTAATAAAGAGACGAGCCTTACGGTGAGCGGACAGTTAAATGGTGAAACTTATGCGCAGGCATTCCGCAACATCTACACATTCGGACCGACATTCCGTGCTGAAAATTCTAACACAACAAGACATGCGGCAGAGTTCTGGATGATTGAGCCGGAGATTGCATTTGCTGATCTGGATGACAATATGGTATTGGCAGAGTCCATGCTCAAATATGTCATTAACTATGTTCTTGAGAATGCGCCGGAAGAGATGAATTTCTTTAACTCTTTCGTAGATAAAGGATTGTTAGAAAGATTGAATAATGTAGTGTCTTCTGAATTTGCAAGAGTGACTTATACAGAAGCGATTGAGATCTTAGAGAAAAACAACGACAAATTTGAATACAAAGTGTCTTGGGGGGCAGACCTTCAGACAGAGCATGAACGGTATCTGACAGAGGAAGTGTATAAGCGTCCTGTGTTTGTTACCGACTATCCGAAGGATATCAAGGCATTTTATATGAAATTAAATGAAGACGGCAAGACAGTGGCAGCAGTAGATTGTCTCGTTCCGGGAATCGGAGAGATCATCGGAGGAAGCCAGAGAGAAGATGATTACGAAAAGCTTTTGGGACGTATGAAAGAGATGGGATTAAAAGAAGAAGACTATGACTTCTACCTTGATCTTAGAAAATACGGATCAACAAGACATGCAGGATTTGGTCTTGGATTTGAAAGATGTGTAATGTATCTTACAGGAATGGGCAATATCCGTGACGTAATTCCATTCCCACGTACTGTAAATAACTGCGACTTATAGTAACTATTCAGCTATGCGCTGTCACATCAGTATGAGATGTGCAAATTTATTTGCGATAGATTGAACTGATGTGGCGGCATATGGCGTTTAGCCATTCAACGAGAACCATAGCTGCGTAAGCGGCGAAGAGGCTGCCCTGGCAGCTTGGGGGGATGGTTGTAAAGCTGAATAGTTACTTTTTTATTATAGAATCATGATAGGAGGGGTCCTATGAGTATGAATATTTTAGTGGTTGATGATGAGAAAGAGATTGCGGATGTTATTGAATTATATCTGCAAAATGATCAATATAATGTGTATAAGTTTTATACGGGGCAGGAAGCGCTTGACTGTATTAAGAGTATGAAGATTGATCTGGCAATTCTGGATATTATGCTGCCGGATGTGGATGGATTTCAGATTTTGAAACAGATTCGTGAAAAGTATACATTTCCGGTGATCATGCTGACTGCGAAAACGGAATATATGGACAAGATTACAGGTCTTACATTAGGCGCAGATGATTATATACCGAAGCCTTTCAATCCTCTGGAGCTTGTGGCTCGTGTGAAGGCTCAGATACGAAGATATACACAATATAATGAAGGTGGAAAAGATGCAGGGGATATTATTGATTTTGCAGGACTTCAGTTAAATCGAACCTCTCACGAATGTGTATATAATGAAGTTCCGTTGACATTGACGCCGATTGAATTTGATATCCTATGGCTGTTATGTGAAAACAGAGGAAAGGTAATAAGTTCTGAAGAGCTTTTCGAAAAAGTATGGCATGAGAAATATTACAAGAACAGCAACAATACGGTGATGGTGCATATTCGTCATCTACGTGAAAAGATGAATACACCTGCCGGAAAATCGGATTTCATTAAAACCGTTTGGGGAGTGGGGTATAAAGTTGAAGAATAACTATCGGAAATTAAAGTTCAGTATTTTGCTACAGACAGTATTGGTAACGGCGTTGACGGTACTGGTGGGCGGTTTTTTGCTGAATTATGTAATCGATGGCATATACAACGACTGGTTTGCAAGAGCATTTATAAGCATATTGACTGCATTTCAAGTGGAAGAGAAGACTGCGATTGATCTGTATTGGCGTCTTATTGGGGATAATAAGACATTCTTTATGGTGGTCGGCTTTCTTCTCTTATTTGCTTTATTTTTCTATGTGGCGCTGTCTAAAATGACAAAATACTTGGATCAGGTTGGTGATGGAATCGAAAATATTGTATCGGATTCTACGGAACCGATTCATTTGATTACAGAATTAAAACCTATCGAGATCCGACTAAATGAAATTAAGGCTATTTTAAAGAGGCAGGAGCTAGAGTCTATTGAGGGTGAGAAACGAAAAGATGACTTGGTACTTTTCCTCGCTCATGACTTAAAGACACCGCTTACTTCGATTGTTGCATATTTGACAATGTTGGATACGCATCCGGAGATGGCGGCGGAAGAGAGGGAAAAATATATCCATATCGCACATGAGAAATCTATACGGCTTGGAGAGCTCATAAATGAGTTTTTTGATATCACTCGGTATAATCTTCAAGACATAGAATTGGAGCCGGTAGATATCCATTTGTCATTGATGTTAGAACAATTGGCGGATGAGCTGTATGCAGTGCTTCAAGAGAAACATTTAAGTTGCGAAGTGGATGTGGAGGAGAATCTGGAAGTGACCGGAGATCCGGATAAACTGGCTCGTGTCTTTGACAATATTTTACGAAATGCAATTGCCTATTGTTACGAGGGAACGAAGATTGAGATAGAGGCAAAAGCGAAGAATGGAAATATAGAGATTATATTCAGTAATAAAGGAGATAAAATTCCGGGAACAATGCTGCAGACAATTTTTGAGAAATTCTATCGTGTGGATGGTTCAAGGAGCAGCGGAACCGGAGGAGCAGGTCTCGGACTTGCTATCGCGAAAGAAATTGTAGAGCTGCATGGTGGAAGTGTGATGGCGAAGAGTAATGATCTTTGCACACAGTTTATTGTGACGCTGCCGTCTAAGAAGCAGGAAGAGGAGGAAGAACCGAATGAAGTTTCTACACACCGCGGACATTCATTTAGGGGCAAAGCCGGACGCCGGAACCGCTTACACACAAAAGCGGGAAAGGGAAATATGGAATAGCTTCCAACAAGTGATAGAAATATGCGAGAAAGAGGAAATGGATCTGCTTTTGATTGTGGGAGATTTATTTCATCGCCAGCCACTTTTAAGAGAGCTAAAAGAAGTTGGCTATTTGTTAGGCAAGCTGTCACATACACAAGTGGTGCTGACAGCGGGAAATCATGATTACATAAAAGCTGATTCTTATTATCGTACATATTCGTGGCCTTCAAATGTTCATGTGTTATTGGAAGAAACTCTGGAAACTATAGAGTTTCCGGAACTCGAAACAGCAGTATCAGGATTCAGTTATCATAAAAGAGAAATTATAGAGTGTACATGTCAAGAAAAAAATGCCAAACATAAACAAAAATATGAAGTTTTGCTTTTGCATGGTGGTGATGAATCGCATGTACCATTCCAAAAAGAGAAGCTACTAAAGTGTGAATATGATTATATTGCCCTTGGACATATCCATAAACCACAGTCTTTGGTGAAAGATAAAATTGCATATTGCGGAGCATTAGAACCGATTGATAAAAATGATGTGGGACAGCATGGTTATATTATCGGTGAGATTACGGAGCGTGGTTGTAAAACAAGATTTGTTCCAAATGCCAAAAGAGAATATTGCCATGTTGAAGTGGAAGTGACACCGGACATGACAGGATTTGCATTAAGAGAGAAAATCGATCGGGTAATTCGGGAAAATGGACAGCAAAATATGTATAAAATAATCCTGACAGGATTTCGAGATCCGGAAGTCCGATATGACCTGTCCGGTATGGATGTCTACGGAAATATAATTGAAATTTCAGATGAGACAGTGCCGGCATATGATTTTGAACGAATTATGACAAATAATGCTCACAATATTTTAGGTTATTTTATTCAAGAGTTAAAGGACTATGATAGGGAGAGTATAGAATATGGAGCTATGTGTGAAGGAGTAAAAGCGCTCATGGAGACAAGAAGGGATTAATATGCAGATTGCAGAGTTAGTAATTAAAAATTTTGGAAAATTCACAGAAAAAAAGATTCGTCTCTCAGATGGGATTCAGTTGTTTTACGGAGAAAATGAGTCGGGGAAATCAACGATCCATACTTTTATTAAGGGCATGCTGTTTGGCATGGAAAGAAAGCGTGGAAGAGCATCGTCGAATGATACTTTTACACGGTATGAACCGTGGGAAAATCCAAATTATTATTCGGGAAGCATGAGATTTGAAAGTGGAGGGAAACATTTTTGTATTCGCAGAGATTTTGATAAAGTTTCAAAAAAGGTTCAGTTGATCTGTGAGGATGATGGTGAAGAACTATCCGTGGAAAATGGAGATCTCGAAATACTGCTCGGTGGAGTGAATGCAGCTTCTTATGAGAATACGGTGTCAATAGGACAATTAAAAATTGAGACGGATCGCACACTGGCGGATGAGTTAAGAGATTTTGCTACAAATTACTATGCCGGTGGAGGCGGAGATATGAATCTTACGGGAGCCTTCGATCAGCTGAAGGAGCGAAGAAAAGAACTGGAACGTCAGTTAAAAGCAGTGCTTCAAAAGAAGCAGAGGCAGAGAGAGCATAAAGAGCAGGAGGCTTCCTATATATGGAGAGACATACATAAGCTGCGCGAGGAACAGCGGTGTCTGGAGGAAGAGATTACGGTTCGTCAAGAGCAGGAAAGAGAAAAGGCGGAGCGGGAAACAGAAAACAAAGGTGTTATCGATGAGATTCGACCGGAAAAATGGCGAATTCACCCATTAGAATTATTGGTATTTGCATTAATCATTATTTTACCAATGTTCTTGCTTCATCAACCGTGGAATTATCTAATAGCAATTATATTATTTCTAAGTTGCGGAATTTATGTCTGGAACCGAATGAAAGTGGGAAAGAAACGGGAAAAGACGGAGCCGGAAAAGTTGTTGGAAGAGATTACGCCGGAGGAAGAAAAAGCATCTATTGAAAAATTGAAATGGGAGCTTGCACATACAAAAGAAGAACTAAAGGATCGTGAAATAGAGTATTCTAATCTGCAGGAGCAGATTGCGGAGCTGGATGAATTGGATGATTCTGTAAAAGGGATAGAAAAAGAATGTGCTTCTGTACAATTTGCCGCGAATAAGCTGGAAGAATTATCACGGAAATTGGAAAGTAAGATGGGAGAAGAATTAAATGCTCAAGTGTCTTCTATTATACGAGAAATTACCGGTGGAAAATATAATAGGCTTGTAGTTGAAGACCAGCTTAAGATGAGTCTTATCAGTGAAGGGAGAAAGATACCGGTTTCTCAGGTGAGCAGAGGAACGATTGAGCAGATTTATTTTGCACTCCGTATGGCGGCGGTAGATGTATTAGGAAGAGAGGAGCTTCCGGTTATTCTGGATGATACCTTTGCCTATTATGATGATGTACGTTTGGAAAACACATTAAAATGGCTGGCAATGAATAAAAAGCAAGTATTGATCTTTACTTGTCAGAAGAGAGAAGAGGCTATTTTGAGAAAATTACATATTCCATATAAGAAAGAGGAAGTCTAAACGACTTCCTCTCCGTTTTTGTATTTTCTTACGATGTTCTGGATACGCTCATTTGGCGATAAGATACTGCTGATAGAACCGTCGTGGTTCAAAGTATCGATCATTAATGCAATATATTTACTCATATCACAGTTAATATAATAAGGTCTTTCCAGTAATTCCGGTGTTTGATAGATCAGGTTTGTTGTAAGAATACCATCAATCATACCTTCCTCGTATGCCTGATCGAATTTAGCAAGACCGTTGGTGAACAGTCCGAAAGTAGCAGCTGCAAAAATTCGTTTTGCTTTTCTTTGTTTTAACTGCTTTGCAACATCTAAGATACTGTCGCCGGAAGAGATCATATCATCTAAAATAATCACATCTTTTCCTTCTACAGAAGAACCTAAAAATTCATGTGCAACGATCGGATTGTGTCCATTTACGATCTGTGTATAATCACGTCTCTTGTAGAACATTCCCATATCCAGATTCAGAACGTTAGCGAGATAAACAGCACGGGCAGTAGCGCCTTCGTCCGGACTGATTACCATCATATGATCGCTGTCGATCTGAAGATCTTTGTAGGTGCGCAGAAGTCCTTTTACAAATTGATAAGTTGGGCGGACTGTCTCGAATCCACTCAGTGGAATTGCATTTTGTACACGCGGGTCATGCGCGTCGAAAGTGATAATATTATCAACACCCATGCGTACCAGCTCCTGAAGAGCCAATGCGCAGTCAAGAGACTCACGACCGCTTCTTTTGTGCTGGCGGCTTTCATATAAGAAAGGCATAATAACATTAATGCGGCGGCCTTTTCCACCGATTGCAGCAATCATACGCTTCAGATTCTGAAAATGATCGTCTGGTGACATGTGATTTGTTTTTCCGGAAAGGGAGTAGGTGAGGCTGTAATTACATACATCAACCATTAAGTAAAGATCCATACCTCTTACAGATTCTTTGATAATGCCTTTGGCTTCCCCCGAACCAAAACGAGGGGTATTAGCCTCGATCAAATAGTTGTCTCTTTCATAGCCATGGAAAACAACATCATCCTTGTGTGCATGTCCGTCTTCATGGCGCCATTTTACGATGTAGTCGTTGACCTTGTTTCCCATCTCGGTGCAGCCATCTAAGGCAATGATTCCCAGAGACCCAACCGGTATGTTGTCCAAAATACGTTCATTACGGCGTAACATCATTTGTACCTCCCAAGTTTAATAATTTTTTTTGGATGCGAATATCATCTCCGGTGAGCCTGAGCATAGTATAGTGGCTGCTGATCCGTGAGAAGATACGTTCTGAATAAATAGTTTTAATATCGTCAAGTGCCAGATTTGTTGAAATGATGGTCGATTTCCGGCGAAGGATACGCTCGTTGAGACAGGAAAAAAGCTGTGATGTAGTAAAAGTATTGGCAAGCTCAGTTCCCAAGTCATCAATAATGAGCA
>ERZ827101.3169-NODE-3169-length-12375-cov-3.088799_pt1 | contig 12375 bp, 23 predicted proteins | sample MGYA00519869_ERZ827101 | MGnify/ENA primary metagenome ERZ827101 (study PRJEB31778, sample SAMEA3449256) | human gut metagenome | biome: human gut; feature: human-associated habitat; material: faeces | place: United Kingdom | collected 2010/2012 ...
GGACGGAACGGTCTCCCTTACCGTTCCGGGCGGAACCTACGCGGAATTTACCACCCCCGCCGCCACCCATTTCGATTTTGTGGATACCATCCACCGCACCTGGGACGCTATCCACTCCGTCTGGCTGCCGGACAGCGGGTATGTCTATACAGGCGGGTACCAATGCGAGCACTACCTCGAACAGAGCCGGACATTCCGCGAAACCATCCTCGTCCCCATCGAAAGGAGAAAACCCGGATGAAAACATTAAACGTCACCTGGGACGGCATCCAGGATCCCACGGGATACCTGTTTTCCTTTGCCAAGTCCCTCTCCTGCGCCGTCAAGCACAGCCCCTGGCCGGAATACGCCGAGGATATCGTTGCCACATCCGGCTTCGCCTTCCGGATGTGGGTGACACCGGATTTATGCCCGTCCGCCACCAGCATCTGGGAGTTCCGGATGCAGAAGCCCTGGGTGGAAAACGGCGGGTTCACCGCCGAGTATGTCGAGCGGCTGTGGGGGGTGGAAGCCGAACAGGAGGAGGCCCGCCGCCGGGAAGCGGTGGAGACGGTCAAACGCTCCATCGACCGCGGCATCCCCGCCGTTTCCTGGGACATCGGGGTGCCGGAATGGGGCCTGATTACCGGTTATGACGACGCAGCCGCGACCTTCGCGACCTTCTCGATCACAGGGGAAGGGGACATGCCTTATACCCTTTTGGGCAAACGGGAGCTGCCGATTCTGTCGGTACTCACCCTATGCGGCAGAACCGGCAAACCGGAGGAAGCGGTCCTGCGCGATACCATGCACCTCGCGGTCTCCCATCTCGGGGGTGAGGAATGGTGTGAAAACGCCAAAGGCCTGGACGCCTATCCCGCGCTCATCCGGCAGTTCGAGACGGATTTCCGCCCGGATCTCTCCTGGAACCAGGAGTATTTCCTCGGCACCTACGGGGCACTCAAATACTATGCCTGGCGGTATTTCGACAAAATGGGGCAGACGGCTCTCGCCGCCGGCTACAAACGCATATACGAGGCCTGGCTCGAGGCCTTTCAGACCAAAACCGGGCAGGACTGTACCCGGGAGGAGGTGCGGGAGCGGATCGCAGCCCTGCTGAAATCGGCCGAAAGGGAGGAACGGCTGGCGTACGAGCGGATGCTCGAGCAGACGGCGCAGGCCTCATGATAAGCGGTTCGACCCAAAAACAGGGGGTGCAGAATGGACAAACCCTATTATCTGGCATATGAGGAGCGGTATCAGACGGCATTTGCCGCCGGGATCGACTACTGGGGGCATGATCCCGGCGATACCACTCTGGCGGAGGCACTAGACGGCTGGGTCAAGGCAAACCGGCTTTCCGGCAGGCGTGTCATCGAATTTGCCTGCGGAGAGGGCGCCGCGGGCATTCTCTTGTCCCGGCTCGGCTGCCGGTACCTGGGGGTGGACATCGCCCCGTCGGCCGTCGAAAAAACGAAACAGCGTTTGGCCGGTTTCCAAAACGCGCAGGTCCGCCTGATGGACATGGTGACGCAGGCCGCCGCCGACGAGTACGACGCCGCGCTCGATTGCAGCGGCCTGCACATGCTCGTGACCGACCGGGACCGGCGGGCGTATCTTCAAAACGCGTTCCACTCCTTGAAGCCCGGCGCCCCCATGCTGTTTTCCTTTCTCACCGCCGAAAAGAAAGAAACACCGGAGCCATACGACTGGGGCTCCCACGCAGAAAACCACCGCCCACGCGAAAGCGTGGGCGGTGGTTTTTATAACAGCTTATTTCACCAGTTCGATGATGGCCATTTCCGCAGCGTCGCCGCGGCGGGCCTGGGTCTTGATGATACGGGTATAGCCGCCGTTGCGGTCCGCATATTTGGGGGCGATTTCATCGAACAGCTTCTTCGCCACGCTCTCCTTGGTGACAAACGAGAAGACGAGGCGCTTATTGGCTAGGGTCGGATCCTTGGCAATGGTGATCATTTTCTCGGTCATGGACCGGACTTCCTTGGCACGGGTGACGGTGGTCTCGATCCGGCCTTTCTCCAGCAGGAAGGTCACCATGGCTCTGAGCATCGCCAGACGGGAGGCCGTCGGCCTGCCGAGCTTTCTGGTTCCGGGCATATGATTCACTCCTTTTCCATCGGTTGGCGGCCCTTTGTTTCCGGGCCGCCTATGCCCTTTTCAGCGGGCGTTGGCGTTATTCCTCTTCGTCGTACAGGCTAAAGCCCAGCGACGCCAGTTTATTGATGACCTCTTCCAGGGACTTGCGGCCCAGGTTGCGCACCTTCATCATATCGTCCTCAGACTTGCTGATCAAGTCCTCGACGGTGTTGATTCCGGCCCGTTTCAGGCAGTTGAAGGAGCGGACCGACAGATCGAGCTCCTCGATCGTCATTTCCAGCACCTTTTCCTTGCCCTTGTCGTCCTTCTCCACCATGATGGAATCGCCGGCATAGGCCTCGCCGGACAGATCCACAAACAGGTTCAGGTGCTCGGTGAGCACTTTGGCGCCGAGGGACACCGCTTCCTTGGCGGAAATGGTGCCGTTGGTCCAGACCTCCAGCGTCAGCTTGTCATAGTCGGTGATCTGGCCCACACGGGTGTTCTCGACGGTGTAATTCACCTTCTGCACCGGGGTGTAGATCGAATCGACCGGGATCAGGCCGATAACGGGCTGCATCTGCTGCTTGTTCCTCTCGGCCGGGACGTACCCGCGGCCTTTGTCGAGGGTGATTTCCATATACAGCTTGGCGCCGTCGCCTAGGGTGGCGATATGCATGTCCGGTTCGAGGATCTCGACCTCACTGTCGCACTTGACCGAACCGGCGGTGACTTCCCCCGGGCCCTCGGCCTCGACATAGACGACCTTGGGGCCGTCGCCGTTGATGCGGGCGGTCAGGCCCTTGATGTTGAGGATGATCTCGGTCACATCCTCTTTGACTCCCTCGATGGTGGAAAACTCATGCAGGATCCCGTCGATTTTCACCGAAGTGACCGCCACGCCGGGCAGGGAGGACAGCAGCACGCGGCGCAGACTGTTTCCCAGGGTGGTGCCGTAGCCTCTCTCGAGCGGTTCCACAACGAACTTGCCGTAGGTGCCGTTCGAGGCGAGGTCCTGCGCTTCGATTCTGGGCTTCTCAATCTCAATCATGCAAAACCCTCCTTGTAGAAACGGAGCACGTCTCCCCCGGCAGAGCCGGGAAAGGGGCGTCCGGATAAAATATCGGAAAAAGGGGCAGAGGGGACCCGGCAAAACGCCGGGCAGCGCCTCTTATTTCGAGTACAACTCGACGATGAGGGTTTCTTCGATCGGAAGCTCGATGTCCTCGCGGGCAGGGGCCGCAACGATTTTAGCCTCGAGAGTGTCGCGGTTGAGATCCAGCCACTTCGGCACCGGACGGGAGCTGTTGGCTTCCAGGATGCTCTTGATGCTGCCGAGGGAGCGGCTGCCGTCCTTGACCGCCACCACCTGGCCCGGGCGGGTCAGATAGGAGGGGATATTGACCTTGCGGCCGCCGACGGTGAAATGCCCCTGGGTGACGAGCTGACGGGCCTGGGCGCGGGAGCTCGCGAAGCCGAGACGGTAGACGACGTTGTCCAGGCGGGATTCGAGCAGGCGGAGCAGGTTTTCACCCGTCACGCCCGGCATCTTGGTCGCCAGTTCAAAATAATGGTGGAACTGGTTTTCCAGCACCCCGTAATACCGCTTGGCATACTGCTTGGTCCGCAGCTGGCGGCCGTATTCGGACGCTTTCCGGTTACGCGCCTGGCCGTGCTGGCCGGGGGCGTAGGAACGGCGGTCGACGGAGCACTTCTTGGTATAGCAGCGCTCACCCTTCAGAAACAATTTCTGACCTTCACGGCGGCAGAGCCTGCACACCGGGCCGGTATATCTAGCCATATTGGTTGCACCTCCTGTAGTCGGTTAAACGCGTCTTCTTTTGGGAGGACGGCATCCGTTGTGGGGGATCGGGGTCACGTCTTTGATCATGGTGACCTCGAGTCCGGCGGTCTGCAGGGCACGGATGGCAGCCTCACGGCCGGCGCCGGGGCCCTTGACGAACACTTCCACGGTTTTCAGCCCGTGCTCCATCGCCGCGTGGGCGGCGGTCTCCGCCGCGGTCTGGGCGGCAAAAGGCGTGGATTTCCGGGAGCCGCGGAACCCGAGCTCGCCGGAGCTCGCCCAGGACAGGGCGTTGCCCTGCGTATCCGTGATGGTCACGATGGTATTGTTGAACGTGGACTGGATATGCGCGGCGCCACGCTCGATGTTTTTGCGTTCCTTGCGGCGGCGGGTGGTCGCACCCTTACGCGCCGTGGTCTTGGCAGCAGCCATTCTTATCCCTCCTGCTTACTTCTTCTTGTTGGCGATCGTCTTGCGGGGGCCCTTGCGGGTACGGGCATTGGTCTTGGACCGCTGGCCGCGCACCGGCAGGCTCTTGCGGTGACGGACACCGCGGTAGCTGCCGATTTCGATCAGGCGCTTGATATCGAACGCGATATCGCGGCGCAGGTCGCCTTCCACGGTGTAGTGATGGTCGATATATTCCCGCAGCTTGGACACATCGTCCTCGGTCAGGTCCCGCACACGGATGTCGGGGCTCACGCCGGTCGCCTTGAGAATCTCGTTGGAGGAACGGCGGCCGATGCCGTAAATATAGGTCAGGCCGATTTCCACGCGTTTGTCTCTGGGCAGGTCAACACCAGCTATACGTGCCATAGATTATCCTTCCTTTCGAATGAACGCGCCCGCATCAGCCCTGGCGCTGCTTGTGCTTCGGATTTTCGCAAATGACCATAACGCGGCCCTTGCGTTTGATGATCTTACACTTTTCGCAGATTTTCTTGACAGAAGGCCGGACTTTCATGAACAAAACCTCCTTCGCGCCGACGGCGCCGTTGAATGACAAGTACGATTCGGGTTCCGCTTTTTTGCGGAAACAGGCCCGTGTTTATTTGGTACGCCAGGTGATCCGGCCCTTGGTCAGATCATAAGGGGACATTTCCACCGTCACCTTGTCGCCCGGCAGGATCCGGATGAAGTTCATCCGCAGCTTGCCGGAGATGTGCGCCAGGATCTGGTGGCCGTTCGCGAGCTGCACCTGGAATGTGGCGTTGGGCAGCGCTTCCACGACGGTCCCTTCCAGTTCGATCACGTCCGCTTTGGACATGTACATACCTCCCACTTGTGACAGTCGCATCCGCCGGTCAGGTGCCGGCCGGCCCAAACAGGGCGGCCAGGGCGCGGCGGAGCTCACGGTTGGTTGCCATTGATCCTTCGGTCAGCGTGGCGGCCGGAGCCGCCAGATGCCGCGGATTCTTACGTTTGGGGCGTTCCAGGGGGCGTTCCCGGCCATTGGCCAGGTAGATGCCGTCCTGCCCGACGCGGACGACCGCGAGGGGTAGGCCCTTATCCTTGCCGGCCAGCGACACGGTGGCGTCGCCCCGCCGGAAGGGGCGTTTCTCTTCCATGCCCGTCCCCCTCAGGCCACCGTCAGGATGACGGGGCCGTCCCGGGTGATGGCGACGGTGTGCTCGAAATGGGCCGAGAGCTTGCCGTCGCTGGTCACAGTCGTCCAGCCGTCCCCGAGGATTTTCACTTCATGGGTACCGGCGTTAATCATCGGTTCAATGGCGATTGTCATGCCCGGAAGCAGCCGTGGGCCGCGGCCGGGAGTACTAAAATTGGGAACACTGGGGTCTTCATGCAGGTTCGTGCCTACTCCGTGGCCGACGAACTGCCGTACCACCGAGTAACCACGCACCTCGACATACCGCTGGACGGCGGCGCCGATATCGCCGACCCGGCCGCCTGCGACAGCGGCCCGGATGCCCTCGTACAGGCTTTCCCTGGTCGCGTCGAGCAGCGCCTGCGCCTGCGGGGAGATGCTTCCCGCCGCGAAGGTGGCCGCGTTATCGCCGTGATAACCGTTCAGATACGCGCCCACATCCACGCTGACGATGTCGCCCTCATGGATGACGCGTTTGCCGGGTATGCCATGGATGACCGTTTCATTGACAGAGATGCAGGCGCTGGCGGGGAATCCGCCGTAACCGAGGAAAGAGGGCTTGGCCCCCTGGCTCTCGATATACCCGCGGATGACGCGGTCAATCTCGCCGGTGGTGACCCCCGGCTGGACCGCTTCTCCTGCCAGTTTGAGCGCCCTGGCCGAGATGACGCACGCCTCTTTCATCAGCGCGAGTTCCCGGCTGTTCTTGATGGCGATCATGATTACGCCTCGATCGCGGCGAGAGTCAGGCGGGTGGTATCGGCCACTTCCTCCTGCCCTTCCACGATAGTCAGCTTGCCGGCCGCCGCGTAATAGCTCTTGAGCGGCTCGGTCTGCTCATGATAGACATGCAGGCGTTCCCGCACGGTGTCGGGATGGTCGTCCTTGCGCTGAACAAGGGTGTCGCCGCAACGGTCGCAGACACCCTCCACCGCCGGCCGTTTGTAGTCGACGTGGTAGGTGGATCCGCAGCCGGGGCAGGCACGGCGGCCCGATACGCGCCGGGCAATCGTCTCGTCGTCTACCTCGATATCGATGACGCGGTCGATGACGATGCCCATGCGGTCAAGCGCCTCGGCCTGGGGGATGGTGCGGGGAAAACCGTCGAGGATGAAGCCGTCCGCGCAGTCGGGCTGCGCGAGGCGTTCCTTGATGATGCCGATGACCACCTCGTCGGGGACGAGCTTGCCGGCATCCACATACTCCTTGGCTTTCCGTCCCATCTCCGTGCCGCTTTTCAGCGCTTCACGGATCATATTGCCCGTGGAAATGGTGGGGATTTTGAGGGTTTCGCTGATCACTTCAGCCTGTGTGCCCTTACCGGCGCCGGGAGCGCCGAGCAGAATCAGGTTCATCCAGAAGTTCCTCCTATCCGGGTATAGCGCAGCGAAACGGCCGGGACGGGAGGCGGCCCGTCAAAGGCCGGTCCTCCGTCTTGCCGTATTGCCCGCCTTATTCCAGGAATCCCTTGTAATGGCGCATCATCATCTGGCTCTCGATCTGCTGGGTCGTTTCCAAAGCCACGCCCACCACGATCATGATGGAGGTGCCGCCCAGGGTCAGGCCGTAGAAGCCGCTGAACTTACCGAACAGGGCCGGGAACAGCGCGATGACACCCAGGAACAAGGCGCCGATCAGAGTCACCTTGGACAGAACCCTCTTGATGTAATCCGTGGTGGGCTTGCCCGGCCGGTAGCCGGGGATGGCGCCCGAATTCTTACGGAGATTATTGGACATCTCCAGCGGATTATACTGGATGGTCACATAGAAGAACGCAAATCCGATGATCAGCAGGAAATAGAGGACAATGTAGACCCAGCTGTCCTGACGGAACCAGCTGAGGAACATCTTCCAGAAGCCCCCCTCCGGCTCTTTGAAGAAGCTCGCGATAATCGCGGGCAGGGAGACGATGGAAGAGGCCAGGATGATGGGCATGACGCCCGACATGTTGACCTTGATGGGGATATAGGTGTTCTGGCCGCCGTACATCTTCCGGCCGACAACCCGTTTGGCATACTGTACCGGGATGCGCCGCTCGGCGTCGGTCATGAACACGATGAACCCGATCATGGCCAGGAAAATCACCAGCACGATGGGCACGAGGATGATGTTCTTGATCCCCACGCTGCTGTCCTGACTCAGCATCAGAATGCCGCCGTCGTAGAACCAGTCCCACAGGGTGTTGATGCCGCTGGGGATCCGGGAGAGGATGCCCGCGAAGAGCAGGATCGAGATACCGTTGCCGATGCCCTTCTCGTTGATCTGTTCGCCGAGCCACATCATCAGCGCGGAGCCGGCGGTGAAAACGAGCACCATGACGATCGCGGCGAACCACATGCCGAAGCCGCTCTCGGCTTCCGGAACCAGGGCGTTATACTTATTCCTTACCATGAAGTAATAGGCAACGCCCAACATCAGGCCGAGCCCCACCGTCACATACCGCGTGATCTGCCCGAGCTTTTTCCGGCCGGCCTCGCCGTCCTTGGCCATCCGCTCGAGGGGCGGCAGAGCGACGGTGAGCAACTGGATGATGATGCTCGCGTTGATATACGGGGTGATGGACAGGGCGAAGATGCTCGCGTCCGAGAAGCCGCCGCCCGACATCATGGACAGGAAATCCATAAAGTTGGCGGTGTTGTTTTCCTTGGCCGTTGCCGCCGCGAGGCCGATCGCGTCCGCGAGGGCACCGGTATCCACAAAGGGCACCGCGATGGCGGAACCGATGCGGAAAATCAGGATGATGAACAGGGTGTAAAAGATCTTTTTGCGCAGATCGACAATCTTCCATGCATTCCGTAAGGTCTGAAACATGTCAGATCACCTCAGCCTTTCCGCCGGCCGCCTCGATCTTCTCCTTGGCCGCTTTCGAATAGGCTGCCGCCTTGACCGTGATCTTTTTGGTCAGTTCGCCGTCCCCGAGGACTTTCACACCGTCGTACGCCTTTTTGACCAGCCCCGCCTTCTTCAAGGCGTCGAGATCCACCTCGGCGCCGTCTTCAAACACGTTCAGGGCCGCCACGTTCACATTCGCGTAGGTCGTCGCGAAAATGTTGACAAAGCCTCTTTTGGGCACCCGTCTTTGCAGGGGCATCTGGCCGCCTTCAAAGCCGATCCGCATGCCACGGCCCGCACGGGCCTTCTGGCCCTTGTGGCCCTTGCCGGCGGTTTTGCCCTGTCCGGATCCGTGGCCCCGGCCGATCCTCTTATCCGCATGGGTGGATCCGGGAGCCGGCGATAGCTCTTGCAGCTTCATAGTTCGCACCTCCTTGCTCGGTTATTTTACGCTTCGGTTACCTCGATGAGGTGGATGATCTTCGCGACTTTGCCGTTGGTCGCGTCATTGACGGGCTGGCTCACGGTGTCGCCGATCTTGCGCAGCCCCAGAGAATTCGCCGTCGCGATCTGATCCTTTTTGCGGCCGATCAGGCTGCGGACCAGTTTGATCTGCAGGACGTTCTCTTTCGCTTTTTTAGCCATGGGTACCATCCCTTCCGTTATCCGGCCGGCCGGCCGTTCAACCTAAGATTTCCTTGGCGGTCCGGCCGCGCACGGCCGCCGCTTCCTCTGCGGTGCGAAGCTGGCGCAGGCCGTCCATGGCGGCGCTGACCACGTTGCAGGGATTGTTGGAACGGAGAGCCTTGGTACGGATATCCTTGATGCCGGCCGCTTCCACAACGGCACGCACCGCACCGCCGGCGATAACGCCGGTACCAGGAGCGGCGGGCTTCATCAGTACGCGGCCGGCCCCGAAGGCGCCGATGACCTCGTGAGGAATGGTGCTGCCCTTCAGGGAAACCTTCACGAGATGCTTTTTCGCATCCTCGATGCCCTTACGGATCGCGTCCGGGACCTCGCCGGCTTTCCCGAGACCGAAGCCCACGGTGCCTTTACCGTCGCCCACGACCACCAGCGCGGCGAATTTGAAGATCCGTCCGCCTTTGACGGTCTTGCTGACACGGTTGATCGCCACGATATGCTCTTTGAATTCGGTGTCTTTCTCTTTCGCGTCAAATCTGGCCAAAGTATTTCCTCCCTTTCCTTAGAACTTGAGGCCGCCCTCGCGGGCGCCTTCGGCCAACTCCTGAACGCGGCCGTGATAGATATATCCGCCCCGGTCGAAAACGACATCGACGATGCCTTTATCCGCCGCGCGTTTCGCGATCATGGTACCGACCTTGCGGGCCGCTTCCTTATTGCCGCCGCCCATTCCGAAATCCTTTTCGACGCTCGACGCCGCCGCCAGCGTGACTCCCTTGGCGTCGTCGATCAGCTGGGCATAGATGTGGTTCAGGGAGCGGAACACACACAGGCGGGGCCGCTCGGCTGTGCCCGAGATCTTGCCGCGCACGCGGACATGGCGGTGCAGACGGGCCTTGTTGCTGTCTTTTTTACTCACCATGAGGCTTCACTCCTTCCTACTTCTTGCCCTTGCCGCCGGTCTTGCCTTCCTTGCGGCGCACGACCTCATCGGCATATTTGATACCCTTGCCCTTGAAGGGTTCCGGCGGCCTCTTCTCGCGGACCTCGGCGGCGAACTGGCCGACGAGCTGCTTGTCGGGGCCGGAAATGACGATCTTATTGGGGCCCGGGACATCGATCGTGATCCCGGGGATCTCGCTGACCGTTACCTGATGGCTGTACCCGAGGTTCATCACCAGGTCCTTGCCCTGTTTGGCGACACGGTAGCCGACGCCGTTGACGTCCAGCTCTTTTTTGAAGCCTTCGGTCACGCCCACCACCATGTTGTTCAGCAGGGACCGGGTCAGGCCGTGCAGGGCGCGGTTTTCCTTTTCATCGTCCGGACGGGTCACGAGGACCTCGTTCCCCTCGACCGTGACGGCCATGTTGGGATGGACTTTCTGGGTCAGGGTGCCTTTCGGGCCCTTGACCGTGGCGACGCCGTCGGCAAATTTGAAATCGACGCCGGCGGGGATGGCAATGGGTTTGCGTCCAATTCTCGACATTCTTCTCCGCCCCCCTTACCAGACAAACGCCAGGACTTCGCCGCCCACGTGCTCTTTACGGGCGCGCTTGTCGGTCATGACGCCCTTCGAGGTGGACACAATGGCGGTACCGATGCCCCGCAGGACCTTCGGCATGTCCTCACTGCTGGAATAAATACGCAGGCCGGGCTTGGATACCCGCCGCAGACCCAGAAGTACCGGGGACTTGGAAGGCCCCTGATACTTCAGGACAACGCGGATGATGCCCTGCTTGCCGTCTTCGATCACTTGAAAGCTTTTTACATATCCCTCGTCAACAAGAATCTGGGCAATAGCCTTCTTCATGTTGGAAGCGGGGATATCCACCGAGTCGTGCTTGGCCGAGTTGGCATTCCGAATCCTCGTCAGCATGTCGGCGATGGTGTCGGTGATTTGCATTCCGTCAACCTCCTTTAGCTATTGCTTACCAGCTGGCCTTTCTCACGCCGGGGATCTCGCCGCGGTAGGCGAGTTCCCGGAAGCAGATACGGCAGACGCCGTACTTGCGCAGATAAGCATGGGGCCGGCCGCAGATCTTGCAGCGGTTATACGCGCGGGTGGAAAACTTCGCAGGGCGCTGCTGCTTGAGCTTCATGGATGTTTTTGCCACTGGGGTCCCCTCCTTATCGTGCGAACGGAGCGCCCATCAGGGAGAGCAGCTCGCGCGCTTCTTCGTCGTTTTTGGCCGTGGTCACGAAGCAGATGTCCATGCCCCGGACCTTGTCGATCTTGTCGTAGTCAATTTCAGGGAAAATGAGCTGTTCCTTCAGGCCCATATTGTAATTGCCCCGCCCGTCGAAGGAATTGGGGTTGATCCCCCGGAAATCGCGCACACGGGGGAGCGCCACATTGAACAGGCGGTCGAGGAACTCGTACATCCGCTCCCCCCGCAGCGTCACCTTCGCGCCGATGTTCATCCCCTCGCGGAGCTTGAAGTTCGCGACGGATTTCTTGGCCTTGCAGACGACGGGGCGCTGGCCGGTGATAGCGGCGAGGTCGCCGACGATGGCGTCGATGACCTTCGCGTTGTCCCGGGCCTCGCCGCAGCCCACGTTGATGACGATTTTATCGAGTTTCGGGATCTGCATGACGCTCTTGTAGCTGAACTTTTTCATCAGCGCAGGAGCGACGTCGTTCTTGTAATAGTCCTTTAGTCTGGCCATTGGTTCTCGTCCTCCTTACAGCGTTTCGCCGCAGCGTTTGCAGATCCGGGATTTGGTGCCGTCGGCGAACTTCTTGTGGCCGACACGCGCGGGCTTATTGCAGTGGGGGCAGATGACCATGACCTTGGAGGCGTACATCGCGCCCTCGGCGGAGATGATGCCGCCGGGATCGCCCATCTTGCGGGGTTTGACATGCTTTTTGACCATGTTCTTCCCCTCGACGATGACTTTGCCCTCCTTGGGGCTGACCTCGAGGACCTTGCCCTTCTTACCGCGGTCATCGCCGCTGATAACCAGGACGGTATCGCCCTTTTTCACATGCAGTTTCGTGTTCAATTCTCGGCACCTCCCATCACAGCACTTCGGGGGCGAGGCTCAGGATCTTCAGATAATCCTTTTCACGGAGCTCTCTCGCCACCGGGCCAAAAATACGGGTACCTCTCGGGTTCTTATCCTCACGGATAATCACCGCGGCATTTTCGTCAAACCGGATGTAGGTGCCGTCGTCCCGGCGGATGCCTTTGACCGAACGCACCACAACCGCTTTCACCACATCGCCTTTTTTCACAACGCCGCCGGGTGCTGCTTTTTTGACCGAAGCCACCACAACGTCGCCGATATTCGCATACCTCCTGCCGGAACCACCGAGAACGCGGATGCACATGAGTTCCTTCGCGCCGGTGTTGTCGGCCACTTTGAGGTAAGTCTGTTGCTGTACCACAGTTGCTCCTCCTTTCGACCGGC
>ERZ827101.3194-NODE-3194-length-12239-cov-5.281763_pt1 | contig 12239 bp, 4 predicted proteins | sample MGYA00519869_ERZ827101 | MGnify/ENA primary metagenome ERZ827101 (study PRJEB31778, sample SAMEA3449256) | human gut metagenome | biome: human gut; feature: human-associated habitat; material: faeces | place: United Kingdom | collected 2010/2012 ...
TCCATATAAATATGCCGATCCAACTGGCGGGCATGAGATTCACTGGTGAGCTTACCCAACTTTTCAATAAGCCGCTCGCTCTTTTTGGCCGTAATAAAGCGGGAGGATTCTACCGCGTCCACCAGTAGCTTCAGCTCCGGCAGTTCAAACAGTCTCTCCCCCACGAAGTATCGATTCTGGGTGCTTTTGACGCAGACGATGTCCATACCGTTGCTTTGCAAGACTTCAATAGCGGAATATACGCTCTTGCGCCCCGCCTGAATGCCATACTCCTGCCAGAAGGCAAGAATATCCGCCACAGAGGCCGGATGCTGCTCGTCCGTTCGCTCATATAAGTATTGCCGGAGAAGCAGCAGTGCCTGCTGTGATTCGTTCTTCATGCGGTGGCTCCTTTACTCTCTTTCCCCAAATTTCAGTCTCGACAGCGGTAAGAGAATAGCGGTCGCATTATACGACCGCTGTTCTCATTGCTATGTCATTTGCTCAGATAGCTGCGGTGCAGGAAGGTTGCGATCTGTGCGCGGGTGCAGGTGGAGTTGGGGTCGAAACGACCGCCGCCCACACCGGCGGTAATACCGCTTTCGATGGCCCAAGCCACGGCCTGCGCGTAGTAGCTGTCAGCGGGAACGTCAGCAAAGCTGGCGCCGGAGGCAGTGGCAGGCTGACCCATGGCGCGCCACAGCATGGTGACCATCTGGGCGCGGTTGATGGTGCCGTTGGGGTTCGCGCCGTCGGAAATGCCCTTCTCCTTGGCCCACGCCTGCGCCTTCTCGTACCAATTCGCGCCGCCGGTCAGATCCGCGTCCGCCTGCCGCGCGAGGATCGTCCACAGCTGCGCCCGAGTGGTGGAGGCGTTGGGCGCGTAGATCGTGGCGCTCATGCCGTTCACCAGCCCACGGGCGCTGACGAAGTCGATGGCGTCCTTGGCCCAGTGGTTCCGGGTGTCGATGAAATCCTTAGAATTATCAACGATTTTGACCGTCGCGCCGCCGTTGACCGTCAGCTGGATGCCGTCCTCGGTGGGCAGGGAGTTCTTGACGATCTCCTCGGTGCCGTCAGGATGGACGAGGACTGCCACCGTGCCGGGTTTCACGTTGGAAACGGGGATCTTGACCTTGGTGTCGCCGGAATTCTTGGGCAGTTCCACCTTGACGGTGGGGGCGGTGCTGGAATCACGGGTGGCCTTGACCTCCACGGGAGCCTTCACCGCCTCGCCGTTCTTCTTCGCGTCCTCCACGGCCTTGGCGCTGACCTTCGTCTCCGCCGTGGTCTGGCCGTTTTTGTCGGTCTTGACGGTGCCGGTGGAGCCGTCAGCGGCCTTGGTCTCGGTGACGGAGCTGCCGTTGGGGTTGGTGGTGGTCTTGACGGTGGAGCCGTCCTTGCCGGTGGTGGTCTCCACCTTGGTGCCGTCCTTCTTGGTTTCCGTCTTGGTGACGGAGCCGTCCGGGTTCGTGACGGTGTCGGTCTTGACCGTGCCGCTGCTGGAGGTATCCCGGTCAGAGGAGGAACCACCGCCGCCGCTGGAAGGCCGATCGGAAACGGTCAGTGTTCCATGAACATAAGTGATCTTATAATTGTCATTTGACAGCGTACCAGTAATGTTGATTGCAGTTTTGCCGGGTTTGTTCATATCCGGTGTCTGCTCGTAAGTCAATGTTACCGTGCCGCTCAGGGTGTCTGCACCAAGCAGACCTTCCACCTTGTAATTCTTATCTGCTTCCGGGCTGCTCAGGTCGGGCGCGGTGCTGCCGGTGTGGGCGCTCTTGTCAAGCGCCGTAACGGTGACGGCTTTCTTCGCTGCGGTCACAGTCAAGCTCTGCTCTGCCACATCTGCGTACTCCGCGTCTCCCTGCACCTTATACCAAACGGTGTATTTCCCGGCGTTTTTCGCTGTGGGGAGCTGCTCGCTCCACTCAGAATCGCCAAGCCGGTAGAGCATCGTGCCGCCGGTGGTCTTGCCCGCTGTAACCAGAGCCTGTTCTGCGCCGTTGTAGGTCAGGGCGTTTGCCGTAGGTGCCGTCACGGTGGGGACAAGCTTGTTGGTGGCATTGACATTGACGGTCAGCGTGATGTCCTCATAGTTTGCGCTCTTAATCACCACGGTCACTGTGCCCACAGAGTCGGTGGTTTCCACGTCATTTTTCTGAATCGGCAGGATCAGCTTGCCGTTTTCCACCTTCGCGCCGCCGGTGTAGTAGCCGCCATCCAGTTTGACTCCGCCGATCTCATAGGTGAGCGCACCGTACTCCTTGGGCGTTTCCAGCGTGGGCAGAGTGGGAAGCGTCACAGTGTAGGTCTTTTCGTGGCCGTTTACAATGACGAGCCCAGTTTCCCTGGTGAAGTCAGGCGCAGCGGCCTTGATGATGCTGCCAGTGGTCATGAAGTTGCTCTGCTCCAGGACGTAATTCTTCGCGGCCTGCCCCATCAAGGTCACTGTGGCAGTGATGTTCTTGCCGCTGCCCACACCGGCATCGTCAAATCTGGCGGTCACGGTGTAGTCTGTGCCTCGGGTCAAGGTCATGTTGTCGAAGGACACGCTGGAGATGTCCGCGTCTGTCGTGCCATCATAGGGCTTGGACGCAGCCGTTACCCCGGTGATCGTCAGCGGCTTCTTCCCAATGCTGACCGGCACGCTGGCGAGTGCGGTATCGTTGTGGTTTGCATCGCCAATCACCCGATACCACACGGTATACGTTCCGGCATCGGTGCCGGCAGGGATGTCCTGGCTGTATGTACCGTTCTCGGTCAGGCTGTACTGCATGGTGCCATAGTCCGCCACGCTGCCCGCGATAATCAGCGCCTGCTCTTGTCCGGTATAGGTCAGGTTTTCCTGCGCTGTGGGAGGCGTGATGAGGCTTGCGCTGATGTTGGCCCTTTGTACCGTCACAGCAATATCCCCGCTCATCTTCTTGTAGCCGTCGCAGGTGGCGGAAAAGCGGAAGGTATGCTGGCCTGCGGATAAGTTTTGTGCGGCGAGATCAAATTGATTCTTTGTTGTCGCACCGCCAACGGCTGTCTCTTTGCCGTCCTCCACCTTGTACCACTGGAAGGTTACAGCGTCGGTGCTCTTCACATTGACAAGCAGCGTCCCCGCACCGCCATAGGTCATGCTCATCTCGGTGGGATAGTTCATGCTCTGGATGGGGAGCTGTCCCACGGTGACATTGGACGCCGTTTTTCCTTTCAGCTCCGTCGTACTCAGCCAGCTTCCGTCGCTCTTCTGAAAGTCCCAGCCCTTCGGCAGCAGGTCGGCCAACGTCAGGTCGAGCTTGCTGTCGATTTCCAGCCCGGCGATGACGCCGCTGCCCTTGGAATCGATGATCTTCGGCGTACCGGCATACACCACCAGGCTGGTACCGCCGCTGTTCCTCCGAACCGAATGGCCGTTCAGGTCGATGGTGTACGCATGGTCGGTATTTGCCGAGATATTGTAGACCGCAGAGTAGTCCCGCAGCAGCGTAATGGTTCCGCCGTCTGGAACATCGCGAATCGCATCGCTCATATCCCGATAGCCAGCCGCCCCGATTCTGCATCGAAGCGCTCCACCACAGTATTCGCAGGTCTCGCCGCACGATTCCGTCAGCTGTTCATGCCGGCAGAAATCCACGGTCACGTTTTCCAGCGGCGTTTCAGATGAAATCCTCTGGTCATACCGCGCAAACGAGCCGTCCTGCTTTTTGAACGCCAAGGCATAATTATTACCATTATACAGCAGCGTCCCCGCCTTTTCTCTCGAACCTGTGATGGTTCCATACGTACCGCCGAGGAGCCTGACCTCTGCCGTCTCCGAGACGGTCAGCGTCTGGACAGTTCCTGTAAAACCTTCGTCGACCATCAGCGTGCCGCCGTCCTCTACCAGAATCGCACCGGCGTTTCCGGCTTTCTCAGTTTCGTCTTTCTCTCCGAGAACCAGCCTCTTGCCGCTGGGCACCACGATGCTTCCGCCGCCGCTGACGGTGTGGCCGTTCGGGTAGAAGAAGATGTCTTCGTTGAGCGTCACATCCTCCGACAGGGTATCGTCCGCCACCAAGGTCACATCATGAACGGACGATTCTGCAAGAGCATCGGCCAGATGCTTGTAATAGTTGCCGTCGTCATCCCGCACCGTGAACTGGGTGCCGCAGGTCATGCACACGCCGTCCCCGTCGATTGTCCCGTGGGAGCAGGGAAGATGACAGACGGTGCATTCGCCGTCCTTCCATTTGTGGTCAGTGTGTTCCCGTCCGCAGGCACATTTGCCCGCCTGCCAGTTGTGTTCTTTGTGGTCGGCCAGTACGTAAAAGCCGGCAGCCGTATGAATTGTCTTTGCGCTGGCATCCACAACACTGTGGTCGTCGTCCCTTACCAGGGCTTTCCCCTCCGGGATTGCCGACAGCCAGGAGCCAGCCTTGCTGTTCAAGGAGCGGAACGCCCCGCCCTGAAGCGAGACCGTACCGGACTCCCAGTAAAGCGCGGACAGGAAGGAGCCGCCAAGAATCGTGACGTTCCCGCCGCTGCACCAGACTGCATTGCCGTCGCTGATGGTGCTGCTGATAACGCCGCCGTCCTTGCTGTCCTGAATGGTCACGCTGCCGTCGCTGACGACCAGCGTAGCGTTATATTCGCTCGTCAGCGTATGGCCGTTCAAGTCCAGCGTAAACGTGCCGCTGTTGATGTCGGTTGGTGTCGTGGTCACGTTGTTCAGCAGGGTCAGCGTCCCGCCCTGCGTCTGTTGTGCGGCGGTCAGGGCTTCTTCAAAGGTGCCGTAATAATGGGTCTTGGTTCCATCCACCGTCAGCGAAACCAAAGCGTTCACGGTCTCCTTGGAGACGACCTTGACGTTGGTCAGATCAGCTTCCTGTGATGTAGAGACCTCCACGCCGGTGCCCCGGTTGACAAAGGTATAACCGTCCGCTAACAGGTCTGTGGGCGCAATGGTACTGCCGTTCTTGCGACGCTTCACCGTGTCAAAAGTACCGCCGGACAGGGTCACTCGCTTGGAGTAGTCCCCGTTGACGCGCAGGTCATGGAACGCACCGCCGGAAATCACGGTCTTGCCGCCGTCGTATCCAATGTAAACATACCCGGTTTCAAACGACCCGCCGTTAATCGTCAGCGTGCCGCAGGCAGCCTCTTGACCGAAAACCAGTGCTTGTACTGTATCCTTTTCGGTTGCAAGGGTGCCGCTCTCGATGGTGACATCTCCGCCATCGACCCACAGTGGCGACCAGCCGGCAGTAGCTTGGATTTTTCCGCCTGTGCCGGAATCCTTGACGGTCAAGGACGTACTGGTTTGGCTCAGATACAGCCGCCCCTTCAGCGTACAGCTGTTTAAGTCCAAAATGTAATTGCCGGAAATATCGAATTTCTCGTTCGTATTCGGGGTTTCGCAATTCGCCAGCAGCGTCAGCGTGCCGCCGTTCTCCTTCACTGCGGCAAAGGCGTCCGTAATATTGGCGTAGTTCACATTCCCCACCTGTGCCACGGCGTTCTCCGCCGGGACTTCCGCCGCCTGCACCGCCGCCTGGGGCGCAGGCTCCGACTGAACCGCAGGCTGTTCGTCTGCGGCGGGCGCACCGCCCTCCGGCGCGTCCGCTTCCGCCGCCCATGTGGGGGCGGGCAGGAGCGTCAGGCACAGCGCCAGCGCCATGAGCATACTCAATACTCGTTTTTTCATAAGATCCTCCTTCGGAATATGTGTATACCTCTATATGAAACCCGCTCTGTGCGGGCATTGTTTTATTGGTCCTCGGAAATGAGCCACAGCTTTTTCGCGGCTGTCCTGGCCTCGCTGCGGCGGTTCACACCCAGCTTACTGAGCACGCTGCTCACATGGCTCTTGACCGTGGAGACCCGGATGTTCAGGATCTCCCCGATCTCCGCGTTGCTCTTGTCCGCGCAGATCAGCCGCAGCACCTGCATCTCCGCTGCCGTCAGTGCCTCGCTCATGGAAAGCCTTGGCTGCAAAAAACGGGGATATATGGCGGCCTGTGCCCGCACATCCGCCATCAGCCGTTTGTGCCATTTCGCGTTTCCCGACCATTCCAGCGCGTCCAGCAGCGGCAGCACCGCCGCGCCGTAAACGCTGACGGTGCGGATGAAGCGGTATTCCTCCGCCAGCGCCAGTGCCGCTGTCAGCGGCTCGCGCCACGCCTCATCCCTTTTCTGATACAGGGCGATGGCGGACAGCACCTTCAGGTGTATGGTGTCGATGTAGCGCATACAGGCGGTGCAGTATGGCTCCATGGGCGTAAGCGTCAGCAGGGCGCTGTCCGGCTTGCCGTTGGCAAGCTCCACCATGGCCTGTGTGAAATACTGATAGCGCTTGAGAATATTGATGTGCATCGGCTCCCGCGGCGCCTTGACGCGGTACCATACGTCGGCCTCGTCCAGATCGCCGGTGTGCAGCGCGATACGGCAGAGCATGGCGTCCATGTTGGGGAGAAACCGCGTCAGCTCCCGCTCGGTAAATTGCCTGTGCAGGTCGGCGACGGTCTTTCGCGCGTCCGCGCTCTGCCCGCTTGCCAGCAGGCTTCGCACCAGCAGCCCGTTGGCGGCAAACTCGATGTCCGGTGTGCCGCCGCGGCGGATGTCGTTCATGCGCTGCACAAGGGGGAGCATCCGGGGCGAGATGTCCTCGCCCTTTTCAAACTTGCTCTCCGCGATGGCGCAGTCCGCAAGACCCACGCCGTCCCGCCCGAGAACGGCCTCCACCGGGATACGCATGGTGTGGTAGAGCAGGTCGTCCTTTTTGCTCCACGGGGAAAAGTCCTTGCCGCCGTTCATGATGCTGGGCAGCGCGCTGGTGACGGAGAAGGACGGCAGCGACAGCTCCTTATTTGTCAGCAGTTGGAACACCGCAGGGATGGTGTCCGTCAGGCGTTTCACGCCCCGCTGCGGCAGCGAGATGTCCAGCCATGCCAGGCGGCCGCGTGCCTGCCGGCCTGCGGCGTCCTCCTTGCCGCAGCGCTCTACGAACTGTTTCAGGCGTCCGTACCAGTGCTCCGACCCGTCATAGTCCGCGCTCAGGGCGCAGAGCATACTTATGCCCTGCATCAGCGATGGGGAGGCGAGTATTTCCGCCTCCGGCAGTGCGCGGTAGTACTGCTCCATCTCCGCGTAGTGTCCCATGCCGGGATGCAGCTCCGCATTGCGGATCAGCAGCTCAGAGACCTTGGCATGGTCGCCGCCCCTGGTATAGCAGTCCAGCGCGCTGGAGAAGTCCTCCTTTAACTCATAGTAAAGCCCGCCGCGGATAAACAGGGCGCGCTGCTTCTCCATCGTGTATTCCAGGTCCAGCTCCCAGAGCAAGAATTGGCGGAACTGCGGCCAGAAGCGGTAGCTTCTCATATCGCGGCTTTGCAGCAGGGTCGTGCTCCGCCACAGCGTATCCAGCAGCGCGGCGGCGTTGTTGTCGCCGCTGACCATGCGCGCCAACTCCAGATCAAAGCGCTCAAAGGGCGACAGCTCCAGCAGAAAGCGGCGGATCGGCAGGTCGAAGCGCCGGTAGACCGCCGTTTCAAAATAAAGAAATACCTCGCCGTATGCCTGTGCGGTCAGCTCCGCGCCATAGGGCTGCCCCGCCGCCATGTGCCGCGCGAGGATCGCCGCGCACAGCGGATAGCCGGAGGTCTCCTTCAAAATCGCGCCGATCTCGGAGTCCGTCGCCTCTGCGCCGCAGGCTTGCAGCAGCCGGCGGATGTCCTCGCGGTCAAACAGCAGATCCTCCGCGCTGAGAACGGTCATCATGCCCGCGTACTGAAACGCCATCAGGCAGGCAGGCGGTATGCCGCGTGAGAGCAGCACGAAGCGTCGGTCGGTGCCCTCGCGGATCAGCGCGCACAGAGCCTGCCAGTCCCGTTCCTCCTGCATATCCTGAATGTTGTCGATCAGCAGGATGTCCCACGCATCTTCCAGAGAGGGCAGCGCAAAGCCGGTATCTGCCGCGTTCAGCCGCAGAACGGGCCGCCCGTCCAGCAGTGTATCGGCCAGCACTGTCTTTCCGAAGCCGCAGGGTGCGCTGAAAAAGAGCACCCTGCCGCGCTTCCAAAGGGTCTCAAACGCCTGTGCGGTAGACGGCTTGACGATAATGGCGCTTTTGTCGGTCACGGACTTCCCTCCCTGCGGCAGAGAGGAATTGTCCCACGGGGTTCCCCGTGGGACAGCGAGGGTACCCTCGCTGTCATAAACCTCTGCCCTATAAATTTCTTTTCGTTTTATTGTAGCAAAGTCCTTGAAAAATGTAAATCCGTCCAAAGTATGAGACGCGATGCGCTATGTTCCTGTCGATGCACTATGCGTAGATGCTAAGAATGGCGTTGCATAGTAAGCGCCTGTGCAGATTGGCATTCTACCCGGCGAAAAAATCGCACAGCATCAGACCAAAATGCCTGCTCTGTGCGATTCAGTGTTTACTTATAGCGCCTTGTCACTTTTTGCCGCGTCACAGGTGAATCACAGTTGAGGGTGATGGTGGCCCGTCCCGCCAGTGCCGCCTCCACGGTGATATAGCGAAGCTCGGACACGCGAATGCCCTTATCATACCAGTTCTGCCCGGCAGCGGGGGTGGTGTCCACACCGGCAAGCCGTGCCAGTACGGTATTCACCATGGCCCGGGTCATCGTCCGCTCAACGCCGAAGTGCTCCTCCGTGACGCCCTTAAACAGCTCGCGGGAGGCCACAAAGTTGATCTCGTCCTTGGCCCAGTGGTTCCGGGTGTCGATGAAGTCCTTGGAATTGTCCACGATCTTCACCGTGCCGGTGGAGCCGTCAGCGGCCTTGTTCTCGGTGACGGAGCTGCCGTTGGGATTGGTGGTGGTCTTAGTGACGGAGCCATCCTTCTTGGTCTCGGTCTGGATCTTGGTGCCGTCCTTCTTGGTCTCAGTCTGAACCTTGGTGCCGTCGGGCTTGGTGGTGGTCGTCGTATCGGTCTTGCCGCTGCCACCGCCGGAGCTGCTGGAGCCGCCGCCACCGCCGGAGCTGCTGCCCCCGCCGCTGCTGGGTTTCTTCACCGCTGTCAGCGCAATGGTTGTCTCGGACTGGGCGTATTCGGTATCTGCGGCCTTGACCGCTTTGATTTGAATTTCGCCGATGTCAGTTACCGTAACCTTACCGTTGGCATCCACTGTTGCGGGGCCGCTGATGATCTCCCATGTGACCGTCCCTGTACCGGAACCGCCGGTGGTCGTCAAGGTAAAGGTGTCCCCGTTGTAGACGGTAGTGGGCTTGCCGGTGATGGAAAGAGCCGCCTGCTCTGCCTTACCCACGGTAAGTGCATCGGTTTTGGCCGTTTTTCCGCCATAGCTGATGGTGACAGTTTTTCCGCTATGCTCAGTAACGGTCAGCACCGTGCCCTGGGCGGGTTCGGCGGTCAGCTTGTTGGCGTCCCAGCCAATGGTTTTGCTGGTGTTGTCTCTATAGCTTACCTGCGCCGACAGGCCGTTCAGATCCAGCGTCTGGCCGCTGGTGTAGGCCAGCTTGGCGGGCTGGGTTTGGATGGAAATGCTGCTGACCTCTTTTTCGGGGGTGGTAATCGCCACGCCTGTGCTGATGGTTTCCGCATAGTTGGTGGTGGCCCCCACCTTTGCGAAGAAGTAGTATGTGGTATCTGCGGTCAAGCCGGAGAATACTTTCTCTGCCTGCCACTTACTGGGGGCTGTGTTGGTGGTATTCATGCCGTAGCTGACTGCCGCGCCGATGTTGCCGGGTTCTACCACAGCCTTATTCAGAGTAATCTGCGTGGGGCTGTCCGCTTGCCCGGTAAGCGTGATCTTATAAGAAGCAGGGCTTACCGCGTCGAAAGTGACCAGCGTCTCCTTCGCGTGGTCGCCGATGTCCTTGTGCGTCTTGCCGCAGAGGCAGTGCTTGTGTTCCGCGGCGGGCGGCTGGATGGGTGCGCTTGCTCAGAAATGAGATGTATTTTTAATCGGCATAGTATGTAGGGCGGCCAATGGATGCAAAGCCGCTCTTTCCCGTCACAACCACATTGTTGTACCCGCTGGCGCAGTGGATGATAAGCACATTGCCGTTTCCGTCAAATCCACAGACAATGCCGACATGGCTGTCTCCCGGATAGAACACAAGGTCTCCCGGCTGGGCATCGCTCCATGAAATATCGGTGCAATAGCTGTGCTGACTGGACGCTCCACCGCCATGGCCGATGACATAACTGCCGCCAGACTGGTTGTAAAACACCCAATCGACAAAGCCGGAACAGTCTAATCCGAATGGGCGCATCGTTCCGGTCGTAGAGCTGCCTGCCGCCGTGACCTCCATTGGCGTTCCCCAGCGGGAGTCCCATCCAAGCACAAGGCTCTTTCCGCCCCAGAAATAGTTGACCTTGCCCAGAAGCTGATACGCCGTCAGCACCACCTGCTTGCGCTCCTCGCTGAGATCCGCAGGGAGCTTTTTCATGATCTCTGTAACTTCCTTATCGCCGAGTGCAATATCCTGGTAGCTGCCGGTGAGCCGCATGAACAGTTCTTCATACTCCGGCTGCATCAGTTCTTCCAACAGTTTGTGCTGCTCGGCGTTGAACCGATACTCGTCCGCCATTTGCAGATGATCCTTGACTGTGACAGTGATGTGCAGGATGACGGTATCGCTTTCATCCTCGTCGCCTGAGATGGTTTCCACCCAATAAGAGATGGCGTTCATATCCCAGAAAATCTGCCGCAGAATATCCAGCTTTTCTTCCGTCAACGTCGCCACCTCGTCCGGAGACGCTGCATCCATCGTTGTCCGCACAGCATAGATGGCCAACACATCCCGCCAGTTCGCCACCATAGCGGCGCTGCCCGCGTTGTCCATATCCAGTTCGTCATAAGGGTTATCCACCTTGATCTGCTCGATGCGGTCTGTGAACTCCGCGTTCAGCATGGTCACAGCCTCCGGCATCGTATATCCGGTGCCGCTGTCCTCGCCGGAGAAGAAAATCCCAAACGGCGACGCGATCAGAAGCCCAATCAGGCAGATGACTAACACCATTGAGAGGACCGTGCTGCCGCCAGCCATCATCGCCGCCGCAAGGCTTCTGGCGGCGGACAGGATCGCCCGCAGCGCCCGTCCCGCCGCCTGGGATGCTTTCTGCGCGGTGGCCTGCGCCGCTTTCGCGGCTTGCTGATACCGCGTTGTCTGCACCACTGCTTCCCGTGCGGCATGGGCGCTGCTTTGCAGCATGACCGCCTGCTTCTGTGCGGACTCTGCGGCTTTCACCGCGTCGCCCGTCTTGCGTGAACGAGACAAAGTCGGTGATACTTTCCGTTCCATTGGCAGACTGTGTTTTCGCGCCGATTTTGGCAAGCTGGTTGCCGCCCGCTCTTTAATGCGAGGAGTCTGTGCTGAACGTTTCCTGTCGGGCATGGTGCTGCCGTCCCTGTCTGAATGCAAGGCTTGCGCCGTCTTGACCTGGTGCCGCGATACGGCTCGTTTTTGCTCCGCCTGCCGTCGGGCGGCTTTGCGCCCGCGTTCCTCCATAAATACTCTCTGCCCCTGCCGCTGCGGTTCCGCTGCCACTGTGACCTGTGTCTCTGTCTGTGCGCCGATATAAGTATCTTTTGCCTTGACCTTGGCGGCCTTTTGCGCGGCGTTCTGGCGCGCCTGCTGCCGTCCACGCTCCGCAGCGCTTTGCGGCTGCGGCCCGGCAGAAGTGGTATCTTTTCCCTTGATAGCAGCAGGCTTTTGCTCTGTGGCATCGGCAGCAGGAGCACCGCCCTCCGGCGGCTGCTCCTGCGGTTTCTTCTTCCGCTGCCGGGTGAGTTCCTTTTCTGCCCGACGCAGGCCGCGGGCGGTGGTATCCTCAATGGTATCGCCGCCGTACTCGTCTGTCTGCCCGTGCTGAGCCGAATCCCGCAGCTGCGTCCGCAGCCGCTCCGAACCATCGTCCAGACCTCTGTGCAGCAGTTCTCTGGGTGTCGATACCGCTTTTTCTTTGATGCGTTCAGAGAGCGCAGGCTTTTCTTTGATTTTTTTCATAGCACATCACGCAACAAGGTCGGAGGGGCGTGTTGTCATCATCTGATACAGCCTGGTGTGACGGGGAAAACTGTCCACGAAAGGCACGATGGCGCTGCCGCACTTGATGAGCCCACGCCCGGAGTCCACATTGGTGATGTAGGAGAGCTGATTATCCGAGATGTTCAGCAGGCGCGCCAGCTCCTCCCGGTCTGTGGCCGCCTGATTCAGCATGATGAGAAATTCAGAGTTCGCCAGCATGGTGCGGGCCGTGTGGGACTGGAGCAGGTCTTCGATATTCTGACTGA
>ERZ827101.3201-NODE-3201-length-12217-cov-3.251110_pt1 | contig 12217 bp, 12 predicted proteins | sample MGYA00519869_ERZ827101 | MGnify/ENA primary metagenome ERZ827101 (study PRJEB31778, sample SAMEA3449256) | human gut metagenome | biome: human gut; feature: human-associated habitat; material: faeces | place: United Kingdom | collected 2010/2012 ...
GTCAGGTGAAGCCGGAGGGGCCGTCTATGTTGCTGCAGGACCGGCTCAATAAGGCGTTAGACTATTGGAAGGAGCATCCAGACATCACCATTGTGGTTTCGGGTGGACAAGGGCCGGACGAGCCTGTCACTGAGGCCAGGGCTATGGCGGACTATCTTATACAGGCCGGTGTGCCGGAGGACAGCTTGATGTTGGAGGAGCAGTCCCACAACACCAGCCAGAATCTGCATTATACCATGGACTGCTTGCGGGAAGCGGGGACGGATTTGTCCCAGGGAGTCGTTGTCGTCTCCAACGGCTTCCATCTGGCCAGGGTACGGATGCTGGCCCAGCGGGCGGGGTTTGAGCAGGTGTCCACTTTGGCCGCGCCGTCCAGCCACTGGCCGTCCCGGTTGAAAATGTATCTCCGGGAGCCGCTGGCTCTGGTGAAATCCTTCCTGCTGGACCGATGAGCGGAAAAAAGACGGAAATGAAGGAAGGAGAGTCGCCTATGCAGGACAAGCTAGCGGCCGTTGAGGCCAGATACAGCCAGATTGAGGCCCAGCTGGCTGCAAATGAGACATACAGTGACCCGGACTTGGTGTCTCGGCTGAACAAGGAGCAGCGGGAGCTGGAGCCTTTGGTCACAGCCTACCGGGTTTGGCTGCGCCGGAGGGCGGACCTGGAAGGTGCGCAGGCTCTCATGTCTGACCCGGAAGTGCGGGAGCTGGCTCAGGAGGAATACAACCAGGCCAGGGGAGACCTGGAACGGCTGGAGGGGCAGATTAAGGTGCTTCTTCTGCCCCGGGACCCAAACGACGGGAAGAACGTTATCGTAGAGATACGCGCAGGCGTAGGAGGCGAGGAATCCGCCCTGTTTGCCAACTCTCTGACCCGGATGTATACCATGTACGCGGAGAAGCGGGGCTGGAAGGTGGAAGTCAACTCCGCCAGTGAAACGGAACTGGGGGGGCTAAAGGAAATATCCTTCACAGTAATTGGAGACGGAGCCTGGTCCCGGATGAAGTTTGAAAGCGGAGTCCACCGGGTCCAGCGGGTGCCGGAGACCGAGTCCGGCGGCCGGGTGCATACCTCTACGGTAACGGTGGCTGTGCTGCCCGAGATGGAGGAAGGGGATGTGGACCTCAATCCAGCGGATGTGGAGATGCAGGTCTACCGGGCCTCCGGCGCCGGAGGACAGCACGTGAATAAGACATCCTCTGCTGTCCGGCTTATCCACAAGCCCACGGGGACGGTGGTGGAGTGCCAGCAGGAGCGCAGCCAGTTTCAGAACCGGGAGAAGGCCATGAAGCTGCTGGCCTCCATCCTCTATGAGCGGGAACAGGAGCGCATCCAGGCCGAATACGGCCAGGAGCGACGCAGCCAGGTTGGCTCCGGTATGCGCAACGAGCGCATCCGCACCTATAACTTTCCCCAGGGGCGGGTCACCGACCACAGAATTGGCTTGACCTTATACAAAATTGATACTATCATGGATGGCGACCTCAATGAGGTCATCAACGCGCTGGTGACCGCCGACCAGGCGGAGCGTCTCCGTTCCCAGGGGACGGACTGATCTCCGGCGCGTCCGGCAAACAGAAAAAAGGAGAAATACCATGGAACTCTACATTCATTATCAGCAGCTGCCCCAGGGCAAGGAGCTGGCCGACGTTGTGGGCGAGCTGAACGAGGTGCTGGAGGATAACGGCTCCGTCTGCGGCGGCCGTCAGGGCCGCATCGACCTGGACCTGGAGGACGAGCGGGTGAACCCCAAATATGCGCAGATCGCGGTGAAGGCATACCTCCAGCGGGCCGGATTTTCCAGGGAAACCGCCATTGAGATCGGCGGCATGGAAATCGGGATCTATGAGTGAGGCCGGACCATGTATCCCTATGTGATCTTTGATCTGGACGGCACCCTGCTGAACACCATCGACGACCTGGCCGGCGCGGGCAACCACGTCTGCCGCCTTCATGGCTGGCCGACCCACTCCGTGGACGAATTCAAGCGAATGGTAGGCAACGGGATCCCCAAGCTGGTGGAGCGCTTTGCACCGGAGGGGACCGGGGCGCCTGTTCTGGAGCAGGCCCTGGGGGAGTTCATGGCCTGGTACGGTGTCCACAAGGCGGACCAGACCGCGCCCTATCCCGGGATGCTCCAGGCGGTCCGGCGGCTGAAGGAGGCGGGTGTGTCCATCGCGGTGCTGTCCAATAAGGCTGACGAGATGGCCGGACCCGTGGTGGAGGGCTATTACCCCCAAATTTTCCCTCTGGTGCAGGGGGCGCTCACCGGCATCCCCACCAAGCCGGACCCCACGCTGCTGCACAGGCTGATGGAGCGGATGGGGGCGTCCCAGGAGAACACCCTGTTCGTGGGGGACAGCAATGTGGACATCCAGACGGCCAAGAACGGCGGTCTGACCAGCTGCGGCGTTCTGTGGGGCTTCCGGTCCCGCCAGGAGCTGGAGCAGGAGGGGGCCGACTATCTGGCCTCCACACCGGAGGATCTGCTGACCCTGATCCTGGGGGAGAAGGGCGGCCGGGAGACCCGTCACCTGGGGCCGGAGGATGTGGAGGAGGCCGCGGCTATCCTCCGCTCCGGCGGTCTGGTGGGCATCCCCACGGAGACGGTGTACGGACTGGGGGCCAACGGCCTGGATCCGGAGGCGGTGGCCCATATCTTTGAGGCCAAGGGCCGCCCCCAGGACAACCCCCTGATCCTGCATATCCCCTCGGCGGACCATCTGGAGCGGTATTGTGCGGACATCCCTCAGTCCGCCTTTGACCTGGCCCGGGCCTGCTGGCCGGGGCCGCTGACCATGATCCTGAAGCGCAGGCCCATCGTGCCCGATGTGGTGACGGCTGGGATGGATACGGTGGGGATGCGCTGTCCCTCCCACCCGGTGTGCCGGGCGATCCTCCAGGCGGCAGAGGTGCCGGTGGCAGCCCCGTCGGGCAACACCTCTGGGCGGCCCAGCCCCACTACCGCCGCCCACATGGCGGAGGACATGGACGGAAGGATCGATGCCATCGTGGACGGCGGTCCCTGCTCCGTGGGGGTGGAGTCCACCATCGTGGACCTGACGGAGACCCCGCCCCGGCTGCTGCGGCCCGGCGGTATCACGCTGGAGCAGCTGGAGTCCGTCCTGGGCCGGGTGGAGGTGGACCAGGCGGTCACCCGGCTGATGTCCGCGGGAGAAAAGCCCCGGGCCCCGGGAATGAAGTACCGCCACTACGCCCCCAAGGCGCCGGTGACAGTGGTGGCCGGTCCGCCGGAGCGCACTGCGGAGCACATCGCCCGCAGCCTGACGCCGGGGGACGGCGTGATCTGCTTTGACGAGTTTGCTGGGGAGTTCCCCGGCTGTCAGATCCAAAGGATGGGCCCGGCGGGAGACAAATCCGCCCAGGCCCGCCATATTTTCGACGCCCTTCGGGCCTTCGACCACACGGAGGTCCCCCGGATCTGGGCCCAGTGTCCCGATCCGTCCGGCTTGGGGCTGGCCATCAACAACCGCCTGAACAAGGCGGCTGGATTCCATATCGTGGAAGTCAAATAAACACAAAGGAATGAGAATCACATATTATGATGAACTATACGATCAAACAGAACGTGGCCGTGGTCCGGCCTGACTACCCTCTGTCCGACGGCCAGGATGCGGCCAAGCTGATCAACGCGGTGCGTTTTCAGACGGGCTGCACCGCTATGCTGATGGACCGCAGTTCCTTCGTTCCGGAGCTGTTCACGCTGTCCAGCGGCGTGGCGGAGCAGGTGCTCAAGCCCTTTACTCAGAACAAGATGCGGCTGGCCATCGTGGGTGATTTTTACGACTGCTACCAGACCTCCATGCGGAACTTTATCTTTGGCTGCAACCGGGGCGACCAGGTGGGTTTTTGGGAGAACGAGCAGGAGGGTCTGGCCTGGCTGACCCGGAAGCGCTGAGATGGTCCTGATCGGCATCACCGGCCCCACTGGGGCGGGGAAAACCACGCTTCTGCGGGAGGTGGAGGCCCTGGGGGGCGCGGTCATCGACTGCGATGCGGTGTACCACGAGCTTTTGGAGCATGATCCCTTCCTGCAGCGTGAGCTGGAGCGGCGCTTCGGCCCCCTGAGAGGGGAGAACGGCGCAATCGACCGCAAGCGGCTGGGTACCATCGTATTCGGCGACCCGGAGAAGCTGGCCCTGCTCAACGACGTGGTCCGGACGGTCATCGTGGACCGGACCCGGGCGCTGGTGGAGGACTACCGGCGGCAGGGGAGAGCCCTGGCCGCCATCGACGCCATCGCCCTGGTGGAGAGCGGGCTGGACCGCCTGTGCTCCGCCACCGTGGCGGTCACCGCCCCACCGGAGGTGCGGGTGCGCCGGATCATGGCCCGGGAGGGGATCCCGGAGGATTACGCCTGGTCCCGGGTGCGGGCCCAGAAGCCGGAGACATATTTCCGCAGTCACTGCGGCTATGTTCTGGTGAACGACTGCGCCAGTGCGGAGGAATTTTCCGTCCGGGCCAGGGCGCTGCTCCAGACGATCTTACAACAAACGACGAAGGAGGTCTGAACCATGAAGGAACAGGAGAACAGCCGGGGCGAGCAGCTGCGGAAGGCCCTGAGCTATACGAAGAAAAACGGCTATGACCGGGTGGACCGGGCGGAACTGGAGGCCATGGACGCCTATTGCACCGGCTATAAGCAGTTTTTGGACGCCGGCAAGACGGAGCGGGAGTGTGTGGACCGGACCATCGCTCTGGCGGAGGCCGCCGGCTTCCGGGCCTACCGGCGCGGGATGGAGCTCAAGCCGGGGGACAAGGTGTACCGGGCCAACCGGGGCAAGGCCGTCATGCTGGCGGTGCTGGGCCGCCGGGGCCTGGACCAGGGTGTGAACATCGCCGCGGCCCACATCGATTCCCCCCGCCTGGACCTGAAGCAGAATCCCCTGTATGAGGCGGACGAGCTGGCCTTCCTCAAGACCCACTACTACGGCGGCCTAAGAAAATACCAGTGGGTCACCATCCCCCTGGAGCTCCATGGCGTGGTGGTTCTCAAAAGCGGCCAGGTGGTCCGGGTCTCCGTGGGCAACGGGGAGGGGGACCCCCTGTTCACTGTGGACGATCTTCTGCCCCACCTGGGGGCGGAGCAGTCCAGAAAGCCCCTGGGAGAGGCCATCCCCGCGGAGAACCTGAACATCCTGGTGGGCAGCCGCCCACTGGCGGACGACGAGGGGAGCGACCGGGTCAAGCTGTCCATCCTGGAGCTGCTGAACCGGAAGTACGGCATCGTGGAGGAGGACTTCATCTCCGCGGAGCTGTCTGCCGTTCCGGCCTTCCGGGCCAGCGATGTGGGCTTTGACCGCTCTCTCATCGGGGCCTACGGCCACGACGACCGGGTGTGCGCCTACGCCTCCCTGGCGGCCATCCTCCAGCTGAACGACCCGGAGCGCACCGCGGTGTGTATGCTGGCGGATAAGGAGGAGATCGGCTCCGAGGGGGTCACCGGCATGAAATCCGCCGCCTTCGACACCTTTATGGAGGATCTGTGCCAGAGCCAGAACGTGCCCCTGCGGGCCTGCTATGAGCGCTCCTTCTGCCTGTCCGCCGACGTGACGGCGGCCTATGACCCCAATTTTGCCGAGGTGTACGAGAAGCGGAACAGTGCCCTGGTGAACTGCGGCATGGGCCTGTGCAAGTACACCGGGGCCCGGGGCAAGTCCGGGGCCTCCGACGCCTCTGCGGAGCTGGTGGCGTATGTGCGCGGCGTACTGGACCGGGCGGATGTGGTCTGGCAGATGGCCGAGCTGGGCAAGGTGGACGCCGGCGGCGGCGGCACTGTGGCCATGTTCATGGCGGAGCGGAACATCGACACCCTGGATGCCGGGGTTCCGGTGCTGTCCATGCACTCCCCCTTTGAGACGGTGGGGAAGCTGGACTGCTATATGACCTTCAAGGGCGTGAAAGCCATTTACGAGGCAAAATAAGGACAAAATGGGGCCGCTGAAAAGCTGCCCCAGAGACGGTCGAAAAAGTGGCACAGCCACTTTTTCGAGAAAGATCAATCGAAAGCTCCACCTCGATTTCTTGTGAGATTGCCGAAGCTTTCGTGAGCAGTGTCATTTTCGAGGTCTACGCCCTCGGTAACAGTCACAAGGCCGCCGGCAAACAAGCCGGCGGCCTTGTGCGTCACCGGACGGACCGGCGGTAGATGAGGATGGACAGCAGGGCGGTGACCGCCTCAGCGAGCCAGAAGGCGTGCCAGATGCCGGTGGGACCCAGCAGGCGGCTGAGGAGCCAGGCGGCTGGGATCATCACCAGGGTATAGCGCAGCAGTGAGATCACCAGCGAGGGGCCGCCCTTGCCAAGCCCCTCCAGCGCACCGCCGGCAGCCACGGAGACCGAGGAGACCAGAAAGCCCGCGCTGATGATGCGGAGCGCCTCGGCCCCCGCCCGGATGCTCTCCGGGTTCTGGGTGAACAGCCCCATCAGCTGGGCGGGGATGGCCAGGCAGAGGACAGTACCCGCCGCCATGATGGCGGCGCACAGCCCCAGGGTGACCCGATAGATCTCCCGCACCCGGCCCTGTTCTCCCGCGCCGTAGTTGTAGCCAATGACGGGGCGCATTCCCTGGACGATGCCGCTGGCGGGGAGGTAGAGGAAGGTCTGGAGCTTATAATAGATCCCCAGGATCACCACATAGATAGGGGAGAAGGCGGACAGTATGCTGTTGAGGGCGGAGATCAGCAGGGAGGGCAGGGCCAGGCTCAGTGTCGCGGGGATCCCCACGGAATACAGGCGGAGGTCCAGCCGCCAGTCCCAGGCCAGCTCCCTCCGGTTCAGCGTAATGGGGAGGGCGCAGGAGCGCCAGGCGGCCAGATAGACCAGAAGGGTCAGAGTCTGGCCGATGCCGGTGGCCAGGGCGGCCCCCTCGATGCCCAGCTTTGGGAAGGGACCGGGTCCGAAGATCAGCAGCGGGTCCAGTACGATGTTGCTCAGGCATCCGGTCAGCAGGGCCGCCATGGGGACCTTCATCCGGCCCACCGCCTGGAAGATCTTCTCATAGGCCAGCGCCAGGGAGAGAAGCAGGGAGAAGCAGAACACCGTCCGTCCGTACCGCACCCCCAGCGCCAGCACCTCTGGGTCCTGGGTGAACATTTCAAGGAAGGAGGGGAGCAGGGCGATGGTCAGAACGGTCAGGAGAACCCCATGGACCGCACTGAGGGCTAGCCCATGAACCGCAGCTGCGCTGGCACGGTCCCGGCGCTCCGAGCCCAAATAGAAGGAGATGGCCGCGTTCAGCCCCACTCCGAACCCGATGGCCAGGGCATTGATCAGATTCTGAATGGGATATACCAAGGAGAGAGCGGTCATGGATGCCTCGCTGATCTGGGCGACAAAAAAGCTGTCTACAATATTGTAAAGAGAGTTGACCAGCATGGACAGCACCATGGGCAGTGACATGGTGACGATCAGCGGCAGGACGGGCCGCTCCCGCATGAAAGCTTCGTTCATCGTTTTGGCATACCTCCTAAATTCCAGAAAAAAGCCACACAGCGCCCCTGCGGGCAGCTGTGTGGCGAAAAGGGACCAATGGCCGGAAAAATCCACATCGTGTTTTAAGCAGACACTATTGTACTAGAAACGGGCGGTTTGTCAAGGGGGAACGGAAAAATTTTCAGGGAGGGGCGGATTCAGGACTCAGAATCCTGCTCCCTCAGCCGCTTCTCCAGCCGCCGCACCCGGAGGGCCAAAACAAAGGATGCCAGGGCTGCCGCTGACAGAAGGAGTGGGTGAAGCCAGGACCAGAAGGAGAAGGCGGGGGTGGACGTAATGATAGCGGTGGGCCCGTCAGCGCCGCCGATGACCCCCAGCTCCGGGGCCACGACTCACCGGTTATAGAGGTTTATACAGAGGAGTGTCAAATCAGGGAGGAGGGACAGAATACACAGCACCAGGATCCCGGTGAGCAGCCACCGGAACAGCCGCAGATAGCGTTGGGTGGTGATCTGCTCAGATTGGCGCATAGCCTGGACCGCCGTCCGTCCCGCCTCCTCTTTGGTAAGGGTGGGGGAGGGGCTGCGCGCCCCCTGGAGCAGCTCTACCAAGGATACATCCAGTGCCTGAGCCAGGGGCTCCAGCAGCTTCAGGTCTGGAAACCCCTTACCAGTTTCCCATTTGCTTACCGCCTTGTCGGTGACATGGAGTCGGTCGGCCAACTCCCGCTGGGTCATTTGATGCTCTTTTCTCAGCTGAGCGATAAAAGTTCCAAATTGAATATGTTCCATACGCAACGAGGCTCCTTTCTTGTTCTACTAGTCTACCGCTCTCTGCCTCAAAAGACAACCTACGGAAAGTAGAGTCGGAAATTTGGGGTAAAATACGGATAAAATCTCATATTTAGGGCATCCTGACAGGGAGTTTTGGAACAAAGGAGGAACAACTGTTATGGAGGAACAGGAAAGACCAGAGCAGAGACCAGAGGACCCGGGGACGCAGCAGATCCTGGAGTTTGGCTCCTCGCTGATCCACTCCAAGCAGGGGGCGGTCCATGTGCTCACCATCGTGGGGCAGATCGAGGGGCATCAGGTCCTGCCCCCCAGCAGCAAGAGCACCAAATATGAACACGTCATGCCACTGCTGGCCCTGGTGGAGGAGAGCGACGAGGTGGACGGCCTGCTGGTGCTGCTGAACACGGTGGGAGGCGACATCGAGGCGGGGCTGGGAATCGCAGAGCTCATCGCCAGTATGTCCAAGCCCACGGTGTCTCTGGTGCTGGGAGGTGGGCATTCGATCGGAGTGCCCCTGGCTGTGTCGGCCAAACGGTCCTTTATCGCTCCATCTGCAGCCATGACCATCCATCCGGTGCGGCTGAACGGACTGGTCATCGGCGTCCCCCAGACCTTTTACTATTTTGAGCGCATCCAGGAGCGGATCACCCAGTTTGTCACCGCAAACAGTCGTGTAAAGCGGGAGGACTTTACTAGACTGATGCTCCAGACAGGGGAACTGGCCGCCGATGTGGGCAGTGTGATCTATGGGGAGGAGGCGGTCCAGCTGGGACTCATTGATGAGATCGGCGGCTTGTCTGCCGCTTTGGACTGTCTCCACCGCATGATCCAGGAGCGAAAGGAGTCCACGACCCCATGAAAATGGGCGGAACCGAATCCATTCGTCCCTCCCTGTGGTCCGACTGGCTCACAGGGAGGGATTTCCGAAAAAGACTGGTATTGAAGAGACATCTGTGTTAATATAGATTGTAACGCCCATGTGGCAATCTGCAAATAACGGAGGTACATAGACTGTGTCATATCTGATGGCCGCCGTCCTGGGGATCATCCAGGGCGTCGCTGAATTTTTGCCCATTTCCAGTTCCGGGCACTTGACCCTGTTCCAGCACTTTTTTGGAATGCCGGAGACGGATAACTTGTTTAATGTCCTGCTCCACTTCGCCACCCTAATTGCCGTGTTCATCTATTACTGGAGCGATATATGGGAGATGATCGTAGAGTTCTTCTTAGGGCTTCGCGCGCTGTTCGTCCCACGGTACCGCAGCCAGGGAGAGCCTCCGGCAGCCCGGCGGCTGATCCTGTTGATCATCGTGGCCACCCTGCCCCTGTTCTTGGTACTGCCCATCCAGGACTATGTGGAGCAGATCGGCAACTATCCTGTCGCGGTCAGCTGTATCCTGCTGCTCACCGGTGCAGTCCTTTTTCTGTCTGACCGGATGGCCCACGGACACAAGACTGCTCGGAGCGCCACCCTGAAGGATGCGCTTCTTATCGGTGTGGCACAAGGAGTGGCCACTCTGCCAGGCCTGTCCCGTTCGGGAAGCACCATCGCCGCAGGAATGGCCTGCGGCCTGGACCGGAAGTTTGCTGTGCGCTTTTCATTTTTGATGTCTCTGCCGGCCGTGTTCGGCGCCACCATCCTGAAGGCAGTGGACGTGGTCCAGGAGGGGGGCGTAGATCTGTCTCTCCTGCCCAAGTATCTGTTGGGCATGGCTTTCGCCGGTGTGGTGGGATATTTCTCCATTGGTCTGGTGAATCTTTTGACCGCCAAGGGGAAGTTCGGCGCCTTTGCCTACTACTGCTGGGGTGCGGGCGCGCTCTTCCTGGTGCTGAGCCTGACCGGCTTCACCCTGGTCCCCGCGGCCTGATCCGCTCCGGTCCGACCGGAGGACCGGTCATATTTCCTGGGAAAGGACAAGAGTTTATGGCAACGACACAAAAGAAAAAAGGGGGGAGCCGGGCCGCCTCATCCGGCGGACGGCGGACCGCCTCCTCCAGTTCCAGCTCCAGATCCAGGAGCAGTACATCCGGCAGCAGGAAAAAGCAGCCGCCCCAGCCCGCTCACCGGCCCTTCCGCCGGGAGATCGGGGCGGTGGCCTGCCTGCTGCTGGCCCTTTTCTCTGCCCTGGGCTATTTTCACATCGAGGCCCTCTTCATCGATTTCTTCTGCGGGCTGGTGAAGGGGCTGATCGGGTACGGCTTCTGGCTGGTGCCCCCGGCCCTTCTGCTGACCAGCTATATCCTGGCCTTCCACCGCGGGCGTCCGGTGTGCCTTCCGGTGGTGTGCGCCCTGCTGATGCCCCTGATGATGGCCTGCACGGTCCACGGGCTGACGGTCCAGGTCCTGCCCTGGGACAGAGCCCTGCTCAAGACGTTGTGGGAGAGTGGCCGGGCCATGACCAGCGGCGGCGCGGCCGCCGGAGTGCTGGCCCAGGCGCTGGTCCAGGCGGTGAGCGTTTGGGGATCCACCGTGGTCTTTGTGCTGGCCTTCCTGCTCATGGCCCTGGGGGCGTTCCGCCTCACCATTCTGGATGTGGCCGACTGGATCTTCAACCGGCCCCAGTATGAGCCCCAGGAGATCCCGGAGCGGCCCAGCCGCACAAGGACCGCCCCCAGCCGGGCGGCAGTCCCGGAGCACACCAGCCGCCGGGCAGCGGAGATCGACATTCCAGTGGAGGACGGCCCCCTCGTGGGGAAGGAGCCGGCCGCAGCCGCCCCGGTGGAAAAGAAGAAAGGCTTCTTTGATCGCAGGCCCCGGGTCCCGACCCCGGATCAGGTGCTGGCCGCTGCTGCGGCCCAGGTCAGACAGCCTGAGCCGCAGCCCGCCCCCGCCCCTGCGCCGGTCCCGGAGCCTGTTCCCCAGCCCGCAGCGCCTCCGGAGCCCGTTCTCCCGGAACCAGAGGAGAACCCCACCCCGTCCTTCCTGCGGGAGCCGGAGCCTGCCCCCGCGGCGGAACCCGTTCCTGCTCCCACTCCCAAGCCCCTGACTGAGACCCCGCCGCCCCCTATGCCGGAGGTGGTGCGGGAGCCGGCCGTCTCCAGGTCTGGCCGGGACGCGGAGCGCCAGCAGGCGGCCCAGGAGATGGCCCAGCACATCCAGGCCGGGATGGAGCTGGAGACGCCGCCCTATCAGCACCCTCCTCTGGAGCTGCTCACCCAGGGGAGCGGAGAGCTGGGGGGAGAGGCCCTGGTGGAACTCAACGCCAACAAGCAGCGCCTGTCCGACACCATCCACTCCTTCGGCATCGACGCCAATATTGTCAACGTCACCCGGGGGCCCTCGGTCACCCGGTATGAGCTGGAGCTGGATCAGGGGGTCCGGCTGAACAAGCTGACCAACCTGTCCGACGACATCGCCTTGTCCCTGGGGGCCTCCGGGGTGCGGATCGCCCCCATCCCGGGAAAGATCTCCATGGTGGGCATCGAGGTGCCCAACAAGCTGGTCTCCCCGGTGAACATCCGAACTGTGCTCAGCTCCTCTGAGTTCCAGGACAGCCCCTCCAAGGTGTCCTTCGCCGTGGGCAAGGACATCGGCGGCAAGTGCATCGTGGGCAACATTGCAAAGCTGCCTCATCTGCTCATCGCCGGCACCACCGGCTCCGGTAAGTCGGTGTGTACCAACTCCCTGATCGTCTCCCTGCTGTACAAGGCCAGCCCGGAGGAGGTCCGCCTCATCATGGTTGACCCGAAGATGGTAGAATTGGGGATCTATAATGGCATCCCGCACCTGCTCATCCCGGTGGTCACCGACCCGAAAAAGGCGGCGGGCGCCCTCCAGTGGGCGGTGACCGAGATGATGAAGCGCTACCGGATGTTCGCCGAGGTGGGAGTCCGTGACCTGGCCTCCTACAACGCCAAGGCGGCCCGGACTGAGGGCATGGAGAAGATGCCCCAGGTGGTGGTGGTCATCGATGAGCTGGCCGACCTGATGCTGGTGGCCGCCAAGGAGGTGGAGGAGTCCATCTGCC
>ERZ827101.3212-NODE-3212-length-12148-cov-2.667494_pt1 | contig 12148 bp, 12 predicted proteins | sample MGYA00519869_ERZ827101 | MGnify/ENA primary metagenome ERZ827101 (study PRJEB31778, sample SAMEA3449256) | human gut metagenome | biome: human gut; feature: human-associated habitat; material: faeces | place: United Kingdom | collected 2010/2012 ...
GGCCGCATTCCTCAAATGGGTGAAGGCTGGCGCCGCACGGGCGGCCCAGCGGAAGGAGGCCGGGAGATGAAGCTCTTTTGGGATATGCTGTTCACCCTCCTCGTCGCCGCGCTGATCCAAAATCTCGTGCTGACGACGGGGTTCGGCACCTCCATTATGCTCCGGATCGTCCGCCGGCCCCGCGATATCTGGATCTTCAGCGGCCTGCTTGCCGTCTTTTCCGTGCTGACCGTTCTGCTCTTTTACCCGGTCGACGCCCTGATCGCCTCCCGTTTCGGAACGGGCTGGTGGGTCAAGATCTACCGGCCGGTGATCGTGATCCTGATCGCGGCGATGCTCTATTTATTGGCCGCCCTGCTGGTCAAACGGTTCCTCCCACGGCTGTTTGGCCGGATCCAGCGGCTGCTGCCGCTGGCGGCGTTCAACAATGTGGTGGTAGGGGTGGCGCTGGTCGTCAACCATCAGGTCCGGGTCGAGCTGCTGCCCGCCGTCGGGCTGGCACTCGGTTCCTGCCTGGGCTTCCTGCTGCTCTCCTGGCTGACCGCCGAAGGGATGGAACGGCTGGACAACCCCGACATGCCCGCGGCGTTCCGCGGTCTTCCCGCGACACTGGTGTATCTCGGGCTCTTGGCCCTGGCCCTGATGGGCTTTACCCCGGCGTTTTCCCTGCTTTGAATGCCCGCCGGTCCCAGTTGCCCGGCGGTATGACCATCTCGAAGGAAAGGTGTGGTGGCCGTGCCCAAAAAATTCAAACGGCGAAGCAGAAACGTATTCCATAAGCGCAACACCCGACCCCTAAAAATTCTCAGCTGGTGTGTTGCCGGTGCCCTCGTGGTGTGCAGCGGCGTTTTAGTCGCCAAATGGGCGGCAACGAATCCATTTGCACCGACGCCCGCCTCATCTGCAGCAGAAACGGAGAGCAACGCTCCCGCTTCCGCCGCTCCCGCCCCCTCCTCTTCGGAGACACCCGAGCCCGAACCCTCCCTGCCCGGGGACGGGACAACGAAATCCCTGCGCGCCGTCGTGATCGACACCGCCCTTCTCGCCGACACCGCGGCCCTCGACCCGCTTCTCGAGCAGGCGGCAGCGGCGGGCTTTAACGGTGTGGTCTTTGACCTGAAAGACGACAAGGGCTGCCTGCATTATGCCTCGGCTGTCGAGCAGGGAGCGGCGGTGCTGCGCACTCAGGCGAGCCGTCTCGCCGCAGACCAGGTGCTGCCGATGGAGACCCTTCTGGCGGCGGCTGCCCATCTGCGCGAAAAGGGGTTTGAGCCGGTCCCCCGGCTGTACGCCTTCAAGGATCAGGTCGCGCCCTATGCGCTGGCAAATGTGAAAATCGGCGTCGAGGGGTCCCCTGCCTCGGTCTGGCACGACGCCAATCCGAGCAAGGGCGGCGTTCCATGGATGAATCCCTGTTCGACGGACGCCCACCGGTATATGTCCGCCCTGGCGGGAGAACTCAAAACGGCCGGCTTTTCCCTTGTCCTGCTCGACGGAGTGCAGTTTCCAGACCGGGAATACAGCGCGGATTACGGATCCTCCGAGCTTGCCGGGCTGCCCCGCGGCCAGGTGCTGTCCCGTTTTGTCGGCGGGATCCGGGACATCCTCGGAGACGGCCTCATCCTGGGGATGCCGGCCTTGGCGGCGACGGGGGATGCGACGAAACCGTTTGGGGACAATCCGCTGGTATTGGGCGCCCCGAATGCCGCCCCCCTGGTCGGGACGGAACAGTTTACCGACGGCCTGACCGTCGGAGGGGAAACCATCGGCAATCCGGCCGCCGCGCCCTATGAAACGGTCCGCCGCCTGCTCGAACAGCTTAATCTCCGCGTTGGACTGATCGAATCGGGCAAGCAGCCGCTGCTGCTGCCTGTTATCGGGAACGCGGAGGAAGCGAGGGCGGTCCGGGACGCGCTCGGGGAGGCTTCTCCCTATCTGTACCGTCCCGCCTCCGGGCAGGCGGATTTCAGTGGATTTTAACCTATCGGAAAGAAGCGGATGAACCCGTGACCATCGATTTTCACACCCATGCCTTCCCGGACAAGCTCGCGGCCGGCGCCCTCGAAACCCTGACTGAAAACACCCGCCGGTTTGCCGCCATCTATGGAGAAAGCCGTCCCCATCACGACGGGACCCTGGCCGGGCTGGCCGCGTCGGCAAAACAGGGCGGAGTCGACATATCCCTGCTTCTCCCCATTGCCACCTCCGCCAAGCCCTCTCACTCCATCAACGACTTCGCGGCCGCGGCGGACAAGCTGCCGGGGCTGCGTTCGTTCGGCAGCGTCCATCCCCTCTCCCCTGCCTGGGGGGAGGAGCTCGAACGGCTGCGGGAGCTCGGGCTCCGCGGGATCAAGCTGCATCCCGAATACCAGGGCTGCTATGTGGACGCCCCCGAAACCGTCGCGGTCGTCAGGGCGGCGGGCGAGCTCGGGCTCTGGGTAGTGTTCCACGCGGGCGCGGACGTAGGAATGGAGCCCCCGTTCCACTGCACTCCCGGCCGGGCGGCCCGTCTGCGGGACGCGGCGCCCGATACCCGGATCGTTCTCGCCCATCTGGGCGGGGATTGGATGTGGGAAGAGGCCCTGCACACCCTGAAAGGGATGGATTTTTATTACGATACCAGCCGTGCGATTCCGGAACATCCCGAGCGGTGGGACCTGTTCGGTGATATGATCCGGACATTCGGCCCCGACCGTATCCTCTTCGGCACCGACTCCCCCTGGACGGAGCAGCGGTATGCGGTGGAACAGATGCGGGTATTCCTCGAGAAGCAGCGTTTTACCCCCGCGGAATCGGCGGCCATTCTCGGCGGCAACGCCGCCTCCATCTTACAGATTCGGGAGGATCCCATATGAGCGAGCCGCAGCCTTTATCCCATCCCTTTGCCGCGTTCTTTGATCTGGACGGTACCTTGGCGATTAACAATGGGGCGCCATCCGGGGCCGACCGGGATGCCATCCGTGCTTTCCGCCGGCAGGGCAATTTCGCGTTTCTCTGTACCGGCAGAGCACCGGCCTTCTTGTATCCCGCGGTCCTCGATATCGGCTTCGACGGCATCGTCGCGGGGGCGGGGGCACACATCACGCTGGGAAACCGGGTCTTGTACCGGCGCTTCCTCTCCGAACAGACGATCCGCAACGTGGCCGACTTCAGCTCCCGGACCGGGGATGTCTGCATCCTGGAGGGGGAAACCGGTATGTTTCAGGTGAATATCCGCGGCCATTCCCGCTATCCTTGGGCCACAATCGTGAGCGGCGACGACTTTTTCGCCCGGTATCCGCATGAGGTCATCACCAAGCTCACCTATTTCTGCCCGTTTAACGCCGATTTGGAGAAACTGCTCTCCAATCTCCACGTCATCCGGCACCCCGACTATTTCGAGGCGGTCCCGGCCGGCTGCTCCAAATCGGAGGGACTGCAGCGGGTTCTCGGGGAGCTGGACATCCCGCGCGAGAACAGCTTGGCCTTTGGCGACAGCATGAACGATCTCGACATGATCGCCTATGCCGGCGTCGGTATCGCCATGGGGAATGCAGCGGAGCCGGTCAAGGCCGCCGCCGACCGCATCACCCTTCCGCTGTCGGAAAGCGGAGTGGCCGCCGCCCTGGCGGACTGGCTCCGGCCCGCGGAATAAAAAAACTCAGGAAAGGCGCGATATAGATGGATCCGATTCACTCCAAACGCCATCCCGGCGCTCTGTCGGCATGGCTGCCGGCCGCGTTGTGGCTCGCGGCCATGCTGCTCGTTTCGGTGCAGAGCGTGGCCGTCACCCGGGAGATGCTGTCCATGGTGGCCGGCGCCGCCAAGGGCATAATGGGCGCCATGGTCAAGGACGGCCTTTCGGCCGAGACGGCCGACCTCGTCGGCAAAGTCGCCTGTGCGGGGGTGGTTTTCCTCGGCTATGCGGTGCTGGCGCTGCTGCTGCTGCGCGCGCTCCGGCTGCGGGGGACGGGGCCCCGCGCCGCTTATGGCCTCTCCCTGTCCGGCTGTGTCCTGTTCGCGGTAGTCGCGGAGCTTTTCCAGGTCCTGATTCCCGGGCGGCAGCCCACGGTGGGGGAATGCGCCCTCAATATCGCGGCATCCTTCGTCACGCTGCTGTGCGCGGTGCTCTTTTGGTGGATGTGGCGCCGTTTTCCCAAGCTCGTCAACCGGGAAACCGTCAGTTATGTGATATTCGGCGTTCTGACCACCGTGGTCAACATCGTCTCCTACCTGCCGCTGTATAAATTGCTGCTGCTGGCGGGGCTGGGGGAAACCCTGGCCAATGTCGTCAGCAATACGACCGCCTGGGTTCTCGCCGTCCTGTTCGCGTACGCCACCAATAAAATCTTCGTTTTCCAGAGCAAAACGGGGTCGATGAAAGCCGCGCTGCGGGAATTTGCGCTGTTTGTCGGGGCACGGGCGGCTATGTCGTGGACATGGGCGGGATGCTGCTGTTGGTCAACCTGCTTCATGTGCATAACGCCGTCGCCAAGATCCTGACCAATATCCTGGTCGTCATCATCAATTACTTTTTCAGCAAATGGTTTATTTTCAACCGGGATGCCAAACAGCCGCCGGAGAAAACAGCGGAAAAAACCGCCGACGGCTCCTGCTCGGAAGACTAAACCTCTTCCAGCCACACTCTTGGAAAACCGGGGTTCTTGGATATGGACCGGCCGGTTTCTCCGCTGCATTTCAGCGCATGTTTCCTATATATGGCATCGTCTATATGTCATGATAACACATGTTATCCTCCCGCCGTTTCCTGTATACTGTATATGGGTGAACGTATATGATAGACGAGAACAAACGGGCATATAAGGACCTGGGGTTTTACATACTCTATTTTCGCAAAAAACGGGAATTGACCCAGAGGCAATTGGCGGATCTCATCGATGTCAACTATGAGACCATCAGCCGCATCGAAAACGCCAACACGGGGCTGTCACTGGACATGCTGCTCAAAATTTCCAAGGCGCTGGACATTTCCCTAAGTGAGCTCTTCGCGCACGCGAAGCTCTGAAAAGGCCAAGGGCGCCGGTGCGTTCCTGGCCGGCCCTATCTTTTGGCTGATACCCGTACAATAGAGGGAGGCCGGGGCAAACCGATCGGTTTGCCCCGGCCCCTTTTTCTAAATCATCAAGTGCGGAGCTTGAACAGCTCTCTTAGCTTCAGGCGTTGGCCATAATGCAGCACCGACGCCGAATAAATCCGGACGGATGCCGCCGCAACCAACACGATCGCAACCAGAAGCAGCCCGACAGATATCGCGATATCCGCAGCCGGCACTGTGTCGTTGAGCAGCCGGAAGGGCATGACGAAGGGGGAGGTGAACGGGATGTAGGTCACGATCCGCTTGAGCCCCTCGTCCGGCAGGAACATCACCATGAACGCCGCGTAAAAGGAGATCACGCTGATGAGCACCGTCGGCATCATGGCGGAGTTGAGATCCTCGGCCCGACTGACCGTCGCACCGCAGACCGAATTCAGCATCGCATACAGCGCATAGCCGAGCAGGAAGTACACCAGCACCAGCAGCGCAGACGGGACGGTAAAGGAAGACAAGGCGAGCGGCATCCCCATAATGGTGAAATCCTCCGGCACGAGAAGGGCGAAGCCGGCGCCGCCCACCAGCAGGAACAGCCCCATCTGGAACAGCCCGAGCACCCCCATCCCAAGGCATTTGCCGAGCAGGATGCGGGAGGGCTTGGCTGAGACGATCAGCGTCTCCATGACCCGGCTGGTTTTTTCCGCCGCGACCGACATGGCCACGCCGTATCCGTAATAATACACCGCGAAGAAAACGATCATGGTCAGGACGATGCCGAGGACATAGCCGGTCATGTCCATTTTGCCCAGCATCACCGTCTGGGGCTCCAGGGGAGCCAGGGCGAGCGAGGCGGTTTCCTCCGGCAGACCCGCCTTCGAGAGCAGATCCGACACATACAGGGTTTTGACCACGTCCGCCACCCCATCGGCCGAGATGCCGCTCAAGATATCGGTGACGTATACCGTCACCGACGGCAGGGTTTCACCGGGCGCGATTTCCACAATAGAGGTGGTCTTGCTCTGCCCCACCTCCGCCTTGCGTGCGTCCAGGTCCTCCGCGCCGATCACTTGAAAGTCCACTTTGCGGTTGGCCGCCTCGAGCGCCTGCCGGAGGCCCGGGAGCCCGCCCGTGCGGTCAAGCAGATAGCACACGCTGGTTTTCTCCGCCGGTTCCGCCGTGGAAGGCGGCGGTTCCGGGGCTTCGCCCCCTCCTCCGCCCATCAGGGAGGGGATCATGCAGGCGGCAAGGATCAGTACCAGCACGATCGCCGTGGTGATGATGAACGCCTTTTTCCGGATGCCGTCCCGCAGGGTAAAGCGGAAAACCGTCCATATCTCCCTCACTGCGCCCCCCCACTTTCTCCACGAAGATTTCATGCAGGGAGGGCTCCCGGATTTCAAATCGCTCCGGAAAGAGCCCCTTCTCCACCATCTCTTTGAGAAACGCCCGGGCCGGGGCGTCCCCGCCGATCCCGAATTCCCAGCCCTCCGCCGTCTCCTCGATCAGGCGGAGGCCGTGTGCCTCGGCGAGGGGGCGTATATCCTCCGTACAGAATACCGACAGGTGCGTATGCCCATACCCCGCCTTGATCTGACGGAGATTGCCCTGGAAAACCGTTTTCCCCCGGTCCAGGAGGACAAGATCCCGGCAATATTCCTCCACCGTCGCCATCTGATGGCTGGACATCACGATGGTCTTTCCCGCGGCGATCAGCTCGCCGATCACGCTTTTGAACACATCGGTATTGATCGGGTCAAGGCCGCTGAACGGCTCGTCCAGGAAGATCAGCTCGGGGTCGTGCAGGATGGTCGCGATCAGCTGGACCTTCTGCTGGTTGCCCTTGGAGAGCTTTTCGGCGAGATAGCCGCGGTATTCGGTGATCCCGAGCCTCTCGAGCCAGCGGTCGGCCGACGCCGACGCCTGCCGCGCGGTCATGCCGCGCAGCTCGCCGAAATACACGAGCTGCTCGTGCACCTTGACCTTGGGATAGATTCCCCGTTCCTCCGGCATATAGCCAAAGCGGACCGTATCCCGGCCAAGCGGCCCGCCGTTCCAGGTGATGTCCCCCTCGTCCCGGGACAGCACCCCCAGAATCATGCGGATGGTGGTGGTTTTTCCAGCCCCATTGGTACCGATCAGGCCGAAAACGCCGGGCTCGTCGATCGAAAAACTGATGGAATCGACCGCTTTGCGTTCTCCAAACGTCTTGCTCACGCCCTGTACGGACAGTCCCATGGCCTTCCCTCCTTGTTGCGTCGTCTTACGTCCAGTATACCGGGAGGCCGCCTGTTTGTCAAGAATTTGACAAGCTTCTTTCTCCGTCCGCCTGTCCACAACATACAATGGCAGTCGAAACAGGCATGGGTATATCGGATGTTTTTTGTTTACAAACAACCAATAAAATGCTAACATTGCCTTGTCATGGATGTCTATTTCTCGCGGTTGCATCGAGCGGATAGGGCTCAGCGAAAATAAGCCGGTCGTCCTCCTTTTACAAAAACATAAAGAATATACGGACCACTATGTATTGGGCGTGGGATATGCGGTTTACCGGTACAGCGATGAGAGCGAGAGCCAGTATATCCGCATCATCGACGGCTGGACCTCGAATTCCAGCCGCTACGTCCACTATTCGGCGGGATATCAAAACGGCGGCAAAATCCATTTGATGCGTGTGTATCCGAAATGAGAGGGTGGATATGAAGAAAACGAGGCACCTGCGGTGGCTCATTCCCCTGCTGTGCGGCGCGGCGGTGCTTGCCGAGGCCAGCGTGTATTGGTGGAAGAGGCCGCTGTCCTTTGATTTGGGAGAGGTCACCAGCGCCACCGTCCGCTACGGCAACAACGGGGACGAGGTGATCCTAAACGGGGAGGATCTCGGCCTCCTGCTTGAGGATATCGGACGAAACCGCTTTGCCAGGCACTCTTACGCCGGCATGCGGGGGGGATGGTCCTACTATATCATCCTGTACAGCGACGACGAATGCCTCACCGATTTTCTCGTGATGGGGGAGGATAAAATCAAGTACGGCGACTTTTACTATACGGCCAGTCCCGGCCTCGACAACGCTTTTCTGGACAGCCTGTTTACCAGAAACCAGGAGGATGCACCTTGATAAAACAGCCGGGAGCCACCTCATACGTGGCTCCCGGCTGTTGTTTTCCTTATAATACGCCGTCCGGCGTCCCAAATAGCCCTCCCCTTTTCTGTCCCAAGCCGAGGCGGGACAGCGGCTCCCGTTCAGGCACCTCCGATCAGATCCCGTACCACAGCGGAGGCCAGCAGCAACCCCGCGGCGGGAGGGACAAACGACACGCTCCCGGGCGTCTGCCGGCGGGAGGCGTCCGCCGGCTCCTCAAACAGGGGGACCTGCGGCGGCTCCTCGGAATAGACCACCTTGAGATGGAAAATCCCCCGTTTCTTGAGCTCACGACGCATGACACGGGCAAGCGGGCAGACGCGGGTATCCGCGATATCGGCCACCCGCAGCCTCGACGGGTCGAGCTTGTTTCCCGTCCCCATGCAGCTGATCAGCGGAACCCCCACGGCCATCGCACGCTCGGCGAGAAGGAGCTTGGAGGTAACGGTGTCGATGGCGTCCACGATATAGGAAAACATCGACAGATCCACCCCGTCCGCGTTGTCCGCCGCGTAAAAGAGCGGATAGGCGGTTACATCCGCTCCGGGATGGATATCGAGCAGACGGTCCCGCATCACCTCGGCTTTGAGCCGCCCGATCGTGCTGTGCAGGGCGGCGGTCTGCCGGTTCAGGTTGGTGGGCGCCACCCGGTCGGGATCAAATAGGGCCAGGCGGCCGATGCCGGCACGGCCGAGCGCCTCAGCCGCCGCGCCGCCGACCCCGCCCAGCCCGAACACGGCCACGCCCGCCTGCCCGAGCCTCTCCATCGCCTCGTCCCCGAGCAGCATCCGGGCGCGGGAAAAAGGATCCTCCACCGGTATCCCTCCTTTCCCTGATGTGGAACGCCTTTTAGCCCAGGCGGATCATTTCGTCGATACAGCGGCGGGCCAGCCGCATGGTCTCGGCGTCCATCGTGATCTGCGCTGCCGCCCGGTCCCCTTCCCCGGAGAGGAGCGCGTACACGTCCGCGAGGGTGGTGGCCTTCATATCCGGGCAGATCAGCCGGACGGTCAGCGGATAAAACCGCTTTTCCGGGCAATCGTACTGCAAATGCTCCGCTATGCTGATTTCGGTGCCGATCAGGAATTCCCGTGCGTCGCTTTTTTTGGCGTACTCCATGATCGCGGAGGTGGAACCGACGAAATCGGCCAGCGCCACCACGGCGGGCGGGCATTCGGGGTGGACGAGCAGGGGAACGCCCGGATGGGCCGAACGCGCCTTGTCCACGTCGGCGGGCGTGACCACGCCGTGGATCGGACAGCCGCCCGGGAACAGGTCGATCACCTTGTCCGGCACCATCTGCTGTACATAATGCCCGAGGTTGCCATCCGGTATGAATAAAATCCTTTTTTGAGGCAGCGCCCGTACGATTTTTACCGCGGACGACGAGGTGACGCAGACATCGCACACGGTTTTGAGCGCCGCCGTCGTGTTAACATAGGCGACGACGGGTACATCCGGATGCTCCTGTTTATACCGCCGGACCGCCTCGGGCGAAAACTGCTCGGCCATCGGGCATCCGGCGGTGGGGCTGGCCAGATAGACGGTCTTGTCCGGGGAGAGGAGCTTGGCCGTCTCCGCCATAAAGCGCACACCGCAGAGCAGCAGCGTCTGCTGCGGCGCCTTTGCCGCCATGACGCTGAGCTGGAAGGAATCCCCCGCGTAGTCCGCTACCTCGACGATCTCACGCGCCTCGTAGCTATGTGCCAGCAGGCAGACATCCTGCTCCCGTTTCATCCGCCGAATAGCCTCCTGCATGTCCGCTATGGTCCGCCGGCCCGTCATATGCGACATCCTCTCTTTCTGGTATGCTGAATTCCCGCTCAGTATAGCATATTTCACCGCCCGCAACAAGATCCGGCTGCGGATCCCGCCGATATATCCCCACCCAACCTCGCGGGTTTCAGGCAGCGGGCGGATGAAACGGCGGCTTCCCGGCCAAATCTCCGGGGGCCGCCGCCCTGCCTGTCATAGGGTGGATTCCGGCGGGAGCAGGGTCAGCCCGATCCGCTTTTTCTCCACGTCCACCGACAGCACCCAGGCTTTCACCACGTCCCCGACCTTGAGCACCTCCGATGGATGCCGGATGAACCGCCTGGTCAGGCGGGAGATGTGGGCCAGCCCGTCCTGATGGACGCCGATATCGATGAACGCGCCGAAATCGATGACATTGCGCACCGTGCCGGTCATTTCCATCCCCGGCTTGAGATCCTCGATCCCCATGACGTCGGTGCGCAGCAGGGGCGGCGGCAGCTCGTCCCGGGGATCCCGTCCCGGCCGCTGCAGCTCGGCCACAATGTCCCGCAAGGTAGGTAACCCCACACCGACTTCCGCGGCCAGGGCTTCCTCGCCCCTCCCCTCGATCGAACGGGCCAGGGCCTCCCCCTCCTCCCGCACCTGCTGCAGGGTCAAGCCGCACAAATCCAATAGTTTTTTGGCCGCGTCATAGCTCTCGGGATGGACGCCGGTGTGATCCAGCAGGTTCCGGCTCTCCGGCACCCGCAGGAAACCCGCGCACTGCTCGAAGGCCTTGGGCCCGAGCTTCGGCACCTTTTTGATCTGGGCACGGGAGGCAAACGCGCCGTTTTCCTCCCGATAGGCCACAATGTTCTTCGCTACCGTGCCGCCGATCCCCGCCACCCGGGCGAGAAGGGGGGCCGAAGCGGTATTGACATCCACACCCACGGCGTTGACACAGTCCTCCACCACCCCGTCCAGGGCGGCGGAGAGCTGGGCCGCGGGCATGTCATGCTGATATTGGCCGACACCGATGGCCTTGGGATCGATCTTGACAAGCTCGGCCAGCGGATCCTGGAGCCGTCTCGCGATCGAGACGGCGGAGCGCAAGGACACGTCGTATTCCGGGAACTCCTCCGCCGCCAGCTTGGAGGCGGAATAGACCGACGCCCCCGCCTCGCTGACCACCATATAGGCAATCCCTTGCCGCCCCTCCGCCGCCAGCTCCTTCAAGAGCTCGGAAGCGAACACCTCGGTCTCGTGGGAGGCGGTTCCGTTGCCGATGGCGATGATCTCGATGCCGTAGCGGGCCACCCAGTCTTTGAGAAGCGCCTTGGCCTCCCCGATTTTCTTATGAGGCGGTGCGGGATAGATCACCCCGGTATCCAGCACCTTGCCGGTGGGATCCACCACCGCGGTCTTGCAGCCGGTCCGGTAGCCCGGATCCAGGCCCAGCGCCACCCGTCCCTTGACCGGCGGCTGCATGAGCAGCTGGCGCAGATTCACGGAAAATACCCGGATAGCCGCGGTGCTGGCCCGGTCGGTCAGCTCCGTCCGCAGTTCCCTCTCCAGGGAGGGGAACAGCAGCCGGTCGTAGGCGTCCTCCGCCGCCAGCCGCACCTGCGCGGCGGCGGGTGCGCCCTCCCGGACATGGGCATCATACAGGAGCTTCATCGCCCGGCCCCGGTCGAAGGCAATCTGAACCTTGAGCAGCTCCTCCCGCTCCCCCCGGTTGACCGCCAGGACCCGATGTCCGGCGACCTTGTGCAGGGGCTCCTTGAAATCGGCGTAGAGGGCGTAAACCCCGGCGTCCTCCCCCGCCGCCTTGGAGCAAAGGAAGCCGTTGGCCATCATCACCACCCGCAGGCGCTTGCGCGCGTTGGCGTCATCCGAAATCCGTTCGGCCAGGATATCTCTGGCTCCGGCGAGCGCATCCTCGGGCGTTTGGACGTCCGCGCCGGTATAGGCCTGCGCCAGAAGCAACGGGTCCTCCCCGTCCGTGGGCTGGGCGTACAGCGCGTCAGCCAGCGGCTCCAGCCCCTTTTCCCTTGCCATGGAGGCCCGGGTGCGCCGCCGGGGACGGTAGGGCCGGTACAGATCCTCCAGCTCAGAAAGCGTGGCCGCGGCGTCCAATGCGGCGGCCAGCTCCCCGGACAGCTTGCCCTGCTCCTCAATCACGGCGCGGATCTTCTCCCGCTGCTCGTCGAGCCCCCGGAGATAGGCCAGCCGGTCGGCGAGC
>ERZ827101.3217-NODE-3217-length-12125-cov-45.273902_pt1 | contig 12125 bp, 10 predicted proteins | sample MGYA00519869_ERZ827101 | MGnify/ENA primary metagenome ERZ827101 (study PRJEB31778, sample SAMEA3449256) | human gut metagenome | biome: human gut; feature: human-associated habitat; material: faeces | place: United Kingdom | collected 2010/2012 ...
TATTTCCGATTTTCCGTTCCACCGTACCGGTGAACGGATTCATCCGGTTTTCCCACCGTTTCCGGCATTCTTCCAGAAAATCAAGCGGCGGCTCAAAAATCGGGTCAAAGCAGGATTCTATGTCGATTCCCACACAAGCATGGATCAATTCTTCCGTAGGAGCACCACTGAGCATCAGCTTATTGAGTTTTGTTATCAGATTAGTCATAAGCAAAAATTCCTTTCTATTAAAGTTCCATATCCTGCGATTTGCGGCGGACAGACTGGTCATGTTGTTTGGTTTCCCGGGTCTGGGTCAAAATAGCGTTAAGAAAAGCCCGCACCTTTTCGGGTGCGAGCTTGACAGCTTCCAGATAAGGCCGTGCCTGTTCTTTCAGCGATTCATATCGCTGTTTCCAGACAGCGGCACTTTTTTGTGCGCTTTGCAGTTTTGCTTCCAGGCGGCTGTTTTCTGCCTTGGCAAGAATCCCATTGACCGCATAATCCTTGAGTGTGCTGCACTCGGATGGGGTCAGAGTAATATTGCCGGTGATCGTCTTTTTTCCCATAGAACGGATTTCCTGTACAGTCAAAGCGGCGGTGCGCTGTTCTTTGGTTTGCTTTTGCAGGAATTGCAGCTCCTTCTGTTTTTTCTCAACAGCAGCCTGTGCGCTGTCCAGCGTTTGTTCTTTCTGAGCGATTTGGGCGGTCACATCTTCCAGCCGCTGCTGCTCCTGTGCCACCTTAAACTGGGTCACCGTCAGATGTTCCTCGGTGCTGCCTCGCTCTCCACGCTCTACGTCGGTATATCCAGCAGCTCTCATGTGCTGGTAAAAATCATCCTGCAAAATGGAGTAGGATTTCTTTAGAACCGGCTTTCCATTTTTCTGCAAAACGGGATTCCCGGCTTCGTCCAGCGCCGGTTGGGACAGCCACTTTTTGCTGCGGCTGACCTGCATAATGGTCTCCTTGACCGTCCCCACCAAAGCCTTATCCTTGCACCGTTTTGACCAGAGAATCTGCTTTCCCACCACTGGGACGTACACCACATGAAGGTGGTAGTGGTACACATCCTGTCCCAGAGCTTCCGACATGGCCCGGTTGATCTCATCGGCGTGCATGACGGCAGAGAGGATATACTGTTCGCCGCCCACAATCTTCACAGCGGCTTGGTAGGCTTCGGCATAAAACTGCTTGGCAAACTCATAGCCGCCGTGATTGTGGAAATAGGCGGAGTTCACATCGAAAATCAGTTCTCCATAGTGAATGGCATCCGGTTTCAGTCCACGGGTGGAAATCGTGCCGGAGGATTCCATCTGTGCAAACAGTTCCGTATAGCTGGCGGATGCCTTTTTGAAGTGGACGTTATAGCTGAGACGTTCCGGGATAATATCCGGGTTGCGGTAGCTGTCTTTTTCCCGTTCATTGTGCTTTTGGGTGTTGCCGATGTCCTTGTCCGGGACATCCACATTTCTGGCACTGGTACGGTCGATTCCATCGTTTCTGGCCATAAAAATCAGCTCCTTTCTGTTATGCGGCAGACGGCTGGGGGATGGGGATACACTTCCTGCGGGAAGTGTAATAACCCACTATAACACTTTCAGCCCAGAGGTCTGCAAAGTGCCGTGGGCTCTCCCGAGGGGCTCTCCGAGGGGGAATTGCGGTCATTGCGATGACCGCTGCTGGATACGGAAAATCCGTCTGCGCTCCTTTTCCATATCCAGCCCGAATGCCTGCTCTCCGACACCGGATCGCAGTCCTTCGTTGTCAGCGAAAACATCCTTTCGCTGACTGTCCATCAAAAGCGGTTCGCTGTTTTTGATGGGAACAGGGGTTACGGTTTGGCCCGTTTCTGCCATACAAGGTCATAACCAAGGGCGTCAGCAAGCTGAACCGCCTCCACATACCGCAGAGACTCCCGCTGGAGCTTGTTGGACAGGTTGGAAACGCTGTCGCTCCAGCCGTAATCCTCGGAAAGCTGGTCAACGACCTCCTGCATCGTGCAGCCCGAACGCACGATGTACGACTTGATTTCATTTCTCAAATTGGATTTCATAGAAAACACCTCATTCTTTCGTAAAGCTGGTTTGCTGTGGAGCATATTCGCTGCATGGCTCGGTAAAAACAGATAACATTCAAAAAATCACTCAGGATTGCGTCCATGAAGAACTGTCTGTAACAGCACCCCATCGACTTTGCGATTAGGTGGGCTTGCAAGCGAAACCGTGAAAATAGTTACCTTTCCGCATACCACTATCACCATTCTGTAAATCACCAAATGATGATTTGCGTTCTGTTTACGGTAGTGTTTTTCACTGCTTGCACAACCATTGATTGGAAAGTTCGGATTTTAGAGCGGCCTCTGAGCCGAACAATAAAAAATGAACTTCGATTTTTTGCGTTCGTGCGTTCCTTCGTTCCACAGGTTGTACCCAATCAGGAACGCATGAACGCACGAACAGAAGGTTTTGAGTTTCTTTACAACTCCATTGGCGAGAGCAGAACATAAATGCCCATATATCCCCGGCACCGTTTTCCACCACCGATGTGCAGGTTATTGACCGGCTCCAAATGATAGCGTTCTGCGTTCTGGCTGAGCTGGTTTGCAAAGCTCTTTGGTGACAGTGGGTTTTCGGCGTTGTCCTCGCACCACCGCTTATAGGCTGCATACAGATTTTTGGTGCTGGCTTCATAATCGGCCTTGAATGCCACATAACCCTCAGAATCGAGAAAGTCCAGAATGTTGTTGGCATCCCGAACTGCGGAAGTGATATTGTCCTTGGCTCTCTGGCTGATGGTAAAGTGATAGTGATTGGCGATCAGCCGCCGCAATCCCTCCAGCATCCAGAGGAAGATTCCCTCTTTTTCGGCAATCAATTTCTCAGCAAGAAACGGGTCATCGAACCGATCCACAGGCTTATCTTTGGTGGTCAGAATGATCTGACGGCGAAAGAAACCATCGCTGCGGTCATGAAGTGCAGTCAATGCCCCGTTGCCAAAGCAGAGGAAACGCACATAAAGCAGCCCCTGATAGCTCTGTTCTCTCTTCCGTTCCAAATCCATCCGCAGTTCTGCTGTCACGATGGATTTTACATAGTTGGTCTTGGTCAAGGCATTCATATCCAGATCATCGTCCAGCATGAGCAGCTTGCCCTCCAGGTCGGCTCTGGCAAAACGACTGTTCTCTACTTTCTGGATGGAAGTGGTGTTCATGTTGAGCCCGAAAATGGCGTTCATCACCACACCGATGCGGCTTTTGCCCTCGCCTCCCTTGCCAATCAGCATGAGCATTTTCTGGCCCTTGGTGGAGGGGATTAGACAATAGCCCAGATACTCCTGCAAGGCGGGAATATCCTCCGGTTCCAACAGTTCTGAAAGGAAGTGCAGCCAGTGTTCCGGTGCAGGAGCATCTGCCCGATAGGACACCGGAAGGCGGTTGCCACAATACTCTTTTTCCTCCGTAAAGGTGCCATCCAGGAAACAAGTGCCGTTCGCCACATGGATGCGGTCACATTGCAGGGTCAACGGTTCTGTGTATGCCGCCAGCTTCAACGCTTTGATTATCTGCTCCACCGTCTGTGCGACCTTGGCGTGAAGCCAGGGCGAGATTTCCTCATAAATCGTGCGCTTCAATTTGCTCTCATCGGGCAATGGGCCATCCACAGTATAAAAGCGGTCGTTGATACAGCGCATGGGATGCTGGGACAGGAAATCCCGGCAGTATTCCGGTTCGACGATTTTCCCCTTATCATCAATCCAAACAGGGTTATTCATGGTATCGCTCCTCTCTCAGGCGGGTCTGTAATTTGCAGATGTATCTGTTTGCCGTTAGTTCACTCACGACTTCGCCTCGTTCATAGGAATCGCCTTGCAGCAAAATGTCCAGCTGATACTCTGCCCAGGGCAGACGGTGGCAGGCTTCCACAAACCGCTCGTCCAACACATCTTCCGGCGCTTGCGGTGCATATTGCCTTTCCCAATCCAGGAGCAACCGCCGATACTGGTTCAAAACAGAAAAGCACAGCTGCTCGTTCTCACGAAGCTGCTGTGCTTTGGTTTTGTGCCTTAATTTTTGGCGAATTGATTCTGGCAAGGGCTTGTCCAGTACAAGGTGAAAGTCCGATGCCAGTTTTCGGGCCGCATCATACAGCCGAAGGTCAAACAGTTTGGCGGTCAGGTCGATCACATCCCCATGCTCCCCACAGGCAAAACAGTGGTAGTGGTCATCCGATATATACAGGCTCGGATGACGGTCATTATGGAACGGACACAGTGCCATACCATAGTGATTGACGTCAATTCCATACGTTTGCGCTGCTTCCTGTGTGTTAATATTGGCTTTCACCACTTCAAATAAATTCATACAGATTCCCTCCATTTCCTTTTTGATGGGGTAGTTTTCTCACCCCTCTGTATAGGTTATGGGGAAAATCGAAAAAAACAGGCTAATGGCATGACAAGTCGTTTTCAAAAAACATGACAAGAATTTAATTGTGTGCTATTATGAAAATAGAAAAACATGACAGGAGGGAGAAGATGGATCAGATTATCAACCATGCTGTTTTATCTCTGGATTTCTGGCAGGACACCGTAACCTATGAGGGGTGTACGATGCCCGCAGGAACCATTGGCTGCGAGGTGCTGAACATCCCGGACATCACCATTGAAAATCTGGATACTCCCTGCAATGTGCTGAACCAGCTGCTTCAGGGGATGAACACCGGTTCCGTGGATATGGAGCTGCTGCCGCAGGTGCAGCAAGCCGCTGACGAGATCATCTCCTTTTTGCAGGTTACACCACCCTTCTCCCGACTGAATCGAAGCTATTTTGAGCAAAAACTTGCAGCCATATTTTCCGAAGAATACATGGAGGATGCCAAAGCCTATTTGCAGCTCACTCAGCAGGAGCAGCTGATTTGTGCTTTGACTGGGCAGCATGGCAAGGCAACCATGCTCGTGCGAATCGTGCAGGTACTGGGGCATTTGAGTTATTCTCTGGGGCAGTACAAGGAAGCCTTGACGAAATTTGCAGAGCAGTTGAATGAACCAGGTTATGACCGTACCCCGGACGGTTATGCGGCAATGTTCGGACAGTTCTTCAAAGGTGAGCCAACTCTGTCGCTGGATAACCCGGCCTGGATGACTCTGACCAATGCTTCGGTGCAGTATGTAGCCGCCATTCGGCCCGGAAAGACGGAGCCGCAGTTGGTCAAGCGGATGCACTATGTCTCCTTTGTGGGGATGTTCCGTTCCGATCTGTTTGAGGGACTTTGTGTGGGCCATGCCCCCAAGAAATGCCCCATCTGCGGCAGATGGTTTCTCACCATTGATGCACGACATACCAAATACTGCGGCGGTCTGGCCCCCGGCGACCAGCGGGGACGGACTTGCCGACAAATCGGAAATCTGAGAGGCCGGGAGCAGCGGGAGCTTGCAGACGATCACCCTATCAAGGCCATTTATACCCGCCGGATGAATACCATCCTGCAAAGCACCCGCCGTGGAAAGCTGGATGAAGAAACGGCAGCAGCTATGAAAAAGCTGGCAAAAGATAAGATGCTCCGTGCGCTCTCTGATCAGCGCTATGCCAGCACTGTCTACGAGCAGGAAATGACCCAGGATGCACTTTTGAAGGTCGTACAAAAGAAATAAGCAGCGAAATACCAGAAAGGCGGTGAAGGAAAATGGATACAGCGTGGACATGGGAGTTGTCCGGCCACTGTGCCAAATACAGCTTTCTGACGGACCCCAAGGGCCTGACCATGCGGGAAGTGGAACACATCTTTCAGCTTGCCCCGGAACCGCCTGTCCATGAAAATCCGAGTGATTATATCATTCAGGCCGTGCAGAGCCGAGAACTGTGCTGGTTTTCCTTTTTCCTGCACCACTATGAAAACCGGCTCAATAACCGTGTTCGCCGTTTCCTGCTGCGGGAGGGGTTGGATCGCTATAGCCCAGAACGCTTTTGGGACTACAAAATGGGCTGTGTGCTTGCCATGCTGGATTGTCTGCGGGAATACGATCCCGCACAAGGGACAGATTTTCTGACCTATGCCCATCACTTTATCGGGAACGCTCTTTTGACCTGCCGGATGCAGGAGGAGGCCGGTTCCTTTGAAAATGTGGATGAGTACAAGGCTGTGCGAGGGATTGCATGGCTCTACAATCAATCCGGTCAGTCTGAACAGGCGGCAATCCAGAAATATGCCCAGAAAAACGGTTGTACCGAGGAAACCGCAGCAAAGTTTTTGGCATTGGCCAGACAAAATCGAAGCCGTGTTCCGTTTTATCAGACCATTCAGGATGAGGACAGCGAAGAAACCGGAGAGGATGTCAGCCGGGATGACCATTGGGACTATGCGGAGATTCTATGGAACGGTATCCGGGCTGAAGCTGTCCGAGAAGCGTTTGAAAAGCTGAATTACCGGGAACAAACCCTTTTGGAAAAGAGAAACGCCATCTGTATGACCTGTGGACGGGTCAGTCCCATCAGCACCCGGTTGACCTTTGAAGAACTGGCAGTCCTCTTTGAGGGCAGCACGGCCAGTGGTGCAGAACGGGCCTACCGTAAAGCCGTGGATCATTTGGCCTGTCTGCTGACAGAAGCCGGAGTGCTTCACATAATTCGCCTAAAACGCAAATCCCAGACCAAACGCAAAAAGAAAATCGCCGCCGCTGTCTACCTGTATCAGGTGGACAACGACGGCGAATGGGGTGAGGTTTCGTTTGATTTTGAGGCTGGAACAGCGGAGATTGTCCGGTTGGCAGAGTGGGATACGACAGTCAGCAAGAATTTTGCACAAAAAGCGATTCAATACATTCTGACCTGTAATTCCAAATTATGTAAAGAAACCACTCTAATATATGAATAAATGTCAACAGCTATGGATGGATTCCACTTCCTGTTGTGCTCCGCAATCGTTCATAGACAACACCTACCAACAAATCACGAACGGTATCTCCGAACTTGGCGTCATCCAGAACCCTTTCGCAGAACTGCTGATTCTGCGCCATGCGCCCGATAACCACGTCCATAAACGCATCATTAAAGGGAAACCGGAAATGTTCTTGTGAATTGTTGCGGGCTTGGACACGCAATTCCTCATTGGCATCCATATCAGAAACAATCTGCTCCAAGACCTTGTCGATATTGGTAAACTCTGTACCGAACTTTTCGTTGATTTTATCAATCAGCTCAGACAGGGGAGCCTTTTCTTCCTCTGGCTTTGGCTTTCCGGGATGAAGTTTATTGGGCAACGGCTCACTCTGCTCCAGCGCAATAGACCCTTCAAAAATCTTCTGAACCCGGTAATATTGCAGCGATACTTCATCATCCAGAAATATAGGACCGCCGCCATCTCGCTTTGGAAGTTTCTTCTGAAGAAATTTTGCGTAAGCATGGAACTTATGCAGGTCGGCATCATCTAATCGGATGATGTTGGTGAGGAATGTGTAGGTACGAACAAACTTTGCGAGGGTAGACTTGAATTCTTCCTGCTCGTTCTCATCCAAACCGTTATACCGATCCACTGCCGGATCAAGGAAACTGTTGAGTACGCCAAAATCCATATTCCCCTGTTTCTTGGTAGGCTTGAAAAATGCTTTGGAGAAAGCCTCAATCTCACTCTGCCAATACACACGAAACTCATCCAATTTGGATTTCAGTTCATATACGATGTTGGCGTCTGTTGTCTCCTCAATACTGGTTTCTTCATAATACGGGGCAAAAGCGGCTCGTATATCCTCGGCAGAATTTACAAAGTCCAGAACAAATGTATCATCTTTTCCGAAGCAGGTTCTGTTCAATCTGGAGAGTGTTTGAACAGCTTTTACACCGCTGAGCTTTTTGTCTACAAACATGGTGTGCAGCAACGGCTCATCAAAACCAGTTTGGTATTTTTCCGCAACCAAAAGTACCTGGTACTCGCCGCTGTGGAATTTTTCCGGCAGTTCGCTTTCTTTTATCCCGTTTAGACTGACTTCGGTATATTCCTCGCCGCCATCATGAACAGTCCCAGAAAAAGCGATCAGGATGCCCAGCTCATTTTCGTATCCCATCTTTTTGATGTAACGCTGAAACTCCTGATAATACCGGACTGCGTGCAGGCGTGAGCCGGTCACTACCATTGCTTTGGCCTTGCCGCCAATCTTGTCTTTGGTGACAGTGCGGAAGTGTTCTACGATGATCTGGGTTTTCTGGGCCAGATTGTGCGGATGCAGACTTAAGAATTTGCCAAGCGCCTTATTTGCCTTGCTTTTTTCATAGCGGGGATCATCGGCAATTTTCTTGCCGATTTTGAAATAGGTATCGTAGGTCACATAGTTTTTCAGAACATCCAGAATAAAACCTTCCTGAATGGCCTGCTTCATCGAGTAAATGTGAAAAGCATGAGGAATACCGTTTGCATCCGGGGTTCCAAACATCTCCAGCGTTTTCGCTTTGGGTGTTGCGGTAAAGGCAAAGAAGGACAGGTTAGGCAACCGGCCATGTGTAGCCATTTCTTTTGCGATTTCATCCTCGCTGTCGGATTGCTTGCGCTCTTCCTTGGCCTCCTCATCCGCAACCTTTTGGAGCTGTTCTTCTTCCGTTAGCCCCTCAGCGTTTCCCAGGATCGCCTTCATTTTTTTGCTGGCTTCTCCGGTCTGAGAAGAATGGGCCTCATCCACAATGACCGCAAACCGCTTGCCGCTTAAATCATCTACCTTTTCAAGGATAAACGGGAACTTCTGAAGTGTGGTAATAATGATTTTCTTACCTGTGTTCAAAGCATCTGCCAGCTGTGCGGCGTTGTTGTCGATTTTAGTCACAACGCCTTCTACGTGCTCAAACTGGTAGATGGTATCCTGAAGCTGTTTATCCAATACGAGGCGATCTGTAATTACAATGATGCTGTTGAATACAACCTTGTCATTTTTATCGTGCAGGTTAGACAGATGGTGTGCCAGCCAAGAAATAGAGTTGGATTTTCCGCTCCCCGCACTGTGCTGAATCAGATAATTGTGTCCGGTTCCGTTTGCGTAGACATCGGCAACGAGCTTGCGGACCACATCCAGCTGGTGGTAACGTGGGAAGATCATAACAGACTTTTTAGGATTCTTTTTATCTTCCTGCAAATGGATAAATCTCTGTACAATGTCCAGCAGACTGCCTTTTTGCAGGACTTCTTCCCACAGATACGAAGTCCGGTAGGTGCTGTTCCCAACAGGGTTTCCCTTGCCGCCGTTGTTTCCCTTGTTGAACGGCAAAAAATAGGTGTTGATGCCATTGAGCTTTGTGGTCATCCACACTTCTTCGGTATCCACGGCAAAGTGAACCAGGCATCGAGCTTTGAACGAAAGCAGAAGTTCTCTGGGATCACGGTCTTTCATGTACTGACGCTTTGCATTTTCGACAGTCTGACCGGTGATTGGATTTTTCAGTTCCACCGTCGCAACAGGCAATCCATTGATGAACAGCACAACATCTATGGAGTTCTCATTTTTCAGGCTATAATGCACCTGCCGGGTGATGGAGAGAATGTTCTTCTCATAAAGTGCCTGACTGGTTTGGTTCATGCCGCTGGCAGGCTTGAAATAGCACAGGGATAGTTTAGCGGGAGCATCTACAACGCCATGCCGCAGCACATATAATGTTCCGTATGTATCAAGATCACGATACAGCTTCTTCAGAAAACCCGTTTCCACATTCTCTCCGTGTTTTCTGCACAGCTTTTCCCATTCTACGGGCTGGCTGTCTTGAAGAAACCGAAAGAGCTGCTTGGTGTCTATGGCAAATTCACGATTATAGTCACGGGGATTCCCTTTGATATATCCGCCGTGGTCAATCAGGCTGTATTCAATCTCTTGTTCAAATGTAATTTCTTTGGTTTCGATTGCCATTATTGACCACCTCCTATCAAAGTGCAAATCCAGGGGATCAGTCCAACCATACCGCCAATGATGGCCGATATGACAGCAATCCGCCATTCCCGCCGAGAGAGTTTTTTCTCGGCTTTTTTTGCGGCCTTTTTGTTAGTGAAATAATTTTGACCATCCACTGTGAGAGACAGATAATATGGAATGTTGTCAGCCCACTGTGTTTTTACATAACCACATTCTCTTAATTCCCGAAACGTTTCTCGGAGCAGGGTATCCTGCTGCATGGATAATCCGTCAAACCGCTTACTCCAATAAGCCGCATTGTCCTGACCGCTGGCTTGGAGGTCGATAATTTCTTTCAGCAAAGTTTCGCCTTGCGGTGACAATTCTTGATAGTTCATTCTACTGCCACCTTTCCGGTTACCACCTCAGAAATGACGCTTTGGCGGTATTCCTTTAGTTTTTCGATCTGTTCTGTAATATCCGCAATGATGCTGTCAATTCGTGCGGTTTCCTTATTCAAATATTCGGCAATGTCTTTTTGCTCATCCATTGGAATCAAGGGGAGAGGAACCTGCACAAAGTTTGAAAATCTCAAATCTTGACCATCACGGATAAAGTTTGCCGTGCGCTGCAATGCCTGAATATATCGGGGAGACTTGAACAGCCACTTGAAATACTCCGGTTCCACACCCGCCTTAGGCTTCAGAACAATGTAATGCCACGTGATGCACCCTGGAATATAGCTGATTTCCAACCCGCCTTGAAAGCTACGCAGACTGATTATGAAATCGTTGGGCTCGACATGCTTCCAGTTTTCCAGTCCTTTATCGGCCAAAACAATTTTATAGCTTTGCTTTTCCATATAATCTTCTTGAGAGATAATGCCATACTTTTGGCTGGCAGTTAGCTGAACATCTGTTTCGTGGCGGGTTTCTTTGCTTTGAGCAAACAATGCCTTTGCCGGAACAATTCTCCAATTTTCGGGGACTTCGCCCAGCCATTCAACACTACTTTCGTACATTTTAGCCGTAGTTTTTATACCTCTTGTGACCGCATTGTTTATAGTGGTTGTCCGCTTTTCTTGCAGTAGAGTAACAAGAGATTCCTTTTGTGTGAGTAGTGCGTTGATGGCAGCTACTTTTTTATCGAGATGCTTTGAAATTTTCTTTTGAACACTTAACGGTGGAAGCGGTATCTTTATTCGGTTCATCGCCGATTGCGTCAATTTGTTAAGGATAGCCCCATTTATATATTCTTTATAATCAACGGCATTAAGCACATAAACAATATACTTTGGGTCAGCATTCTCCTTTATTCGCAGTACATGGATGTGATTGTTTGCCCATATGGGTTCAGTAATATGAAAAGCCACGGGACGTGTATGATCAAAAAAAGGGGCACCATCCTCACCTAAGAGAACAAGCTCTTCGTCAAACAATGCCTTGTCAACGTAATCAACAATGTTGCCTGCTCCCCAATACGGGATATTTCCTTGCATATCGGCACGCAAATTAAGCTCAACAGGAACTCTTTTTCCGTCAAGACATTCAATAACGTAGCGCAGCTGTGAAAGATTCCAGGTAGTAGGAATCTCTCCGATCCATGGAACGCTGCTATTTTTATAATCTGAATATTTCTTCATTCGGCAAACACCTCCGCCAAGCTCGCTTGGATGCGTTCCTCCAGAGCTCTAATATCTTCCATAATCACAGAACTGTCACGCAGCGGAGTGAATTTGTAGAAATAGCGGGTAAACGGAATCTCATAGCCGATTTTGGTCTTGCTCTCGTCAATCCAGGCATCCGGCACAAACGGCAGAACCTCACGACGGAAATATTCGTTGATGTCTTCCTTCAACGGCACCATTTCGTAGTCACGAAGGGAGGCATCTGCTTTTCTATTTCCTTTGCGGTCGATTACCGGTGTACCATCTTCGTCGAGCAGAGGTCGCTCTATAACAATTTTCCGGTATCCGAAATCTTCATTATCCAGATCCATATAGTTCTCATCCGGCTCGTAGGTGCTGTACAGGCGCACCAGTTCCGCACGATTTTCCGGGCTAATTATGTTGCGCTTATTGCCGAGACCCTTGCGCATCTTTTCAAAGAAACCGGCTCCGTTGATCAGACGCACTTTGCCTTTTCTGCGGTTCTCTTTGCGGTTGGTCAAAATCCAGATATAAGTGGTAATGCCGGTGTTGTAGAACAGCTGATCCGGAAGGCCAATAATAGCCTCCAGCAGATCGTTTTCAATAATCCAGCGGCGGATTTCACTTTCTCCGCTTC
>ERZ827101.3240-NODE-3240-length-12049-cov-2.825663_pt1 | contig 12049 bp, 8 predicted proteins | sample MGYA00519869_ERZ827101 | MGnify/ENA primary metagenome ERZ827101 (study PRJEB31778, sample SAMEA3449256) | human gut metagenome | biome: human gut; feature: human-associated habitat; material: faeces | place: United Kingdom | collected 2010/2012 ...
CCATCCATGTACTTTCCTATAGTTTAATTTACGATAAAGAGATTGAGAGATTAAATGATTTTCGATTAAGTGATTCGTTTGTTACAACATCATTAAATCATCAAATCATTAAATCACCAAATCACTGAATCACTAAATCTAAAATGAATTATGGGATATTTATTTACATCTGAATCTGTATCGGAAGGTCACCCCGACAAAGTGGCTGACCAGATTTCCGATGCTGTACTTGACAAAATCATCGCCTTTGACCCGGATGCCAAAGTGGCTTGCGAGACATTGGTAACTACCGGGCAAACCATTGTTGCTGGGGAAATCAAAACTGAAGCGTATGTAGACGTACAACGTATCGCACGGGAAGTGATCAACCGTATCGGTTACACGAAAAGCGAATACATGTTCGACGGGAATAGCTGTGGCGTCCTGAGTGCCATTCACGAACAATCCCCCGACATCAACCGCGGCGTTGTTCGGGAAGACCCCATGGAACAAGGAGCCGGAGATCAAGGTATGATGTTCGGTTACGCTTGTAACGAAACGGACAATTACATGCCGTTATCTCTCGAGCTATCACATTTATTATTGTACGAACTGGCACAAATCCGCAAAGAAGGTCAGGAAATGACTTATTTGCGTCCGGACTCCAAATCACAGGTAACCATCGAATACGGGGACGACAATAAACCTGCCCGGATTCATACCATCGTGATCTCCACCCAACACGACGAATTTGTCAAGGCCACGGCTCCCACCCCGGAAGCCCAGCTGGAGGCTGATGCACAAATGGTGGATCAAATACGCTGGGACATCATTAATATTTTGTTACCGAGAGTGAAACGCCAATTGCCGGAACGGGTACAGGCTCTTTTCGATGAAGATTTGATTCTTCACGTGAACCCTACCGGAAAATTCGTGATCGGTGGTCCTCACGGGGACACGGGATTAACCGGAAGAAAAATTATCGTTGACACCTACGGGGGCAAGGGAGCCCACGGGGGAGGCGCTTTTTCCGGAAAAGATCCGTCTAAAGTGGACCGTTCTGCCGCTTACGCCGCACGGCACATCGCAAAAAACATGGTAGCTGCAGGAATTGCCGATGAAATACTGATACAAATTTCATACGCCATCGGTATTGCCCGCCCCGTCGGAGTTTTCGTGAATACTTACGGAACAGCCAAGGTGAACTTGAGTGATGCCGCCATTGCCGAAAAAATCACTTCAATCTTTGACTTGCGTCCGAAAGCCATCGAGGAACGCCTAAAACTCCGTAACCCGATTTATCAGGAAACGGCAAGCTACGGCCACATGGGACGTACTCCCAGAATCGTGAAAAAAGTGTTCTCCTCGAATTACTGGCCAACCATCGAAAAAGAAGTAGAACTCTTCACGTGGGAAAAGCTGGACTATATCGAGAAAATCAAAGAGGCGTTTAAATAAACCTCAATGTAAACATAAAAAGAGGAAAGGATTACTCGCCAAACAAACCATCTGCAGGTAAACCTTTCCTCTTTAAATATATAGAATAAAATCTATTCCAATATCTTTTGCTATTCCAGATATTCAATATCATCAATAGACAACCCGGTGGCAACAGCAATACTCTCAACAGATAATCCCATCTGTTTCAAAGAACGGGCAACCTCTAATTTACCTTTCCTCTCCCCTTCCTTCATACCTTCCTTCATACCTTCTATTTTTCCTTCTTTTATCCCCTCTGCCTTCCCCTCTTTTATCCCTTCGGCTTTTCCTTCAGCTTTTCCCTCAATCCATCCTGTTTGAATAACACTACGCTGATAACGTAATGCTTCCATGTGACGCTCGTACTCTTTCTGTTCCGCATCACTCAACTTATCTACCCGCAAACGTTCCCTTGCCTCCCGCAAACCACTTGCCGTCACATTCTCCGCAATCTCACCCGTCTTCAAAAACAAGATCCATTCATCCAAAGGAGTTTTGGCTAACTTATCAAACTCGTCCACGCGTAACACGTAATACTCCGGGAATAACTCCCCAGCATCATGACAAACAAACTGTTCTTGTTGTTGAACGGATAATCGCAATACATCTTTTGTATGAATTCCCCGGAACTCCGTGTACCCGTGATACACGTAATCATCTCCCTGCCCCAAATCAAAATAAACAATATTAACAGAATACACTTTTTTCACCTTAGCATAAGGATACCCTTGATTCATATATTCCGTGATCGCCTTGGAAGTCCCGTACAACATCCGGTGGAAATAATCCAGTTCACGGTTATTTTGGACCTCTATAATAACCAACTCGCCTTTCGAATTTTCAGCAAGCATGTCAACCCGGTTAAATTTATCATCAAACTTCTGTTGGTTGCCTTCACTCTCCAATATCCGTTCAATGTGAATCTCATCCTCTAAAAGCACGGACAAAAACCCCTCTAATACCACGAAATTAGACTTGTTACGCAATAAACGTTTTGCAGCCCAATCAAAACGAACTAAATTAGATTTTCCCATGATGCAACTTATTGTTATACATCTACAAATGTACACAAAAACTTCGACTTACACGTCCTAACAATAAAATATATTCAAAGCGATCACCTCGATCCGACAAATATCCCTAAAGTCCCCCGTCCAACCGGGTTGAACTAGAGGTAAGGATCTTGATTACCTCCATGTTACTTCACGATTGCTTTACCAAACCGGAATCCGGTGTATGTTATTTTTCCTTATATCCTGTTAAAATGGCGGCGATGATCGGGCGATAATCGGGCGACAATCGGGCGATGGCGCCTAACAGTCACCCAATAATCACTCAACAGCCAAACCATTCCCATACCCAACCCTTGATATACCCCTTTAAAGCCCAAGTAAAACCCTCTCCCCCTCCCAACAAAACGCAACATCATCCCGCACACGACGAAAAAAGGAGTGTTCCCACTCCTTTTCAATGAATTATTCCTAAAAATCTTCTTCTAAAACACGTCGGAAACTTAATCTCTTCTTCCCAAATAAATCATGATATAGTATAATAAGGTAGCCAAAGAAGAAAGAGCGGCAATCACGTAAGTATAAGCGGCCCATTTCAAAGCATCCTTAGCACTCTCCTGTGATTCGTAAGTCGTGATGCCGGAGTTACGCAACCAAGCCAAAGCCCGGTGACTGGCATCAATCTCCACGGGCAGAGTGACAATACTAAACAAAGTCATCAAAGCAAACAAACAGATCCCGATCAGCATTAATTCTGGGAAACGCTGTAACAACAGAATCCCTGCCAACAAAATCCACTGCACCCAATGCGACGCGAAACTCACTACCGGAACCAGAGCCGAACGTAATTGCAACATACTATACGCTTGAGCATGCTGTAAAGCGTGTCCACATTCATGGGCAGCGACAGCGGCGGCTGCCACGTTGGCACCATAATATACTTCGTGACTTAAATTAATAGTCTTGTTCGTGGGGTTGTAGTGATCCGTCAATTGTCCTTCCACGCTACCGATTTTCACGCCCTGCACCCCGTTATCCCGCAACATTTTTTCCACCACGTCACGCCCCGTCATCCCGTTAGCGGTAGGTATCTTAGAGTATTTCTTAAAACGACTTTGTAATTGATGGCTCACCAGCCAACTCAACAAAGTAAACCCGATAAATATAATCCAAATTAAAGGTAATCCTGCCATAAAATATTATAATTAAAATTCTTCTCAAAGATATACAAAAAGTACGCCATCGCCCTAGGGCTCGATATATAAAAAATACTAACACGGGCTTTCTGCATTTATTTTCGTCAAGAATGACATTCTCTATTGTTTTTTTAGAAAATCTTCACTAATTTGTAACCCTCGAATTATTCGAAGAGTTATATACGTTTACAATATTAATCTAAACCGTATTATAATGAAAACCTATAAACCTAACGAAATTAAAAACATCGCGCTCGTGGGTAGTGCCGGGTCCGGCAAAACCACGTTAGCGGAAGCTATGATGTATGAGGGCGGGGTCATCCCGCGCAGGGGTAGCATTAGTACAAAAAACACTTCATCCGACTACCGTCCGGTAGAACAGGAATACGGATCATCAGTATTCCCGGCTGTATTGTATACAGAATGGAAGGAGCATAAGCTCAATTTCATTGACACGCCGGGAGCAGACGATTTCGTCGGAGGAGTTATCTCTGCGCTGAACGTTGTTGATACCGGAGTAATGGTTATTAACGCCGTCAGAGGTATTGAAGTTGGTACCGAAATCATCAGCCGCCATGCCAAAAAACTAAACAAACCGCTCATTTTCGTTATAAATCAGGTTGATCACGAGAAAGCAAACTTTGATCACGCGGTGGAACAGGCCAAGGCAGCTTTCGGCTCGAAAGTCGTGCTAGTTCAATACCCGGTGAACCCGGGAATCGGCTTTAACCGCGTCATCGACGTCTTGAAAATGGAAATGTATCAATGGAAACCGGAAGGTGGTAAACCCGACGTACTCCCCATTCCCAAGGAAGAAGAAGAAAAAGCTAACGAATTACATAACGCACTGATCGAGGCGGCCGCCGAAAACGACGAGGGATTGATGGAATTGTTCTTTGACAAAGGTAGTCTCACGGAAGATGAAATGCGTGCCGGAATCCGCAAAGGACTTATCGCACGGGATATGTTCCCCGTTTTCTGCGTATCGGCAGAAAAAGATATGTGCGTGCGCCGTTTCATGGAGTTCGTGATCAACGTGGCTCCCAGTGCCGGCTCCATGCCCCCTTCCATTACGGAAGACGGGGACGAAGTTCCGTACGACGAGAAAGGCCCGACCTCTTTATATATGTTCAACACGACAGTTGAACCTCACCTAGGTGAAGTGATCTACTTCAAAGTGGCATCCGGGACTGTCCACGAGGGGGACGACCTGTACAATGTCACCAATGACGCGAAAGAACGTATCTCAACACTATATGCCGTGGCCGGGAAGAACCGGACAAAAGTGACCGAAATGATGGCCGGAGACATCGGGGCTACCGTGAAATTGAAAAACACGAATAACGGCGATACCTTGAACGAGAAAGACATTCATTACAAGTTCGGCAAGATTCAATACCCGAATCCTCGTTTCAGAACAGCTGTCAAGGCCGTGAACACTAGCGACGAGGAAAAACTGGCGGAAGTCCTGCAACGGATTCACCAAGAAGACCCGACCTTCCTTGTGGAATATTCCAAGGAGTTGAAACAAATGATCATTTCCGGCCAAGGAGAATTCCACTTGAACACTATGAAATGGCGTATAGAGCATAACGATAAACTGGAAATCGAATTCTACCCGCCACGTATCCCGTACCGTGAAACCATCACGAAATACGCATACGCGGACTATCGCCACAAGAAACAATCGGGTGGTGCCGGACAATTCGGCGAGGTTCATCTCGTGATCGAACCCTACACGGAAGGAATGCCCGCCCCAACCATGTACAAGATCAATGGCGTGGATAGTAAAATTTCCGTGAAAGACACCGAAGTCGTTGAACTTCCGTGGGGCGGTAAACTGGTATTCTACAACTGTATCGTGGGAGGTGTGATCGACGCTCGTTTCATGCCCGCTATCCTGAAAGGGATCATGGAAAAGATGGAAGAAGGACCGCTTACCGGGTCATACGCTCGGGATATACGTGTCAGCGTATATGACGGAAAAATGCACCCCGTGGATTCAAACGAAATCTCGTTCAAACTTGCCGGACGTCACGCTTTCAGTACGGCGTTCAAACAGGCATCCCCGAAGATTTTGGAACCGATCTACGACGTGGAAGTTCTCGTTCCGGATGAATACATGGGTGACGTCATGGGCGACCTGCAAACCCGTAGAGCAATCATCATGGGTATGGAAGCCGATTCCGGATTCCAGAAATTGATGGCTAAAGTACCGTTGAAAGAGATGCAACGCTACTCCACGGCATTGAGTTCCATCACGGGAGGACGAGCCTCTTTCACCATGAATTTCTCCGGATATGAAAAAGTACCGGCTGAGGTTCAAGACGAATTGTTGAAAGCTTACCAAGAGCAAGAAGAAGACGAATAGACAGAAAAGCAGAGAGCCGATCAATGATCGGCTTTCTTTCTTAAAGAACAACCGCAATTCAAGGACATTTTCTTATTTTTGCATCGAAATCAAAACACTCAATTTATGCACCTGTTTTACACGCCGGACATCACGACAAACGAGTACACGCTCCCGGAAGAGGAATCCAAACATTGTGTCAAAGTACTCCGCCTAGAGGTAGGAGACGAAATTTACCTTATCGACGGGAAAGGCGGTTTCTACCGCTGCGAGATTATCCAAGCACAACCGAAACGCTGTGAAGTTCGCTGTGTGGAAAAAACAGAGGAGTACGGGAAACGGGCTTTCCGCGTTCATATTGCCATTGCCCCGACCAAAAATATTGAACGAATCGAATGGTTTCTGGAAAAATGCACGGAGATCGGGATTGACGAAATTACTCCCCTACTCTGCGATCACTCGGAACGCAAGGTGATCAAGGAAGATAGACTGGAGAAAGTGATTATTTCCGCCATGAAACAATCCTTGAAAGCCTATTTACCGAAACTCAACCCCTTGACTGAATTTTCCCGTTTCGTGAAAAACAATCCATCCACGTTGAAATGTATCGCTCATTGCGACAAGGGGTATAAAAAATCACTTCAAGAAATCTATCAACCCGGCCAAGATATCACTATCCTCATCGGCCCGGAGGGAGACTTTTCGGGAAATGAAATCACGCTGGCCTTAGAAAACAACTTCATACCCGTAACCCTCGGAGAAAGTCGCCTGCGAACGGAGACTGCCGGAATTGTTGCTTGCCATAGTATCAATTTTATGAATGAAAAATAAACGGGACTACATCGCATTCGCCACTAATTCATTTTTAATTTAATGACGACATGAAAATAACAAACAATCTCGTATCCGGTTTAGGCTACCTGTTTTTAACAAGTTGCCTGTTACTACTCTTTTCCCAATGTGAAGAAAAACCTTTTGAACAAACGGGAATAATAAAAGTGATCGTTTTTGACTCTCTGAGGAAAGAAATTTTACCGGATGCGATGGTCTCCATGACAACTCAAAACTCCAATATATGCGAGATGATTCGAGATACCACCGATCTCTCCAATTCTTCTTTTATATTGAAAACAAAGGCAAAAGGAAATCACCGGTTCTCGCTCACGGTAGCAAGAGACAACTACCAAGTTGTGTTAAGAGATGTCACCATAGCTCTCCCCGCATCGAAAAGTGATTTCAGAGACACGGTCAACGTTCTTTTGCAACCTTATTAACCTTTATCCATTTTACGGCATCCGCTATCATTAGCATCCCTTCATCCAGTTGTTGATCTTGGAGAGATAATTTTATTTCTCCCCGAGAAAGTTCATATCGTCCGGCAGGAACCCACATCCCGGGAGCATAATAATCGCCTATCGGGAAAGGCAATTCTTCCTCGCCTCCCCCTGAATAACGGATGAGTGTTTTTTTCTTATCAGCCATCATCGCCGAGAATAACACAATTTCATCCTTACTTCCATCATGATAAAACCAATATGTTTGGTCTGCAAACTTCCACTCCAAGCTATTTAAACTAATGTTCGGGAAGTATATGAACAACTCGTATTCTCCGGGATCTTCTACCACGGCACTCCATTCCACCCTAGTCTTTCCTTTTCCCGTACTTTTACAATATAAGCTCCGAATCTCATCCCCATACGCCTTATCCGTAACACAGAGCGTCCATTTCACAGGATAGGCAAATGCGCCATATAACAAATCTACAGGATCTTTCTTTCCCTGTTTTCTCCATTGAAAGAATGCGGCATCATTATCTATAATCTTAAAACCCGGAGAATCATTATCTACAAGGATCTCTCCCGCAAAAGATTTAAAACACGATGTGTCAATTCTATCAATACCTTCTCCTCCTGTAACTTGGTCCCGGGAACCGGGGAATGTATAGTAATCCGGAAGATTCCGAGAAAAGTTCGTCCAAAGATGAAGAGGATATTTAGGCACGGGAAAACGGAAAGCTTTACTCTCACCAGCCTTTACCTCGTAATTCTTCATGAACACCCGATTTGTCCTCATTTCCGGGTCATATTCACACCCTTCCACTGTAATAATACCATCGGCATTTCCCCTGTTCCACACTCTAAACATCGCCATAAATTTATCCTTGTCGTCAACGATCCGGCACACACTTACATCCTTAACCACAAATGCCGGAACTCCCACGTTTTCATACATCTTTCTCGTATAAGATAAAATATCTATCCCAAAAGCATTTTGCAATTCTCCAGCAAAACAGGAATATTCCACGTCTTGACAACAATAACGATCGTAGAAAGCCTCCATGAAACTTTTCAATTCATCCCAGGATATTTTTGTCAGAATATATCTTTGCATTTGTGCTCCCTGCATGGCGATTACTTTCTCGATCGTATTTCCCGAACCGGGATTACGAAATACATCCCGTAAACTCACATGAGACAGTAACTCTACCGCATCTATTTCCCGACTTCTCTGCCCTTGGCGAGAGAAATAGCCTGTTGTCCCGAAAAAATCCGTTTTCAACATTCGCACCATATTCCCCACCGCGGGAAACTCATCGGAAGACACAAGCAATCGATGCTCTGTTAAAAAATAATTGTTTTCTCCCTGCCAGCGTTCCTCGAGCAAAGGCCTCACAAGAGGAGTATACTTGTCAAACTCGTAATTTACAACACGCTTTAATAATGTTGACAACGTCAAACCGGATTCCCTTTTTCTAGCTCGTTCCAACACTCCATCATGATTCACCCATCCCCCGGCCCTTTCCGACTGAAATATAACCTCTGGATGTGAAACTTCCGTACCCCTTCGCCAAGGTCTTTTCAACACAGAAAAAGAAACAGGAACTTCCACCACGCACAATTTACGATATGGATAGTAGGCATAACAATTCCATTCTTCAAAGAAAGCATTTAGAACCTCCGTTTTCATCTCTTCAGAAATATGCCGAAAAACGCCTTCCAACGGATAATGCCCTTGTTTACAATAAAATTCATAAGAATGATTCCCATCGAAATACTCGTCTTTCCGATAGGGTCCCGCTACTAAAACAATTCCCAACAAATCTTGGTGATTAATAAATCGCAAAGTATCTCCCCGTTTCTCGGGAATACCCTGCGACACGATCAAACGTTCTCCGGCCTGTAACACGTCAAGCCGATAACGTGTAAAATCGCCTCGCGAGGAAAATGGGCTCTCTATATCAACTGGAGGAATCGAAACCGGATACCATAAACATTCCGGTGTCAGCAATACATAAGAATGATCCAAGAAAGCAAAACGTTTCCCCGGATTGAGAAAAATATCTCGTGAATATGGACGATCATACTCATCCTGGCTGATTTCAGGATAACAAATAGACTCGTCTATCATTCCCGCATACCGAATCTCCACGTGAATGGAATCCCCCGGATGTATTCTCGTTCCACGGATAACCAAAGCCTGATGATCTCTACTAAAAGACAAATTCGCCGTATCCGCAGTAACTTGCCTAACAGTTACCCCCGGATTCAGATAAAGGATTAGCGTGTCGATGACACGATCATGTCTATTTTCTAGCATCATGTAACTTGTCGCCGAGTATTGTTTCCCGTCTTGCCGAAACAAGATATCGTGCGACCGGGTGTTCATTTTCGGGTACTTATTATACTTTACATACGTTACCGTATATGCCGCCCTATTCTCCCTGATTAAATAAAATGGCATGATAAAACAAGTCATGAGTACAAGAACTCCCCCTAACATCACGCTCCCCCTGAATACATTTAACTTCTTACTCTCCCGATTTCCGGGTATTCTTTTCGACAACACTATTGCAAAATATATCCCGACAAAACCCAACAATACAAAAATGAATCGCTGCAATAAATAACTTCCGATGCCCGGATGCCCGATTATCGTTGAAAATAAATTAGGTACACGCAAAGCGAGGAAGTCCGCAACGCCATGATAAATTTTCCCTATCACCAATATATTCACCACTAGAAAAGACAACAAGAATAACACTCCTAAAAACTCGGATTTTATAAAACTTTTCACCAATATCGTACACCCCGTCATAAAAAGCAAAGAAGGTAACGTTAACGTGAAAAAGTAAAACAAATACAACCACACGGAACAAGGCTGCACGCTACCGAACAAGTTGATGACAAAAACAAGTAGTACAACCATCACGTTAAGTGTAGTCAACAGATACACGACACCAAGCCCTTTCCCCCAAATATATTCTCCATTGGCTATTGGCCGCACGTCGAAAGCCTCGTTAGATGTACATTTCCTATTTCTACTCAAAAAATTCCCCGCAAGAAAGATAATGATGAAAGATTGCAAAACACTAAAAAGTACTGCATTTACATAAGGCATTGCCGCAGGTAAAAAAATAAGCCCCTCACGATACGAGGCGAAACGCCTCCAAGTTGTCTCCAGTTCTTCGAAAATATATCCCGATGGTGGAATCTCGTAAGATGGAACATTCAACACGCTATACACCCACAAATTAAAAAAAAGAATTATCCCTATCACGAAAAAAGATAAAATCACGAAAACCCGACTTCTAAAAAGTAGAATTCTTTCATAATGAGCCACTAGGAACAGAGAATAATAGTGCATAGATCATATCATTAATAAATAAATAACGAGATCAGACAAGAAGATCAAAGCCTAATCAAAAATAAATTCCTTTTAAGCTGTTAAAAACAATTGTTTAAAAAACATAATGAACGAAGTGGTAATATATGGGTACAACTTAAACGGGATTATATACGTGCCTGTACTCACTTCCGAATCTACAGGCATTATATGAGTTTGAGATTTATAATTGGTTTTATTCACCATAATTGTAATACTACAAGTTCCTTTTCCCGTTATTACAATCTCAAATTCTTTCACATCAAATGTACCATTGTCATTTGTTTCTACATACGTTCGAGACGGGCTCACCGTACAAACACTCGAATTACTAGATGAAACAGTTATATCGGGGGTATAATCGTTAGGTCCCCGATTTACCATCACTTTCAATGTCCGAATGTCGCCTATGGCTGCCATTACTGGCAAATTCAGGACTAATATGAACAGGACTAAAAAGATTCGTAAAATACTTGACTTTTCTTTCATAATTTTAAATATTACAAGGTTTTAGACAATACTGTTAAATATCTCATCTCGTTATCAAAACGTTTTCCTAGCCGATCCTAGCACCTCGTTTCTTTAAGAAATTAAAAGTCGATATAAATTTAATAAAAAAAACGCACAAAAACAAGAAAGAGAAATTATGCACTCTAGATTAAAAACCCCGTAACCGAAAGTGTAATTCAAAAAGTAATTTATATTTTTGCATCTGGAAAAAGCGATCTTTCCATTCCAGCAAGTATACCTTAATTATTTGAAGAACTTTTATTGTGGATTTTATTAATGAATTGAACGAGAACCAACGAGAGGCCGTCGTGAACACGGATGGGCCCACGCTTGTGATTGCCGGAGCAGGATCGGGTAAAACAAGGGTATTGACATATCGTATCGCGAACCTGTTGAGCAAGGGAGTACCCGCTTACCGTATTCTCGCACTGACGTTTACCAACAAAGCCGCACGGGAGATGCAGAAACGTATTGCCACCCTCGTGGGACAAGGTAACGCTGCCAACTTATGGATGGGAACCTTTCACTCCATTTTCTCCAAAATTCTACGGGTTGAGGCCGAGCATCTCGGGTACACGTCCAATTTCACGATATATGATTCACAGGATTCGAAAAACCTGATCAAGTCTATTGTCAAGGACCTGAAACTGGACGACAAGGTGTACAAACCCAACGACGTGCTGGGACGCATCTCCATGGCCAAGAACAACCTCGTCGTGGCACAGGCATACGCCCAATCGGCAAAGATCACTTCTGCCGACCAAGCGGCCAAGAAACCCATGATCTCGGAAATATACAAGTATTACCAAGCCCGTTGCAAGCAAAGCGACGTCATGGATTTCGACGACCTCCTATTGCAAACG
>ERZ827101.3248-NODE-3248-length-12022-cov-2.749561_pt1 | contig 12022 bp, 16 predicted proteins | sample MGYA00519869_ERZ827101 | MGnify/ENA primary metagenome ERZ827101 (study PRJEB31778, sample SAMEA3449256) | human gut metagenome | biome: human gut; feature: human-associated habitat; material: faeces | place: United Kingdom | collected 2010/2012 ...
GAGTGTGCGTAGCACACGGGATTCCTGATGAAATGTTTTAATCAGGAATCAGTATTACTGGTGCCCCGCAAGGGACCCGTTTTGGCGTGTTTTCCAGCCTGTTTATGTGCCCGCGGGGGCGACCATGGCAGCGAAGCTGTCAAGGCCCGTATACCGCGAGACGTAATAGCGGCTCACAAGGAAGGGATCGTCCGCCGTATTGTACTGCCCGCCTACCATTTTCAGGCCGAAGTTGTAGTAGCGCTCTGCGACCTCGAGCGTCAGGTCGCTGTAGCGGCCCGTCGGATAGCACAGCACCGAGGGCTGGCGGCCCGTCACGCGCGTCAGGATACGCTGCGACTCGCCAAGCTCCCGGATGAGCGTCTCCTCGTCCATGGCATCCATATCCGCATGAGTCAGGCCGTGGCTCTGGATGGAAACGAGGCCGGAATCCGCCATCTCGCGCACCTGCTCCTCCGTCATTTTGTGCTGCATGCCCATGGCATCGGCGATCATGAACACCGTCGCTTTGACATTGTATTTCCGCAGCAGCGGCAGAAGCTCTGTGTAGTTGTCGTCGTAGCCGTCGTCAAAGGTCAGAATGACCGGCTTCTCGTACTGCTCCAGCTCCGCCAGATCGGAGAACCAGATCGGCTCATAGCCGTTGTCCACAAGATACCGCAGCTGCTCCTCCATGGAGGCCGGGCTGACAAACAGCTCATCGATGCCCCACATATTGTCGCTGACAGCATGGTACATCAGCACCGGCACGTTCACGCTCTGCTCGATGGAAAAGCGCGCCGCACCGGGCGTCAGATAGCGAAGTCCGGTCTCGTCGTCGACATATTCCGCGCAGCGATTCTCCTCCGAGACGGCGGACAGCACATAATAGTCCATCCCGCCGTTTTGAAGCGGCTCCGCCTCTGGCAGAGAGAGCCCCGCCTGCTGCAGCGCGTCTGCCGAAACGTATTCCGTTCCGTCCGAAACGGCCGTGACAAGCTCCGTCCCGTTGAGGACCAGCGTCTCGCCCGCCTCCATGGGCGGCTCCGTCGGCGCTTCGGTCGGCGGCTCCGTCGGGCGCTCCGTTGCGGGCTCCGTGGGCGCGGCCGTCTCCGGCTGCGTGGCTTGCAGGCTCTCCACACCGCGTGGCGCGGTGTGCAGCATATAGCCAACAACCGCCGCGACAGCGATCGTCAGAACGACTGCCAAAACGATCCACCACTTTTTCATTCGTTTCCCTCCCCGCTCTGGCGGCTGTAGTGCTCTCCAAACGCGCATTCGTTGGAAAAGTGCTCACAATTGTTCGTCCGATAGTCATAGCCGCTGCGGCCGACGGCAGAAAGCGCGGCTGCAACGATCTCATCCGGCGCGCGCAGCAGCTTTCGCTCCGCGCGGCCATAGATACGAAGCTCCGGCAGGCCGCCGCGCAAAAACTCCTCCATGCCGGTGCGGCGCACCCGCACGGCTGCCGCATCCGCGCCCTGGTCGGCAGGCGAGCCGTCAAAGTGGACCATCTCGCCGTTTCCGATGTAAATGCCGTGGTGGTAGTACCCGCTGCGCCGCACACGCACCTGCGCACCGGGCGTCAGCTCGCCGAAGTCCCAGTGTTCCGGCAGGTCTGCCAGCCGTTTACGCCGGAGCATGGAGCAGCTCCTCGATGACGGCGACCACATCGCCGACGGTGTGCAGCTCCGGCAGGCGTTCCGTCGGGAAGCGGATGGAAAATTCGTCCTCGATGCCGATCATGAGCATCAGCATCGTGATGCTGTTCAGGCCGAGGTCCTCCTGCAGGCGGGTCTGCGCCGTCACATGGCCGAGATCTGCCTCCGAGCCCTCCAGCGCCGTCTGCGCAACACGGATCAGGCGTTCAAGCGTCATGGTTTTTCTCTCCTTCTTGCTGCTCCCGCTGCCGCCGGAGCGTTGTTTCCCGGAAGCGGCGGTGAAATTCCGCCGCGCGCTTCCGATATTTCGGTTTCATCTCCAGATAAAGCTCCTCCTGCAGGCGCACCATGGCCTCCTGCAGGCACTGCGTCGCCTCCTGCACGCCCGCGGCGTTCGGCCGCTGCGTCAGCACGATGGGCGCGCCGAACTGGAGCTGCAGCCGCTGGAACGGCTGATAATTCCCCGCGCTGTAGACGGGGATGACCGGCACCCCGGCCTGCAGGGCCAGCAGCGCCGCGCCCTGCTTGAACGGCAGGAGCGTTTCCGTCGGGTTGAGCGCCCCCTCCGGGAAGATGGCGACGCACCGGCCCGCGCGCAGGCGGCGCAGCGCCTCATGGAAGAAGCTCAGGTCCGCGCCCGCGGCCCGGTCGACCGGAATGCAGCGCAGCGAGCGCATGGCAAGGCTGCGCACGCCCGTGAACATCTCGCCCGCCGCCACGACGGAAATGCGTCTGCGGCGGCACAGCAGGCACAGCATCGGGGCATCCATCCACCAGCTGTGATTCAGCACGAACAGCGCCGGACCGGTGTCCGTGCGCACATGCTCCGCGCCGGGCGAAAAATGAAGCTTCGGCAGCCAGACAAGGCGCATGCCGAGGCCGCCCATAAAATTTGCAAAATCTGCGGCGATATCCCACAGCCGCTGCAGCAGCTTCCGCATGGCTCACGCCTCCTGCGCCATGCCGCGCAGCTCGATGACCTTGTCGCGCAGGATGGCCGTCAGGCGGTCAAGCTCCGCCGCGTCCGGATTGGCCGTAGAGCACAGCTCCGAAAGGCGGATCGGTTCGCCGATGACGACGTCCGTGCGTTTGCCGAAGCCATAGTTCACGGAGTGCCACATGGGGATGATGGGCACATCGGTCTGCAGGGCGAGCAGGGCCGCCGTACTGCGGAATTCCAGAATTTCTCCCGTCGTGGAGAAGCGCCCCTCCGGGAAGATGAGCAGCAGCTGCCCGCGCCGGAGCGCCTCGACCGACTCGCAGAAAAAGTCCATGCCGAACGAGAAGTGATCGACCTTGATGGCACCGAGCATCCGCAGGCACCAGTTCAGGAAGCGGTTGCACTCATAAAACGTCTTACCGACGAGGCAGCGGACATAACGGAAATAGAACAGATACAGCACCAGAAGAAAGTCCATCTGGTTCTTATGGTTCGTGATGATAATTGCCGGGCCGCGTGTAAAGGCCGGGAGGCACTTCTTGCCCTCGTAGCGGATGCGCGGCCGGAAATACAGGCCGACGTTCCAGCCGCACAGCAGCTTGTTGATCCAGCGGAACAGCAGCTTCATTCGACCGCCTCCCGCTCCGCCTGCACTGCGGCGGCAAAATCCCGCGCCGTGAACAGCGGGTGCTCGGCATCCATCGTCAGGCTGATGCCGTAGCGCTCCGAAACGGCGGAAAAAATATTATAGTAGGTCAGGCTGTCCACGCCGAGCTCCTGCAGGAGCTGCGTGTCCGGGCCGACGGTCTGCCCCGTCACGGAGCCGAGAAGCTCACACAGCTCCTGCACGAGCGCGCGGCTGCTCTCGTCCTCCAGCCGGGTCAGCTCCTCCGGCTCCGGCCGGTGCGCCGGGGTCAGGACGATCGAGCCGTCCGCCAGTTTTTCGCGCAGCTCGGCCCGGCGGGGCTTGCCGAAGCTGATGGGCAGCTCCTGCTCCGTCAGGAAAATACGCGCCGGGCGCATCGTCAGCGGCAGGCGGGCGACCGCCTCATAGGCCGCAGCGGAGGCTCTGGCTCTTGCATAGTCGTCCGCAGCCGTCTGCACGATCAGCACGGGGCGCTCATCGCCCTCCAGCTCCATGCCGAGCACACAACTGGCCGTCCCGGCCTGCAGGGCAAGGCGCTGCTCGATCAGATCCGGGCTGAGATTCTCACCGTTCGCGCCAATGATCAGGTCGCCCTGCCGGGCTTCCATATACCACCGGCCGCCCTCGGCGCGGAAGACGTCCCGCGTGCGGAACCATGCCTCCGGATCGCGCGGCACGCGCACACCGTTTTCGAGCATGGCCGTGTATAGAAGCGGAGAGCGCAGCTCCAGCACGCCGTCTTCCGCAATGCGCCAGCCGCCGGAGAGCGCCTGCAGAGGCTGACCGACGCCGCCGTCGAGCCGGCGCTTAGCCCGGCGCGACAGCTCGACGGACAGGATGCCCGTCTCCGTCATGCCGTAGCCGTTGTGCATGCCGTAGCCGAGGCCGTTCATCAGCTCGGCCGCCTGCGGCTGCAGGAAGCCTCCGCCGCTGATGCAGAACATTGGCTCCGTGCCGAGCGCCTGTTCCCGCACGCGGCGGAACAGCACACGCCGCGCCAGCCTTGCGCCGAGCCGCGGGAAGACGGACTGCAGCCCGTTGGAGAAGCGCACGGCGCGCAGGAGCTTTTCCTTCTGCCCCTGCCGCTCTGCCTCGCGCAGGAGCTGGCGGGCCGTCTGCTCCCACACGGCGGGCACAGCAAAAAAGTGCGTCACGCGGCCGACCTTGCAGGCATACTGGATGCTGCGGCTGTCGTAGCGCTCGAGAAACACGAACGTCACGCCGAAGAAAATGAACCACAAGAGCGAGGCCATCAGGCCGAAAATATGATAGAACGGCAAAAATGCCAGCATCCGCAGCTCGCGCGCCAGCCGGTCGTGCTTGACCTCCGGGCACTTGCGCACGATGCTCTCAGACTGCAGCAGCTGCGCCGTGATTGCCGCGCCGTCATAGAGCACGAGCTTCGGCGTGCCGGTCGTGCCGGAGGTCATCAGAGCGATCTCATCGGCCCAGACGGGCGTAAATCCCGCCGCATCACCGGCCGCGGACAGATCGATACAGCCCGCGCGCGGCCGGTCCGTCAGAACGCCCGCCGCCAGCTGCTCGACCGGGGCCAGCGTCGCGTCGTCCAGCCGCAGGTTCAGCAGCAGAGGCCGAAAGCCCGCCATCAGCGTGCCAAAAAACGCCGCGACCCACAGGGGAGAATTTTCCATGCGGATCGCCAGAAACGCGCCCTCCTGCCCGGCAAAGTGCGCATGCAGCACACGCGCCAAGCGGTTCGTCAGAGCCGTCAGCTCCGCATAGCTCATGCGCTGCGTCTGCCCGGCCGTAAACTGCAGAGAAAAGGGCGTGTCCGTGAATTCCGTGGAAAAAATGCGAAAAATATCCTCGAACCGGTGCCCGGAAGCCTCCAGCTCCCGCAGCTCCCGTTTCCAAAAAACCATGCTGTTCTGTCTCCTCACTACCGGCGCAGGCCCATGCGGCCACGCCGGGGTTATATAAGGGTATCATACCATACCCGCCCGCGCACGTCAACCAACGCGGCGTTTTCCGGCGGAAAAATCCCGTTTCCGCGCCGCCGTCCTTGACAATGGCCGGGCCCGGAAATATAATAAATTGATATAATGTATGGAGGTACCCGAATGGAAAAGAAAAAGGGGCATCCCCTTGCCAGGCTGTTCTTCGGTGTGTTTTTCCTGCTGCTGAGTGCCGTCGTGCTGCTGGTCAACCTGTTCCGGATGCCAGGCGGCTATGACTGGGCGCTCGGGCTGCTGGATCTCCTGACATTTCTGGGCGGGCTTCTGCTGCTGTGCTTCCACGCATGACGAAGCAGCGCAGACCGACCACAGAGGGGGAAAGAAATGGAGATCGCAGTTTTGATCCCGGCGTATCAGCCGGATAGCGTTCTGATCTCGCTGGTGCAGGCCCTGCACCGGGAGAACTTCCGGCTGATCGTCACGGACGACGGCAGCGGCCCTGCCTATGCGGATATTTTTTCCGCGCTGCTGCCCTATGCCGAGGTCCTGACCTGCCCTGAGAACAGGGGCAAGGGCCGCGCACTGAAATGCGCCCTGCGCCATCTGGCTGCGGACCCGCAGGGCTGCCGCGCATTCATCACCGCAGATGCCGACGGCCAGCACACCGTGACGGACATCCTGCGCGTGCGTGAGGCACTGCTGTCCGGCAGCCGCTTCGTGCTCACCACCCGGACGCTGCGCGGGAAAAGCGTCCCGCTCCGCTCGCGCGTGGGCAACGGCCTGTCGCGCTTCTTCTTTTCGCTGGCGGCAGGCTGCTTTCTGGAGGACAACCAGTCCGGCCTGCGCGGCTTTTCCACGGACTGCCTGCCGTGGCTCACGGAGATCGGCGGAGAGAAATATGATTATGAAATGAACGTGCTGCTCTACGCCGCGCGGCAGGAGCTGTCCATCACGCAGCTGTCCATCGAAACGGTCTATCTCGACGGCAACCAGAGCTCACACTTTGACCCGCTGCACGATACGCTGCGCATTTATCGCCGTATGCTGGATACGGCGCGCGGCTCCGTTCTGGCGTGGCTGCTGCATGTAGCTGCTATCCTGCTGCTGTCGCTGACGCTCGGGTGGCATTTCTTCCTGTTTTCCATCCCGCTGTGTGGTGCGGGCAGCGCGGCGCTGAGCTACTGCTTCAACCGCTTTCTGGTCTTCCGCCGCGTGCGTTATGCCTGTGGGCCGCGCATGCTGTTCGGCGCAGCCGTGCGCACGTCGCTGCGGCTGCTGTTCTGCTGCATCCTGCACCCGCTCGGCCTGCCGCTGTTTGCCGCATGGCTCATCGGCTCTGTACTCACCGTTCCGCTGGAATATGCCTACGTCCGCCTGACGGGCCCGTGGTGGTCAAGCTATGCGCTGCGCCGTTCTTGACATCCGGACCGTCTCCGCTGCGGAGCTTGCCCGGTGGGAGACCGCGGCAGAGCCGGAGCGCCGCGCCCGCTGGCAGCAGTTCCGCCGACCCGATGACCGCGCCCGCAGCATCTGCGCCGACCATCTGGCGCGCACGCTGCTCCGCGAGGCAGGTGCGCAGACGCCCGTGATCCGGGTCGGGAGGAACGGCAAGCCCTATGTGCCAGACGGCCCGGCCTTCAACTGCAGCCACTCCGGGAACTTCGTGTGCTGCGCCGTGCACGGCAGCCCTGTCGGCATCGATCTTGAGGCGCGGCGGCCCGTCCGCGCCGCGCTGGCTGCGCGCATCTGCACGCCCGAGGAGCTGGCCTTTGCCGCGCCGGGCGGCCGGTTCGACTCGCTGCGCTTCCTGCAGCTCTGGACCGCGAAGGAGGCATGGGTCAAATACACCGGCGAAGGCCTCGGCGTCGATTTCCGCACGCTGCCCGCCGCAGCAGCAGACGGCTTGCACGAAACGCTGTTCGGCCGCCGCCTCGAGCAGACCGTCACGGAGGACTATGTCCTCTCCGTCGTATACGATGCAGTATAAACTCAAAAAGCAGACAACCAGCCAAGCAGGACCTCGCGCTGACGATGGAGTATTCCGAGGCGCAGGGCGATGGTATCGTCTCCCCGCTGGGCCTGCTCGATATACTGCCGGATGTCACGGATGGACATTCCGGCCTTTTTCATACAGCCGATGATCTGCAGCCACTCCAGATCGGTGTCCTGAAACATGCGGATGCCGCCCGGCAACCGCTCCACAAACGGCAGCAGGCCCTCCTTGTCATAAAATCGCAGTGTCGAAGCGGGCACATCCAGCCGTAAAGCGCTGCCTCCGATTTTTGTATGCTCACTCTTGCTATCTCGAACGTATGTGCTATAATAGTCCCATCAGGAGGTGGGGCTGATGTATTTTATCTACGGCGAGGCCGAGCTGGCGTATCTGCGCCGGAAGGACAAGCGGCTGGCTGCGGTCATCGACCGTATCGGGCCGGTGGAGCGCACGGTGGACCCTGATCTGTTTTCCGCCGTCGTGCACCACATCATCGGCCAGCAGATCTCCATGAAGGCGCAGGCCACGATCTGGCAGCGCATGCAGGACACGCTCGGCTCTGTCAGCGCCGAAACGATCTTAGCCGCCGGTGTGCCCGCGCTGCAGGCCCTTGGCATGACGTTCCGCAAGGCGGAATATCTCACGGACCTCGCCGGGCGAATTGTGGATGGCTCGTTCGATCTGGAGACCGTCCGCAGTATGGACGATGCGGAGGCTATCCGCGCACTGAGCAGCCTGCGCGGCATCGGCGTCTGGACGGCGGAGATGATCCTGCTGTTCTGCCTGCAGCGGCCGGATATTTTCAGCTATGACGACCTTGCGATCCGGCGTGGTCTGCGCATGGTCTATCGCCATCGCCGCATCGACCGCCCGCTGTTTGAAAGATACCGCCGCCGCTTCCATCCCTACGGCAGCGTGGCGAGCCTATATCTGTGGGCCGTCTCCGGCGGCGCGATCCCGGAGCTGACGGATCCCGCGCCGAAGAGCGCGAACGGAGGAAAATAACATGATCTTTACCGCAAGCTACGCCTCCCCGCTGGGCGGTATCGTGCTCGCAGCGGATGAGCTAGGGCTGACCGGTCTGTGGTTCACGGGCGCAAAATACTTCGGCGTGGGGCTTCCCGCTTCGGCCGCAGAGGCGGACACTCCCATTCTGGCAGAGGCCCGGCGCTGGCTGGAAGGCTACTTCACCGGGCAGCGCCCTGCAGCTCTGCCGCCGCTCCACCCGAGCGGTTCGCCGTTCCGCCGCGCGGTATGGGACATTCTCCTGACGATCCCCTATGGCGAAACGACGACCTATGGCGCAATCGCGCAGCAGCTGGCCGCGCAGCGCGGGCTCGCGCACCTGTCCGCGCAGGCTGTCGGCGGGGCGGTCGGGCACAACCCGATCTCGATCCTCATCCCCTGCCACCGGGTCATCGGCGCGGACGGCAGCCTGACCGGCTACGCCGGAGGCGTGGAAAAAAAGCGCGCGCTCCTGAAATTGGAGCACGCGAAAATTTGATTTCATTTTGGGGCTGCCAGGAGAGGCTTCATGCTGTGCCTATGGACAATGGACTAAAGTGATATTCCGGGCTTTGCCCGGAGTGATATTTTCCTTTTCGGAACGTGATATAAAAGCCGCATGGCTTTTGTGATATTCTATTCGCCGGTCAAACTGCCGCAGGCAATATCACGATGCGAAGCATAATATCACTGTCCAAAGGACAATATCACTCGCCGTCAGGCGAATATAATTGAGGCGCACTTCCTTACGGAGTGCGCCTCACGGCCGCAGCGCTTTTTTATGAGATTTTACGCCTCGATCTCGTCGAAATCGTCAAGGCCCTCGTCGCACTTGCCGAAGCAGGGAAGGAGCTTCTTCAGATCGTCCCAGAAGTGGATCATGGCGACTGCAATGCTGCCGACAACGACGACACCGCCGATGATGCCCAGAATGAGCTTCAGATTATTCTTCATGAAATTGACCTCCCGTATTGAAATGGTAGTTATAGTATACCGCAAAATAAGAATTTCGCAAGGGGATAATTGTGAATTTTCAGCTCAGATGCGGACGATGCGGCCCTCCAGACGCGGGGCGGCAGGCTTCTCCGGCTCCGCGGCATAGCCAAGGATGCAGTGGCCGATGCCGATCCACTCGCCCTCGACGCCCCACTGCTGCAGCAGGGCCTTTCCCTCGGCCGAGGCGAAGACCTCACGGGCGCGGTGGATCCAACAGCTGGCGATGCCGAGGCTGTGCGCGGCGTTCATCAGGTTACCGAGCGCGAGCGAGCCGTCCTCCACGGCTGTGAACGCGGCGGCATCTGCCAGCACGACGCAGACGGTCGGCGCGCCGTAGAACGGGTGAGCGTCCGGGCTGCCGAGCACACCGCCGTTCAGCCGCTCCAGTGCGGCGATCGCGGCGGGGTCCTGCACGACAAGGAGCTTTACGGACTGGCGGCCCATGCCGCTCGGCGCGTAAAGCCCGGCGCGCAGGATCTCCTGCAGCGCCTCCTCCGGCACCTGCTCCGGGCGATAGGCCCGGCAGCTCCGGCGGGTCTCGAGACAGTTCAGAACTTCGTTCATAAGAAAAACTCCTTTCAAAACGTATATCATAATAGTAAGGAAGGGACATGCTCCTGTCAATTGCGCCTATAAAATATCAAACATATCCATACATCCCGCGGACGGAGACCTCGCCGGAGCTGACGACGCCCTCCGTGCCGTCCGGGTAGCGGACGATCAGGCCGCCCGCCTCGTCGATGCCGATGGCGTGGGCAAGGCGCGTCTCTCCGGCGCGCAGGATCTGCACGTCCTGCCCCAGCGTCACGCAGACTCCGGCATATTCCGCCAGCCACTGCGGCAGCGCCTCGGGCAACTGCACATCCAGCTCGTGCAAACGGCGGACCATGGCCGCGGCGAGGGCATTGGGGTCGACGGCCGTGCCGACGGCCTCCCGCAGTGAGATGGCCACATCACGCGCAGGCTCGGGCAGGGCAGCCGTGTCCGTGTTGCAGTTCACGCCGATGCCGACCACGGCATATTCCAGCATGCCGCTGTCGGCCTCTGCTGCCAGCTCCGTCAGGATGCCGCAGACCTTCCGCTTGCCGATGACCAGATCGTTCGTCCATTTGATGCCGATCTCGGCTGGGCAGCAGTCCCGGATGGCGCGGCGGATGGCCACGGCGACGGCAGCCGTCAGCCACAGCAGCTCCGCGGCCTCGCGCTGCGGCCGCAGCAACACCTGAGACCGGCTGTGACGGGCGCGCCTGCACGCCGCTCCGGGCTTGCCGCGCCTGCCGCGCCCGCCGGTCTGGCGGCCGGTGACATAGACGCTCCCGTGCGGCGCGCCGAGTGCGGCCTGCGCCTTGGCGTAGGTGTTCGTCGAGTCCACCGTGGGCAGGACATTGATGGGCCAGGGGCAGCCTTCCAGCAGCGCGTGCACGGCGGCATCGCTCAGGGCCGATTCCGGCCGGTGCAGGCAGTAGCCCCGATTCGGCACGGAGTCAATGCTGCAGCCGTCGGCCCGTAGCGCCTGCACGGCCTTCCAGACGGCGGCACGCGTGACACCGAGCGCGCGGCTGATCTCCTCTCCGGAGACATATTCGCCGTCCCGCAGCAGGGACAGCACCTCTGCCTTTCCCATGGCATTCCCTCCAAAATAATGGTTGCAATTCCGGACAGGGTCCGGTATAATACGGTTGTCGGTTCCAGTATACCCGATTTTTTCCGGGCTGTAAATGCCTTTTTTCGGGTGGGGCCGCAGGATCGCCGCTGCGAGGCGGCGAAATGCTTGCGCAGAATGTAAACCATGCGCGAGCGAATTGTAAACCGTCTGTACCGCGCCCACCGGTGCAGACGGAAATCAAAAAGAGAAAAGAGAACGGAGAAAATTTCATGAACAACACCCATTCCTCCCGCGCACGCAGCACGGTCCTGCCGCTCGTGCTTACGGCCCTGTTTGCCGCGCTCACTGCCATCGGCGCCTTCCTCCGCATTCCTGCCGGGGAAATTTCCTTTACGCTGCAGGTGTTCTTCACCTCCATGGCCGGCATCCTGCTCGGTCCGTGGTGGGGAGCGGCCTCGCAGGTGGTCTATGTTCTGCTCGGCCTCATCGGCCTGCCCATCTTCACGGAGGGCGGCGGCCTGATGTATCTGGCAAAGCCCTCGTGCGGCTTCCTGCTTGGTCTGCCGCTCATGGCCATGGCCATCGGTCTGCTGACCCGCAATCTGAAGGCTTCGACGCTCCGCGGCCACGCTGTTCGCGGTATGCTCCGCATCGCGCTGGCCTGTGTGGCGGGCCTCGCCGTGCTGTACCTGATCGGCCTTCCCTATATGTACTTCGTGCTGGCAGGCAAGTGGAGCATTCAGAAGACTATCGTGTCCGGCTGCCTGATCTTCCTGCCGTTTGACGCGCTGAAGATCGTTGTGACGACGCTCCTGTGCGTGCGGCTGCTGCCGGTCCTGCGCAGGGATTGAGCGAAAAAGTCCTTTTTTGCGCGCGAATGCTTGCAGGAAGACCTGTCTTGTGATAAAATCAGACTGTCAAAAGACCTGCCCGGCCGAATTTTTGCTTTGCAATTTGGAAAGCAGTCTGGCGGAAAAATCCGAAAGGGCCTTTTTGACAAGCCGAAAATATAAGGCAGGAAACCGGCGGAGCGATCCGCGGAAAGGACAGCCCCATGAACGTAAAACTTGATTTTGTCCTGCGGGAGATCGCAGGGGAGACGCTGCTGGTCCCAGCCGGGAAAACGGCGCTGGATCTCAACGGCATGCTGACGCTCAACGAGACCGGTGCGGCTCTGTGGCGCATGCTGCCGGAGGCGGCGGATGCCGAGGCTCTGACGCAGGGCCTGCTGCAGGAATTCGAGGGTGCGCCCGCGGAGCAGGTCCGCGAGGGAGGTAAAA
>ERZ827101.3259-NODE-3259-length-11965-cov-3.125609_pt1 | contig 11965 bp, 12 predicted proteins | sample MGYA00519869_ERZ827101 | MGnify/ENA primary metagenome ERZ827101 (study PRJEB31778, sample SAMEA3449256) | human gut metagenome | biome: human gut; feature: human-associated habitat; material: faeces | place: United Kingdom | collected 2010/2012 ...
TCTCCCTCTGTTTATAGAGGGAGTACGGCGAAGCCGGGAGGGAGTTTGAAAAATGCCTTTTGACACACCCTCTAGTTAAAGCATTAGCCTTGTGCGGTTGGAATCTAAAATCATAAATCATAAATCTAAAATTAGTAAGTTCCCAAAACACGCCTACATCATAGTTCTTGATTTTCTTCGGCGATCGTGTAAAACAGGGTTGCTCCTGTTTCAATCACTTCGTCCGGGAAGTCATACTGCGGGGAGTGGAGCGGGGCGCAGTTTTCCCCGGAACCCAGACCGAACATGGCTCCTTTATATTGCTGTGTGAATAAGCCGAAGTCTTCGCCCCAGCTAAATGGTGTCTGTAATTCTAGGTATGGTAAATTGTTGCGAATGGCTGCACTTTTCACCAGACTCACGGACTGAGGGTCGTTTTCATTGGCAGAGAACGGTTCCAACCATTCCATCTCGTGTTGCAAGCCGGGAGTACGTTCGCACTCGGTGGCTACCAGATTTTTTAGTTGCTCGGCGTGTTGGTGTAGCAGTTTGTCTGTCTTGGCTCGAAGCGTGGCCCGGATCACGCCGTTTCCAGCCGACACGCCGTATGCTTCTTCCCCGACGTGTATTTCTACTATGGTAGAGAGAAAGTAGTCGTCGGATTGCATATCGGTGTTATTCCAGCGTGATAACTCATCAACAATTGTGAGCATGGCGGGAATAGGGCTGATACCCTTCTGTGGTTCTGCGGCGTGTGAGGTTTTTCCCGTGAGCGTGATGGAAACGCTCACCACGGCACACGTGAAACTACCTTCCTTGCAGAGAACGGCGTGCAACGGGTAGCCCGGTATGTTGTGCAGGGCAAACGTCTTGTCGATCTGGTAATAGTCCAGCACCTTCGTGTCCAGCACGGCTTTTGAGCCAGAGCCGTTCTCTTCTGCCGGTTGGAAAAGGAGCAGTATGCGTCCTTTTGTCAACGGGTGTTCCGATAACATTCGAGCAAACCGGAGCAGTATGGTCGTGTGACCATCGTGACCGCACTTGTGCGCCACTCCCGGAGTTTGTGAATGGTGGGATATCTCCTCCGGTTCTTGTACAGCGACGGCATCTATGTCTGCTCGGAACAGGACGGTGGGACCGTCTTCCGAGAAGAAGTATTCTACGAGCAGCCCGTGGCCGCCCACGTGACGGATGATTTTGGTCGGGTTGAATGCTTGTAATTTATCCTCGACGAAACGGGCCGTCTGAGCTTCGTGTCCCGAGAGTTCGGGGTGTTGGTGTAGCTTGCGGCGTATTTGGTAAAAAGTATCTTCTTGCATAGCTTTTCAATTTACACCGCAAAGGTAAAATAATTAATTATTCGTGTGGTTACATTTATTTTCTATCTTTACGTCGAATTATAAAAGAAAGCAGGCATGAAGTTAAATAAGTCGCAAGGGGATTTGTTGAAACGGGTGATCGAGCGATGGGAGGCGGACGGCACGATTGACGTGAGTACGGCGGATCGGTTGAAGGAAAGTTACACGGTGCGATCTTTCGAGTGGAAGGAGTTGGCGAAGTATTCGTTCTGGATAGCCATCGTGTGCGGGGTGATCGCCGTGGTGTCGGTGTTGGCGGATCATTTGATCATGGATTTGCTTGAAAGATTGTTTCTTTCCTCCTATTCTTTGGCCAGCGGCGTGTTTGCCGTGGGAGCGGCCTTGGTGTATTACTGGGGGTGGCGACGACGGAAACGGATGCCTTACAAGGTTTTCAGTAACGAGACAATTCTTTTTTTGGGCGTGTTGCTGACGGCAGTCTCGGTCGGTTACTTGGGGGCGGCCATGGATAACGGGAGCGGGCATTTTTCCTTGCTTTTCCTACTGGCGGCGGTGATTTATGCCGTGCTGGGCTTTTACTTCTCGTCGGTGCAGGTGTGGGTGTTTGCCTTGTTGTCGCTGGGAGCGTGGTACGGGGCCGAGACAGGGTATCTGAGTGACTGGGGCAATCATTTTCTGGGACTGAATTACCCGCAGCGTTACGTGGCTTTCGGGGGATTGCTGGTAGCATGTCGTTTCTTGCTGGCCGGAAAGAAGTGGTTCACGACTTTTGATTACTCTACATACGTGGTGGGAATGCTTTACCTGTTTATCTCGTTGTGGTTCCTTTCTATATTCGGGAATTCGGAAAGCTGGATTCGTTGGTATTCCACGAAACAGGTGGAGTTGTGGGCTTGGAATTTGCTGATCCTTTTCGGTTCGGTAGTGGCTATATTTTTAGGTTTGAAACGGGATGATGCCGTTGCCCGTGGGTTCGGGATCACTTTTTTTCTGTTGGGTATTTACACGTTGTATTTCTCCCTGCTGTGGGATGTCATGCATGCCGGGTTGTTCTTTTTTATACTGGCTGTATCTTTCTGGTTGCTGGGGCGTAAAGCAGAGAAGGTATGGAACTTGGAGTTTCTGCGAGACCCGAAGAAATTGAATGATGATATGAATTAAGTTATGGATACACTGGTAAGTTTAGGATACTGGGGGTTGTTTATCGGTTCTTTTCTGGCGTCAACGATTATCCCGATGAGTGCCGACGTGTTGTTGGTTGGCGTGTTGGCGTTAGGGGGGAACGTGTGGGGATGCTTGGCGATAGCCACGGTGGGTAACTGGCTGGGAGGGTTGACCTCGTACTGGATCGGGTGGCTGGGACGCTGGGACTGGATCGAACGCTGGTTCAAGGTGAAACGAGAGAAGCTGGAGCAACAGAAAGGACACGTGGATCGTTACGGCGTTTGGCTTGCTCTTTTCACGTGGTTGCCGATCGTGGGAGATCTGTTTGCCATTGCCCTCGGATTTTATCGTGTCCGTCCGAAGATGTCCGCTTTCTATATGCTCGTGGGGCGTTTCGCCCGCTTTCTGGTGTGGGTATTGCTGTATGTCAAGTACGCTGATCGTTTTATCGAGTGGATCAGTTGATCCGGTGATCGTTACCAGCTACCACTGGAACCACCGCCACCGAATGAACCACCGCCGAATCCACCAAATGACCCGCCACCGCTGCTGAATCCACCGAATCCGCCGCTACTGCCACCGCCCATGGGGAAGATGAAGAACCCGCCGCGACCGGAGGTGTGACCGGGTGAGTAACCACCGCCGCCCCGTTTCCGGAATATGAGTGACAGGATGATCACGAAAACAATGAACCCGATCACGATGTCAAAAGGACTGCCTTCGTTCTTTTTCTTGTACTCGTCTGCGGTGTATTCTCCTTTTGATAAGTCGATTAGCACGTCAGTGGCTTTGTCAATACCTTTGTAGTAGTTGTCAGTTTGGAAAGCGGGAATGATTTCATTACGGATGATGCGGGAGGCCGTCACGTCCGGAACGACACCTTCCAACCCGTAACCGACGGAAATGGCCACTTCTCCTTTTTCTCTTCCGGATTTGGGTTTAATCAGAATGACGATACCGTTGTCTTTTCCCTTTTGTCCGATACCCCATTTTTCCCCGAGACGGGCAGCATAGTCGTTGATGTCGTACCCGTTGAGTGAAGGTACGGTGACCACGGCGATTTGGGTGGAGGAGTTATTATTGAAGTTTACCAGTTTCTTTTCCAGCGCAGCCCGTTCTTGGGTGCTGAATAATCCCGTGAAGTCATTCACGATGCGTTTCGGGGTCATGGGTTCCGGAATATCCTGAGCATGAACGGAGAGCAGGGTTCCCGCGATGACGGTGAATAATATGAGGAGTTTTTTTATCATTTTGCTATATATTACAAATTAGAAGTTCAGGTTGTTCGTGTAAACCTGTGATGTTCCTTTACTGAAAGGAGATTTCGTCGGGAAGTTCATTCATGTCATCGGTTTGATAGGGGAAGTATACTTTCAATTGTTCACCGGCGGTGATGACGGCTTCGCAGATGCCTTCCGTGATCTTGCCTTCCTTGAATTTTGCAACCATGTTTTTCATGATTGAATCCCAGAAGTCCGCGGGTACTTTGGCATTAATCCCGGCATCTCCAAGGATCGCGGATTTGTGGTCGAGTAAGGCCACGTAGATCAGTACACCGTTTCTTTGCGCCGTTTTGTGCATGTTTAAGTGGGCAAAAACGTCGGCAGCCCGGTCAAGTACGTCTATTTTACTACGGTTTTCGATATGTACCCGGATTTCCCCGGACGTGTCTTTTTCCGCTTGCTTGATAGCGGCTACCATGGCGTCTTTTTGTTGTTGGGTAAAAGCTTTTTCGGGAGACATAAGCTGATGAATTTTAGATTTTAAATTTTAGATTCCAGTCGCACGAGGCCAACGCTTTTTGATTTTTATCTTTTCAACTACCCCCTCTAACTCCCCCTGTGTAAGGGGGAGCCGGTGGGGGTAGTTGTTTAAAATTTAACTTCCGGAGCTTTTTCTGCACCGGCGGCAGCCTCAAAGTAAGGTTTCGGGAGGAAACCGAACATCCCGGCGATGATGTTTTTTGGGAATGAACGAATGTAGGCGTTATAACCTTTTACTTCCTCGTTAAATTTGCGTCTTTCAACGGCAATTCGGTTTTCTGTTCCTTCCAGTTGGGCTTGCAAGTCACGGAAGTTCTCGTTGGCTTTCAAGTCCGGATATTGCTCGGAGATCGCCATCAAACGGGAGAGGGCAGAGGAAAGTTCGCCTTGCATATTATTGAATTTCTGGATGGTTTGCTCGTCCAGTTGATCAAAGTTTACCCGCATTTGCGTGGCTTTTGCACGGGCCTCCACGACTTGGGTCAACGTGTTCTGTTCATGCTCCGCGTAGCCTTTCACCGTGTTCACGAGGTTCGGGATTAGGTCCAGACGACGTTGGTATTGATTTTCCACGTTCGACCATTGGGAGGATACGTTCTCACTCCGGGTTACCATCTGATTGTAACTTCCTTTGAACCACATGAAGATTCCAATCACGATGACGATAATTACTCCTATTACAATATAACTCTTTTTCATGTTTTGCTTTTATTTTAGTGTTACGAGTACAAAAGTAAGTATAAAAATCGAGATAGCGAAAAGAACAGAAATAGAATTGAAAAACAGAGGTTTAGGATGGAAGGCGGAAACAGGGTGCAGCCAACGAAAACCGTTCAAAAGCCAAGTTAAACCGGAGCGACGTTGCTAATCCGTAACCACGCATTCAGGTTATGAGATAGACACGAAAGGAAAGGCTAACGACTTGTAATTTAATGGTTTTCGGAAGATAAGGCAATTGAAAAGCGTTATATGATTAGTGATTTTCGGTAAAACGGCTGAAAAAAGTTATAATTCCGGTTCTTATTCTGTGGTACACAGTGTTTTGCGTAACAACGGGTAACTCTACACAACTTAATTTTGAAACTTAAAAAAAGTAGAGTTATGAAGAGTACATTTTCGACAATTTTCTATCTCAAGAGACAAGTGGTAAAGAACGACGGTTCATCCCCGGTTATGGGAAGAATTACCATCGACGGCACGCAAACGCAATTCAGTTGCAAACTGACCGTCGATGCAAAAATCTGGGACGCGAAAACAGGTTGTGCCACAGGGCGTAGCACCGTAGCGTTGGAGACCAACCGCATGCTGGATAAGATACGGGTAAAAATCAACGGGCACTATCAGGAGATCATGGACAGGGATAATTTCGTGACGGCGGAGAAGGTGAAAAACGCCTTTTTAGGGTTGGAACACCGCCAAAACACCCTGCTTAAGGTGTTCGAGCGTTTCAACGAGGACTACGAGAAGCTATATGAAGCCGGGATGAAATCAAAATCCAGCTTGAGCAAGTATCAAACCGTATATAAACATTTGAAGGAATTTATATACCAACGCTATCACATGAGCGACATCGCCCTGAAAGAACTTACTCCGGCGTTCATCACCGACTTCGACATGTTCCTGCGTGTGGATAGGCACTGCTGCAACAATACCGTCTGGATTTTCCAGTTTATCCTTTTTTTGCCCAGCCCACCACGTCGATATAAAAGTCGTTGTAGTCCTCGTCGGTGGAGTCCTCGATGCAGAAGCCGTAAACCTGTCCCACTTTTACCGCATGGGCGTCGGTGACGCTGTTGGCGGTGATGCTTTGCTGGATTTTAGTGCTTTGGGGGATTTCGACGGATAGGTATAGTTCGTTGCCCGTGAAGTCGTCATGTCCCTGTGCCAGTGACTGGTAGGAGGTGCTTCCGCTTGTTTTGGAACAGGTGAAATATACTTTTCCCGTGTCGTCGTACAGTTTTATCGTTCCGGTGTAATAACACTGCGAGCAGACATACCATGAGAGGTTATAGCCCTTTTTAATTTCCATTAAAATGTATTTTTGCGAAGCCATAATGCGTTGGTATTTAATTGGGTTGCTGTTGAAAATACTTCAAGTTCGTGCTGCATGGCGGTACGGAATATCTCTTTAGCCTGCTCTTCATCCATCTGCGTGCGGTAGTTTTCGAGCATATTCGCCATCTGGTAGGCGCCGTCGGGTGTTCCGCCGTTGCCTTCTATCCAGAAGTAGTAGAGACCGTCGGGGGAGGCTGCCGGGAGCAGTTGGTTCGCTATCCAGTTCCACAGATATTCGCAGGGGAGCATCACGCAGAAGAGGTAGGGCGAATCGAGGTGGCCTGCCACGAAGCCTTCGTATTCGGCGTAGGACTTGATGGGGTCGCCGGGGATGACGCCTGAAGCGTCGCGGATGTGCCACGGCCCGTGGTAGTATAGGTTGTACTCTTCGTAGCTGGCACACTTGCCTTTCAGGAAGTCGCTGCATACGTCGTCCAACGGATGGGATGCGGCGGCGGCATAAGCGTTCTCCGCCTCGAAGCAGTAATAGGCGTCCTGTACCATCAACGAGCCGTAGGCGTTCGGGTCGAGGTTGTTGTTCCGTATACCCCGGAAATAGTCGGTGTCAAGCACCTGTCGGGCAATATCTTCGCATTCGTTCCACATTTCCCAGAACAAAGCGTCGGCGGGCGGCTCGTCGGAGGAGAGGGCGATGCCTCTCTTGCCCATTTTGGCGGCGGCGACTGAAAAGTCACGCCGGATGTACCATTTGTTCATCAGTGTCATAAGCTTTTCGTTTTTTAGGGTGAATACTTTTTTTAGGCTTCTATATCCCACGTCCCGCACGCCCGGCTCCTTTCCGTAGATGGACGGGGGCATAGTGTATAATCGTTCACGCCGGGCGGCAAACCGTCACTGGTGTTGCCGGTTTTGTTGTTATGCTTCCCGCGTGCCGGAGTTGAACTTTGACCGTGCCAATGTTTAACTTTGACCGTGCCGAAGTTCAACTTCGGGAAACGGGCTGGATCGTTACGGATTCGTGATGCTCTTCCACGTGGCGCTCGCCCATGATAATCCGTCCACGGTGGGGCTGCTCGTGCCGCCGGTGTTTTTGTCCGCGTTGAGGACGAGGGCGCAGTTGGCGGAATCGAACAGATCGCCGGTGTTGCCTTGGTTGTCGAAGACAGTTCCATTGTCCAAGGAACCTATTCCGTCGGAGAGCGTAAATGCTCCGGAGGCGGTCGCCTCTATCCGTGTGAGGCTCTTGCAACGGTTCACGATGTAGGCACCGAATCGGGTGGCCTTCGGTAGTTTCAAGCTCTCCATGGCTGTACATCCGTTGAAAGCGTAGCTGTTAATCAGGGTGGCTTCCGGCAACACCGGGTTCGTCAGCCCGGTACAATAACCGAACGCTTGCTCCCCTACGGTTGTCACCTTCTTCGCGAAGCCGAAGTCTTCATTCTCCGTTGTCAGCTTCTTACAGGAGTAGAACGCCTGATCATTGATTTCCGTCAGCGCGGAAAGGGTCAGCGTCGTGAGTGCCGAACAACCCGAAAATGATTTGTATCCCGTGCTTGTCAGCTTCGGGGCATTGACGGAAACCAGCGATTTGCAATCCCCGAAAGAGCCGGTATGGCTACTGAAGTTGTTAGCCGTAAGGCCGTCGCTGATGGCAAGGGCTTCGGGCAGGGAGAGGGCGGTGAGGCCTGTCTCTTGGAAAGCCTCCATGTAAAGGTTGATGACCGCGGACAAATCGACGACCGTCAATGCCTCACAGAAACCAAAAGCCTGCTTTCCTATATGGGTGACGTCCTTCAGATTGATGGTGGAGAGCGATGTGCAACTAGTGAAAGCCCCGGCGCCAATGGCTTTTACCTCGGCGGGAAGAACGACTTCCGTCAAGGCCGCGCACCCATAAAAGGTATAGGCGGGGAGGCCGGCTACAGAGGATGTGACATCCGGGAAGTTGCTGTATGCCACGGTTTGCCAGCCCGTCACGCCCGACAAGTCCACCTTGGTCACTCCTGTATCGTAGAAAGGATTGCTCGTTGATAGAGTATAATCTTCCTTTATTCCTAAATTGGCGATAGGGCCTGTCAGCTTGAACTCGGTGATGCCTGCGGCGATAGCGGTATCGATGGCGGCTTTCACCCCGGCGGCATCCATGGCGGTCATGTCGATGTCGCCACCGCCGATGTTAATCTCGCCGTCGATGGTGGCCTGCGTGTCCCATGCGGCGATGTCGCCGCAGGTGAGGGTAACGCTGCTGCGGGTGAGGGCGAGGTTAAGGGTGAGCGTCTTGCCGCTTTCGAGGGCGGTGAGGGGTGCCGTGCCGCCGCCGGGCAGGGTGATCGAGGCGGGTACTTTATAGACATACTGCTTGCCGTCCATCGTGATTTGAATCCAGTCGGCATCGGCAGTCACTTTTTGCGGGGCAACGACAAAAGTGGTGGAGGCTCCGGTCTTGGTGCCGTAGTCGCCGTCCGTCGCGTCAGCTTCGCCGGGGGTGACGGTGCCTGCGGTGATGTTCACCGTGGCGGAGGCGTTCATGCCCGCGAGCGATACCTGTGCCGTGGCGAGGTTCCAGCCGTCGATGTCCGTGGAGAGGTTCACCGTGAGGCGGTGCATGGCGTGGCGGAAGGCGAGCGCGACGTCCTCACCCTTACTCGCCGTGACGGGCGTGGCGAGCAACAGGTCTTTGTTCGTGGCTGTGGCTGCGTTGAAAATGGTTGCCGCCGGGTCTGTGATAGCCTCCGCTTTCGGGTAGTAGGCGGCGAAGGCGACGGGGTCGGTCATGCTCAACTCGTCCCACCAGAGGGCGGTCGAGCCTACGGTGTAGGCGCTGTTGGCGAGCTTGGCGGTGGTGCCCGCGGTGGCGTACAGCCCCAGCACGTCGCCCGCTTCAAAGTTTCCGCTGCCGTCCGCGCCGATGGCGGCACGGCTGCCGAAGCTTCCGGCGTCGGTAGTTCCTCCGATGGAGGTCCGGATGTTCACCGCGGCACGGGTTGGTTCGTCCGGCTCGTCATTCTTACTGCATCCCGCGAGGGCAAGCGTTGCGGCCAGTGTTGCCGCCAATAGAGTTCTTGTCTTCATTTTGTTTCTATTTTTAATATGAATAGGATATGTTTTGTTTTATCGCTTCGGGGGTGTCCGCCGGGGCGAGGCAGTCACGGTGTGTCTTCCCCTTGCGGATTAAAGGCAAAAGTAACCGGAACGCGCATTCACGGCAAGAACGGAGGTGGTTTATCTCGTGTGGCAATACGAAATAAACTGGTTTATTTCATTCGATTACGAAATAAACCACTTCGGACAAGCAAAAAGCCTTTGCCACGGAGGTACGGCAAAGGCTTTTTTTGAGAATCAACTTTCGGTTCAGTTTTTCAGTTTTATCCGGTTTAAGTATTCGGTCGGGGTTTCTCCCATAACCTTTCTGAAATAGGTATAAAAATTCCCTCGTGTATTGAACCCGACCTTTTGCGCGAGTTCGTTCATTGACATGCCGAGTTCTTCCGACAATAATTCCTTGGCGTACTCGATGCGCAGCCCCACACGCCACGGCAGGAAGTCCTGCGACATCTGCGTGCTGAAATACCACCGCAGAAAGTCGGGGGTCGTGCCCAATTCCCGCGCAATCTGTTCGCGTCTGTCTTCCTGCACGGCATATCCCCTGTCGGCCACCCATTGTTCGAGCGTCACGCGCAGCCGTTCCGTCTTTTCCCGCAGTTCCGCCGCGGGAAGTTCCTCGACGGCAATCTCCGGTTCTTCCGGTTCCAGTTTTATTTCCGGTTGTTCCGTCAGCGCGGGCAGGTAATAATTCACCTTTGCCGCGTAGTTGGAGAAACGGCTGGTGAACCACCCGTAAAAGACGACGTATCCCACCGTGAAAAGATTATAAACCATCGGCGGCAACCACATCGACACGCTGGCCGCCACCCCGACGGCAAGGGCTGCGTAAAACCCGAATTTCGTCCACCGCAGCCGCGAGTCCTGCTCCTCGTCGTAATAATCCTCCAACTGCGCGAGGCTTTCGGCATACTTCCGGCGAAAGAGCCATGTGTAATACGTCAGTTGCCCGGCATAGGCCGCCAGCGCTACCGGAAATATCCAGCCCGCATCGGTCGCGAGGGCAACGGGCATGAACAGGGCTACCGCCGCCGTTACGATACCGACCTGCGTCCACACCCGCCGCCGGGTGACATACAGCGGACAGATAAAGATGAACAGCGTGGCGGTAAACAGCAGCGACTGGTAGGCGGCGGTTGCGAGGGTGAGTGCGGCTATGAGCTTCGGGTCGCCCTCCCTATTGACGAGGAGTTCCGCAATAGTCGCCCCGGCAAGGATGAAATAAGAGGCGGTCAGTATCGCGCGTGACGTGCGCAGTTTCCGCGTTTCCTCCTTGCGTGAAATATCGACTCCGCACAACTGGAACCCAAAAGCTGTCAGGATAATAGCCGAGACAACGGTGACGAGCGTATAAATGTTCAACCACATACCGCCCTCCCGCTTAATGAATAGGATATTTCCGGAAAAGAAAAGGATACGCTATTTGCGTAGGAACTGAAAATAAGTATATTACGTGCGAAGAACAGACGGCGCAATGGTGTGTGTTTAGAAGAATTTGGCAGACCGCCAAATTTTCAGGCATAAAAATAGCGGGGAAAGCGTATTTTTTTCTTTCCTCCACCGTATTTGCCATCGGGCGCACGGCGTTGTATGCTATGTCCGCGTGTTCACACCTCATTTTTTTAATCGCACTACTTTTCACCCCGCAAAATTACGCTTTTTTATGGAAAAGGGCAAATATATGGAGGGCAAATATAATGCTTTATTGATTGTCCGCTGCAGAATGAGGATGTTAAGATTTAAGATTTTAAACTTTTATCCTTTAGTTTTTATCTTTTAGTTTTATTTATCACCCGGTCGTAAATGTAGAGCAACAGGGTAGTGCCTAGCCCGATAGCCAGTATTACCATCCATATGTTGGAGGGGGAATACTCGTTCCATAGTAGGTTGGTTAACTCGTGAGGGGTGAGGTTGACTTGTTGGGCTACATGCTCGAAATAGGCGTTATTTGACAAACCGTCCGGTAAATGGAGGCCTTTTTCGGCAACAAACTGACGAGTGATCATCACTTTATCCGCCATATTTTGATAAACTACACCGGAGATAATTCCGGCAAAGACGTTACCGATGAAGACGGGTATAAAGGAGTAGCCCATGTAGAGAGCCTTTTTGTCGTGTGGGGCAATCCGGCCGATATATTCCGTGATTTTCGGGGACCCGGCCATTTCTCCCAGCGAGAAGATCAGTATCGCCACAAGCGTGAACAGCACGTTTTGCGAGAATAGGGTGAGGGCCATTCCGATGGAGCAGACAAGGAATCCCGAAATCATGGATTTAAGGGGTTTCATCCGCATCACGACACTCGACACGATAATCTGGAAAATGATAATGTAGAGAGCGTCGAAATTCGTCACGAATTCAGCATCCATAACTCCCGGAGCCGGACTGTAGTTGGTGCTGATGAAAGGGATATACTTTTCAAAAAAATGGTATAACACGCTCGTGTCTATCCATTGCGAGATAAAGACGGGTAGGGTGAAGAAGAGTTGGTTGTACATGGTCCAGAATCCGGCCACGATGAGCAGGAATACCACGAATTTCAAGTCTTTCACAATACTGAACATATTCCGGAATATATCCCCGAAGGTGCGAGTGAGAGAAGTCTGTTGCACGACTCCCCGG
>ERZ827101.3270-NODE-3270-length-11915-cov-2.865514_pt1 | contig 11915 bp, 13 predicted proteins | sample MGYA00519869_ERZ827101 | MGnify/ENA primary metagenome ERZ827101 (study PRJEB31778, sample SAMEA3449256) | human gut metagenome | biome: human gut; feature: human-associated habitat; material: faeces | place: United Kingdom | collected 2010/2012 ...
TCTGCTTATTTGAGGACGTTTTAAATGAATATTTGCTAATGGAAAATATTTGATGTTTTTCGACTTCCAGGGTATTCGTCTTTTTTCACAATTTTTTTCGAAATGAGAAAAAAGCAAAACATTAACTATGAAAAATATTATTAAAAATATATTTATATACTTAATTGTGATGAAAAATCTCTCCTTACCTCTGTTAAACTGACCTTAGCCGGCAAATATGGGTCGTCCGCATAACGATCCTCTTTGGGAGAGTGGAGAGATGAACCGCGCTAATAATCTTCGGAAACTTCGGGAGGCGAAATGCCTGACACAGCCCGAGCTGGCCGAACAGTTCGGCTCGACGCAGTCGGCCATCAGCAATTACGAGTCGGGGACCCGCGAACCGGATATATCCCTTCTCATGAAATTCGCTGACTTTTTTGATGTAACCATTGATTATCTGGTTGGCCGCACCGATCTGCCTTATCGAGTGGACTCGGGGAATATCTTTTATACCAATCTCGAAAAGGAGATTCTCCTTTTATGCCGCGAACTTCCCACGGAGGACCAGGAGATGATGGCGTCGGTCGGCCGGTATCTCAGAGAGAAAAACCGCGAGAAAAAACGGCCGCGACCGGTTGATTTGAACACTTGAAAACAAAGCCGGCCGCCTTTATATCCGGCCGCGTGTCATATCTTCGGGCCGAAACCTGTTCCGGGGAGGGCGCTGCCCTCCCTCTGACACGTGCAGAGAGACAGGTGATGACACTTTATGCTGGGTGAACGGCTGCGGGCCCTCCGCCTGAGCAGGGGCCTGACACAGCGGCAGCTGGCCGCACGGATGTTTCGCCGGTGAACACCATATCGTCCTATGCGCACGATGTCGACACGCCCGACGACGCGACCAAAATCTGGCTGGCGGAATACTTCGACGTCTCCCTCGACTATTTGATGGGCTTGACCGACATTCCGCTTCCTCTCAGCTCTTCCCGCTTGGTGCGTATAGAAAATCCCCCTTCCGCCCCCAGTTCGGAGAGTCACGAAGAGAGAAAAGACGGCCATACCGAGCCTTCCCGCCTATAAATATCGCTTGCACGCCTGGTGGGGCCTGCTGCGTCAATAATATGTAGCCACAATTTTTGTGTTTTCACATTCTCCTTATGACCTTGAATCAAGCTACGCAACCCGGTCCGGAACACGGATTGTTCGCGGACCGGGTTGTTCTTTTATAAATGGAGCTTGAGTGCCAGATCCAACGCCGGGCCGTAGGGCAGATGCCGGACGCGATGGCGCCGCCTCTTTTCCCCGAAGCAGCGCAGCTCGACGGTGCATCCGTCGGAGCCCCGCTGCCAAGGGCTGCGGCGGATGACGGCGCAATCGGTTACCTCAAGGGGGATATATACCCGGTATAGAGCCAATCCCCGGGAATACCCGATCGCTGCGGCACTCCTCCCGACCCCGAAACCCGCCTGATAGAACCCCAGGAACCGCACAAGCAGCCACCAGGCTGCCCCCGCGGCCCACAGGACCGCCGCGACTTTCCAGACACCGCCCAGCCACAACGGCACAAGGCAGCCGGCCAGCAGCCAGAGCGCCGGAGCCAGATACCCGAAGAGTGCCGTTTTTTTGGGCCGCAGGATGCTTGTGCAGATGGGATAATCGGGCAGAAGGACGTCGAGTGCCGCGCAGAGCTCCTTCGGCCGGGCGGCGGGGATGAGCACCGGCCGGGCGCCGCTGTCCCGTCCGTAGCCCGCCGCGGTGATGACCGCGGTATACAACCCGAACAGGCGCATAAAAAGTGTCTGGCGCAGCTCCAGGGCCGTGATTTTGTCGCAGTCGATGAGAACATCCCGTCGGGTAAAAAGCCCCGAGACGAGGTGAAGGCGGTTCCCCTGTCGCTCGGCCCGAAATCCGATATACCGCAGCAGACTGCGCAAAAACGCGAAAGCCCACCCGAGGACGAGTATATTGGCCACACTCTCCAGGATAGGCGGCAGCCCGAGCGAGACGAACCGGCGGAACAGGCTGACCACCTCGCCGGGCAGCTCTTCTCCCAGCACCTTGCCTGTCTGGCGCAGGGCGGGCGCCAGCGCGAGCAGGCCGAGCGCCGCGTTCGAACTGGAGGCGGACATCATCAAAACCGGCCAGAGACGGGCGGTGTAGCGGTTTTTCCCCGCATGTCCGACCCCGCTGCCCATCAGGCTTTTCGCCTGCGCGGCCGACAGGTAAAGGACCGCATCGGATTTTCGGCGGAGGCCGGCCGTATTCACCCGGATCCTCCGCCCGCCAAGCAGCCACAGCAGCGGCGTACGTTCCATTTCCACAGACGCCGCATCCTCCGCCGAGATCCGCAGCACCCGGCGGAGGACCACCCCCTGGGAGAGGGTGAGGCTGTGCAGGCTCCCGCCCGCATATTCCCGCAGATGATATCGGCACCGCCGCCATTTGAGCACCGAATAGAGCAGCAGCAGCGCTGCGACGCCGCCGTCTCGGACCGAGGCCAGGATCAAACCGGCGGCCGTGGTGTAGGAATCCTCTAGAAACGGGGCGGTCAGGATCCGCAGGGCCGGGATGAGCAGCAGGGGAATCCACTTTTTCGCGTCGTAGAATATATATGCGCCGTACGGATGAATTTCGATATTCGTCCCCTCCCTTCAACCGTTCTCGCTGTCTTCCAGCATTTGTACGAGCTGCCCGGCCTCCCTCTCCGACAGCAGGGGCAGCATGGCCCCCCCTCCCGCGAAGCGCAGCACAATGGTACGGCAGTTCCATATCCGATGCAGCGGAGGCGCCCAGCTTTCAAACGTCCGCAGGGCGTTCATGGGGATGAATACCTCCCGTTTCCACAGCACTCCCATCCGGGCGCGTACGGCTTCTCCGTCAAAGCTGCCCTCCATCGAAGCGGCAAAGCGGGGCGGATACCACAAAAACAAGAATACCCCCGCGGCGGAAATGGGGATTAAGGCGAGTAGGATCCAGGGGGTGAACAGCCCGGCCAGCAGCCCGATCAGCGCAGCCAGCAGGACACTGGCCGCCGCAATCGCCAGCATGAGGATTTTCCGTGCACCCTCACCGGCGTGAAAGTCCATCCGCCCGCCTCCTTTTCGGCTGTCCATCCACCTATTCGAGAGGTGGATGTCGGCCAGCTTATGCAATAGTGTATGCGCAAAGTCCGGAATCTAAACCCTGCCCGCCTCGTCTTTCCCGATTTTTGCCCGATGGCATAAACGCCTTATCTCCCTGTACGGTGGGCATGGACGGCGCGGCCCGGTGAATCGATGCAGGCACCCGAGAATACTTTTTCTGTGTCCTGTTTGTGATAAAGCAGCCCGAGCCATCCTTTGAGATGGTTCGGGCTGCTTTCCTCTTGTTCTAGGTATACTCTTGGCGAAGGTCAATATAGGGGGATGCCGCGACTGCTAGGCAGTGTTTTTATTCCGATACGATCTCCACGTCGTAAAACTGGCTCAGCCCATCGAGCTGCCAGCTTCCGTTGGTAAGGACCAGCTCGTGCAGCGTCCTCGTCGACGGCAGCGTATCCGAAATGACCACCTTTTCTTCCGTGGTCGTCTCCAGATGCCGTAGCAACCTCGTCGCATCCTTGTGATACGCGCGGCCTTCGCCTATCACCACATCTTCCGCTGCGGCGAGGGAGCCCATATCCAGCAGCGTATCTTGTACCGTTTGCGTGGACAGGGGCACCAGCAGGGCCACGCATGCCGCCAGCGCCGCGCCGAACTTCATCGGCCGGTCGAGCGACTGAATCCCCAGCTTCTTCACCAGCCAGCCGGTCCAATAAAACACCGTGAACAGCGTCAGCCAGGTGAGCAGCATATACACCATGCTCATATACCGCTCCGGGATGTAGCCGGAGCCCATGGCATACAGACCTGGGGTAAACAAAGTCGCATACAGGCAAAACACGAGGAGGGAGACCAGCCCAGGCAGCCGGAAACGGAAAGCCGTCTTTGAAAGGATACGCACCATCAACGGGATGCACAGCAGTGTAAAGAATAGGATCGGTGTCTTGGTCAGCCAGGATGCCAAATGATCCAGGGCGAAATAGAAGGACTCGAACACCGCCTTGGCCGGGTGCATCTGCTCATACCATTCAATTCGCTCCTGATTACCGGGCGCCACGACATTGATGAAGAAGCCCGCCGCCAAAAATAGGAAGACGGGCAGCGCCCACAGTGTCTGCCGGCGGTTTTTCGCCAGAACGTTGATCCCCAGCACAACAGCCAGTGTACAGCAGCTAAACAGGGCCAAGGGATAATTGGTCCCGCCGATCAGGAAGCCCAGGAGACAGGCGGCCGCGGCAAACAGCGGGCGCTTTTCCTTTCGGAACTGCATACGGATCAATGCCGCTGCCAGCAACATGAACAGGCAGAGCGGCAGATTGTAAGCGATGAACCCTGCATACCAGTAAAACGTTTCTTCCAAGGGAATGAACTGAGTAAGCAAGAAGATCGCCAGCATCCAGAGGTATATCGTGTTCTTCCAGGTGGAGTGCAGGAAATACTTCACCACGCAGCGGGACAGCACCAACACCGAGACCAGCGTTGAAAAAAAGTTGATCAGGCAGGCCACGGGATAGAGTGACAGGTTATATCCGAGGGGGTTGAGAAAAATCATTACATCGATGGTAAAGGCCCCTTGAATATTGAAATAGGTCTCCCTGGCCAGCATCCACACATTTTGTATATAGTTGCCGAGCGACCAGTCGCTCCCCATGGCCTCGCGGAGTTTGGCCATCTGAGAGAAGTCGTCCGCCGCCGGCAAAGCCAAGAAGCACATTGCCACCATAGGCAAAAGAAACACAACAAACGCCCCAATCAGCAGCAGGAATAGCCCGTTTTCCCGAATCTTTTGCCTCAGCGGATTTCCCATGAACGCAAACCCTCCTAAAAATAGAGGAATCGTACATCCTCATCCTGTATCTCTACTTTACCAATCAGCCTGGCCGGCGTTCCCGCGGCAATATGGCCGTCGGGGATGTCCTGCGTCACCATACTGCCCGCGCCGACAACGCAGTGGGAGCCGATCGTCACCCCGCAGGCGATCATCGACATGCTGCCGATCACCGTACAGTCGCCGATGGTCACCGGCCCGGTCTTGAACGGCACCTTGCCGCCGGATACGTAATGCTTGGTAGAGTCGTGGGAATATACTTGCACCCCTGTGTTGATGCTGACAAAATCCCCGACGGTCACCGGCGCGTGTATCCCCTCGATCAGGGTATAGGGGCCGACCCACACCTTTTTTCCAAGTCGGACGTCGCCCATGATCACACTGGTATCGTACACCGATGTGCCCTCGCCGGCGCCCAGATAGGCCGCCTTGTCGTACCGGTTGAACAGCAGCTCTCCCGTGGGGAGAACCCGATGGAAGCGGCGGGTCATGGCCTCTCGCTTTTCCTCAAGATAGGCCAGCAGCTCCTGTTCAAATCGCTCATTGTCCATGGCTGTTCTTCTCCGCGTACCAGTCGAGGGTGCGCTTGAGGCCCTCCTCTAGGGTATATTCCGGTTCAAAGCCCATGAGCTCCTTTGCCAAGGCCGAGCTCGCGCAAAGTCGCTGCACCTCCGCCTTGCGGGCGGGCCGATACTCCACGCCGCCGGTATAATTGTAATACTCACTGATTACCTCAACCAGCCGGTTCATGGAAATTTCCATCCCCGAGCCGAGGTTGACGACACGGCCGCGGGTTTTTTCGTTCTCATACGCCAGGATAAAGGCGCGGGCGGTGTCCTCCACATAAATGAAATCGCGCGTCTGTTCGCCCGTCCCCTCGATGACGGGTTTTTCTCCCCGGAATACCCGTTTGGCCGTAAGGGGGATGATCGCGGCGAGTTGCTGGTCGTTCTGCCGGGGGCCGTAGTTGTTGAAGGGGCGGACCACCGCGATGTCCAGGTTCAAGACGTTGTAAAACGACAGGGCCATCAAATCCGCCGCCGCTTTGCCCGCGGCATAGGGGGTGGTCGGGTTCATGGGATGGTTCTCATCCATCGGGGAATACTGCGCCGTGCCGTAAGCTTCGGAGGATGAGGAATGGATCAGGGTATCGTACGCCCGCATTTTCAGCAGCTCGAGCAGCGTGTTCATGATCTCCACGTTGACCATATACGCGTCGAAGGGGTTGAAAAAGGAATAGTTGAGCGCGATGGTCGCGAGATTGAAGACCACCTCGATTTGCTCCTTTTCGAATACGGCCTGCATCACGCCGAAATTCCGCGCGTCGTCGCGGTACACCACCACGTTGTCATACTGGTCCAGCGCCGGCTGGAGATTCTCCATTTTTCCTAAAAAGAAATTGTCCACAATAACGACCTTGGCCGCACCGGCGGCCAGCAGCCGGTCGGTCAGGTGGCTGCCTATAAAGCCTGCCCCACCCGTCACACATACGTTTTTTCCGCGAATACTCGGCATAACAGTTCCTCCGTCCTGTCAAAAGGCCTCCTCAGCGGACGGCCTTTTCTCCCTTTTCAATCTGTTCAATTACATAGTCCTGGTCGTCGTCGGACAGCTCCACATACAGCGGGAGCGCCAGGGACAGCCGGTCGCAGGCATACGCCCCCGGAAGATCCTCCGGCCGATATCCGTACTTATCCCGGTAATACCCCAGCGTATGGACCGCGTGGGTCCCCTGCCGGGTACTGATCCCATGCTCCTCCAGATACGCCATCAACCGGTTGCGGAACGCGTTTCCCTCCTCGACGCCGGACAGGCCGAGGGCCCGGCAATCCACCATCGTCACATAGGATTGATAGGTATGGACGTACCCTTCCGGCACATAGGGGATCCGCAGGAAAGACGCCCGCTCGGGCAGCAGCCGGTCGTAACGGGCTGCTGCTGCCCGGCGTTTTTCCAGAATATACGGAAACTTTTCCAACTGCGCCTGTCCAACTGCACCTTGGATATCCGTCATACGGTAGTTGAAGCCGAGCTCATTGTATTCCGGCAGCAGGAAGCCGTGATTTTGATGACGGGCGATCTCCGATACGCTCGCGCCATGGCTGCGCAGCCGGCGCACCTTTTCCGCCAGCTCCGCGTCGCTGGTCAGCACCATGCCGCCTTCTCCGGTGGTAATGGATTTACGGGCGTGAAAACTCAGGCACGAGGGATTACCGAACGCCCCCTCGTGGACACCATGGATAGAGGCCCCCAGCGCGCAGGCACTGTCCTCAATCACCTGGATCGAATACCGCGCGGCAATGGCGTTCACGGCCGGAATATCGGCACAGATGCCGAATAGGTTCACCGCCACCACACCGAACAGGCGGTTTCCGGTCGTCTTATTCCCCATGCCGCCGTCACGGGGCTCGTAATGCTCCTCGATATACGCCTGCAGGAAGGCCGTATCGAGACAGTAGGTATCGGTCGTGACGTCCACGAGCACCGCCGTGGCGCCGGTGTATTCCACCGCGTTTGCTGTAGCCACAAAGGTGAAGGACGGTACCAGCACGTCCTGCCCCTCGTGCAGGCCCATCGCGGCCATGACCAGATGCAGCGCGGTCGTACAGGACGTTGTCGCGATGCCGTACGCCGTCCCCTCATAGGCCGCCGTCTGCCGCTCGAACTCCGCCACACGCGGCCCCTGCGCCACCCAGCCGCTCTTCAGGCATTCTTCCACCCGCCGGAGTTCGTCCTGTGTAAAATATGGCACAATGATTGGAATCGTCCGCATAGTCTGTCAGTTCCTTCCCTATTGCCGTCATGATATTTACAGCCGGAGCCGTTACAGCCTGTCCATCGCCGCGTCGAGAATTTTAGTCACGCGCAGGGCCTGTTCGGGTCCGGACAGAGAGGGGCGCCCGCTCTGCACACAGTCGGCAAAGTGCTCCACGCTGTTGCGCAGCGCGTCCTCGTGGGGGATGAAGGGCACCAAAATGTCTCCGGTGCGCACCTTGAATTCGTACGCACCGTATTCGTCGCCTTTCTCCTTTTTGATGATGCCCTGGTCATAGATGGTCAGCTTGTCCACCAGGCGCATATCGTCAAAGATCAGCATTTTTTTGGTACCGCCGATCATCACGCGGCGTTCCTTGAGAGGGGAGATCCAACTGGATTTGATGTGCGCCAGGAAGCCCGGGTATTTCATGGTCAGATAAGTCAGCGTCTCCTGTTCGCCGTACCGCTTTTCTCCGATGGCCTCGACATGGAAGGGCTCCTGCCCGCCGGACAGGTAGTCGATGACCGCCAGGTCGTGCACCGCCAGGTCCAGCATGGAATTCACGTCCATGCGGATGGGCCCTAAATTGATGCGGCTGACGTCGAAATAGATCAGGTCGCCCAGCTCGCCTGAATCCACCATGTTTTTGATGTAACGGATGATCGGATGATACACCATGATGTGGTCGCAGTGGACGATCCGCCCTTTCTCGTTGGCCAGGCGGCAGATGTCTTCGGCGCGCTTGGTGTTGGAGGCCATGGGCTTTTCAATGAACAGATGCTTGCCCGCGGCAAGGACGTCCAGTGCCACCTGATAGCTCGGCTCGGTCTGGATCACCACCGCAAAGGCATCCACCCGGGGATCGTCCAGATATTTTTGGTACTCCAGGGAGTATTCCACGGTATCCAGATATACTTTGCGCGCCTTGTCCAGGCTCTCCTGCCTCGAATCGCAGATGGCGTATAGGTTGGCGTTCCGCGCGGCCATCAGGTTTCGTGCCACGTTCGTTCCCCAATAGCCGTAACCTACCTGAACCACATTAATCATGTTCCTCGACTCCTTCTCCATTCCGTGTCGTTTCATATTCCAAAGGAATTTCCTCATCGATCAGGAACACCGGACGGTCCCGGGCGGCGTCCAGCGTCCTCCACAGGTATTCCGCGATGATGCCCAGCGAGATGTTGGTGATCCCGAACCCGATGGTGAGCACTGAGACCAAGGTCGGCCAGCCAAGTGAGAGAGGGTAGAGGTGGAACAGCCGGATGATGACCACGGATAGGCCGAACAGAAAGCCTAAAACCGCCAATAGGATGCCCAGAACACTGATGAAGCGGATGGGGGCGAAAGAGAACGCCACGAAGGAATCGATGAACAGCTTGACCTTTTTGCCCAGCGTCCATTTGGATTTGCCCTTGGCCCTCTCCTTGTAATTGCAGGTAATCAGGGTAAAGCGATAGCCCATGTTCAGGATCTGAAGAAAAATGGAGGAATTGGCCTCTATGTGGCGGTTCAGGTTGTCCCGTATTTTGGCGTTGAACATCACGTTGTTGATGCCACCGAGCGGGAAGCTCGCAACCGCGTGCTTTTGGATCAGCCGGGCGTAGGTGTGGGAAAACGCCTTTTCAAAGGCGCTGATCCGGACCTCTCCCTTCTGTACCCCGACCAGGTCGTAGCCCTCCTGTATCTTGTCGTACAGCAAACCGATAAGCTCCACCGGCTCCTGCAGATCGGCGGAAAAAAACATACAGTACTCAGACTGTGCCCTCCCGACACCCGCGCGCAGCGCGGCATGGGAACCGTAATTTTTCGAGAGGCGCAGAATCTTCGCCTGTATAGACGAAAAGGGATATTCCCTCAGCCGTTCCACCGACCGGTCGGTGGAACCGTCGTCCACAAACAGCACCTCCAGCCGGTACGGCTTGTCCTGCGCATAGCCGTCGAGCGCCCGGCACAGGTCATGGATATTATCTTCCTCGTTCAAAAACGGAACGATCACGGAGATATCGGTCTTCAACGCCATCCCTCAATCACTTTTTAATATTGATCGCCACGACGCCCAGCAGGATCAGCACCAGGCCGGCCGCCTGCCACGGCGTCAGCTTCTCCTTGAGAAACAGCAGGCCGACCACGGTAATCACGACGTAGAGAATCCCTGCCGCCACCGGATAGATATAGGTCAGATTGAACTGGGGGACGATGAAGGTGAACAGCAGGAAGCTGCAGATGTAAAACAGCATCCCCAACAGCATTTTCAGACTGATATTCAGATGGAACACGCCCTGCTGAACCCCTAAGGCGAGATCCTGCCCCCCGGCCTTAATCAGCACAAGCCCGACGGCCGAACAGAGGATGTACAGCGCAAACATCACATAGAGCATCGTTTTCGTCTTCCCTTTTCGTTCGTGTCGCATATCGTCACTCTTCCACCGGCGGCCGGGCGTGGCACTTCGGGCAGACGCCGTCTTCCAATTTCTGCCCGCAGCGGCAAACGTGCCCGATGATCCGCGCCGGATTTCCCACCACCAGCGCATAGGGTGGGACGTCCCGCGTCACGACGCTTCCCGCGCCCACCATACAGTATTCCCCGAGCGTATGCCCGCAGACGATCGTTGCGTTCGCCCCTATCGAGCAGCCCTCCCGCAGCACGGTCTCCCGCACCTCCCAGTCGGGGTTGCAGGCACGGGGATAATAGTCGTTCGTAAAGGCGACGTTGGGTCCAACGAATACGTTGTCGCCGATGGTGACCCCGTGATAAATCGATACGCCGTTCTGGATCTTGCAGTTGCTGCCGATGCAGACGTCGAAGTCCAGATAGGTGTCCTTGCTGATGATGCAGTTTTCACCTACCGTCACATTTTCACGGATTTGGGAGTTGATCCAGATTTTGCTGCCCGCCCCGATTGACGCCTTGTCCGATACATGGGCGGACGGATGGATAAAAATGCTCGCGTCGTCCATTCCCGATCCCTCCCTCTGTCAATGAAAGGCGTTGATCACGCGCGCCACCGTTTCCAGCTCGTCCGTCGTCAGCTGGGGATGTACGGGAATCGAGACCACCTCATTCTTGATCTCGTCGGTCACCGGATATCGGGTGTCCAGATCCATCTCCGCATAACAGGCCTGCTCCGGTATGGATAGGGGATAGAATACCCCGAAGCCGATTCCGCTATCCGCCAGATATTGTGTAAAGGCGTCCCGGCGGCCGTTTTTGATCCGCAGGGTGTATTGATGATAGCAGTGGAAGCGCTCCTCCTCCCGGAAAGGTGTCACGATATCCGCGTGGCGAATGTGCTCGTCGTAAAACGCCGCATTGCGGTTGCGCAGGGCGTTGAATCTGTCGAGCTTGTCCAGCTGGCACAGCCCGATGGACGCGGCCATGTTGGTCATGCGGTAGTTATAGCCCACGATGTCATGATGATACCGCACCTTCATGCCGTGATTGATCAGCAGCCGGGCTTTCTCCGCGACCTCTTGATGAGGCGTGAGCATCATGCCGCCTTCCCCTGTGGTCATGTTTTTCGTCGGATAAAAACTGAAAGCGGCGGCATCGCCGAAGGTTCCCACCCGGCGGCCTTTATACATGGCGCCGTGAGCCTGCGCACAGTCCTCCACGAGCAGCAGTCCATGCTTTTTCACCACGTCGAGCAGGGGGTCCATGTCGCAGGCCTGTCCAAACAGATGGACGATCAACAGAGCCTTGATATCCGGCTGCTCCGCAAGCTTTTTCTCAATCTGATCGACCGAAATGTTGAAGGTGCGCGGATCGATATCGGCAAAGACGGGCGTTGCCCCCGTATAGACAATGGAATTCGTCGAGGCAATAAAGGAAAAGGGCGTGGTCAGCACCTTGTCCCCCGGTCCAATGCCCAGCGCGCGCAGCGCCACCTCGAGAGCGGTCGTCCCCGACGTAGTGGCAATTCCATGCGCTGCGCCCGTATAAGCGGCAAACCGGCGCTCAAATTCCTCCACGACCGCCCCGCAGGCGATCATGCCGCTGTCAATCACGCTCCCCACTGCTTGCTTTTCCTCTTCGCCCAAAAAAGGCTTTGCAATTGCTATCATCGTTGTACCCCTCCTGCTTTTTTTAGACGGTGGCGGTTCGGCGCACACCCGTCTTATACAATAATAAATGGCTGAAACTCAAGGATATCATTGCACGCAAAAAGGCGCATCCCTCCCCTTATAAAGGGGAAGAATACACCTTTGAAATTTATGCAATTTACCACTTGACAAGTTTACATGAACAAAGTTATGCTTGCTTGCTTGC
>ERZ827101.3286-NODE-3286-length-11854-cov-4.165607_pt1 | contig 11854 bp, 10 predicted proteins | sample MGYA00519869_ERZ827101 | MGnify/ENA primary metagenome ERZ827101 (study PRJEB31778, sample SAMEA3449256) | human gut metagenome | biome: human gut; feature: human-associated habitat; material: faeces | place: United Kingdom | collected 2010/2012 ...
CTGCCGCACCTCGCTCGCCGTATCGGCACTTAGAATTATGCGGTATTGCCATAAGCGTTGATGTTTCCTGCCCGATATGATTGCCAGACGTTAAGCAAGGGCGATGCGCTGGGCAATATAATCGGGAACGGCATCTTCCTCTATGCCAAGGGCATAAGCAAGCTCACTGTACAGCCGTTCCTGCGCCTGGCGGAAATAGCGTTCATCAGCGGCAGTATCATGCTTTTTGTGCTGTACACGGATTTCGTGGCGGTCATGCAGACCTTTTATCATCTTGGCAATCTCGCGGCAGTCACAGGTTTGCAGGGCCTCGCGGCAGCGGCTTTCCCGCTCTTTGGCATCCATGATGGGGACAACTGCATATTGGGGTATTTCCGAAATCAAAGTCTCCGCCTGCGCCCTGTTCAGCGGCTGACGCATCACAACGGTCTGGTTGTCAACGGGGGCATAAATTGTCATGCTTGGCTGTTTGCAGGTGTGCAGCGTGTAATAGCGTTTGCTTTTGTCCGCAAATTTCATGGGCAGTGGGCCGATCCCATCTACTTTGCATAAACCATGTGCGCCGTAAACGACAATATCACCAACACAAAACATAAAACAAACCTCCCATTCACACTTTTTAACGTCTTACAATACTATTATAGCACAAAACCCAAGGCCTGGGTAAGGCCTTGGGTTTGAAAACATCAATTTTGTGCGTTTTGGCAAGGCTGAGGCAATGGAAAAGAAGAGAAAATGCAGCAAAATTACTGGTTTTCTTTCTTTTTCTCGCCAAAGCGATATTCTGTGCCGTTCTTCAGGCGCTGGATGTTGGAACGGTGCAGCCAGATGACATAAGCACCCATTAACACGCAACATACCGTGATGAACACAAGGGATGCAGCATCGGTGCCCTTCCAGAGCCAGTAGCAGAGCGTGAGCACAGGATACAGTGCAGCAATAATAATGCTGCCCAGGCTGACAATGTGGGTGATAGCAACTTCAACCAGAAAGATTACCAAAAGCACCAGGCAGGCAATCGGTTCGGTGGCTAACGCAGCACCGGCACCAACCAGCACGCCTTTGCCGCCGCGCAGGCCAAAAAAGACAGGCTTGCTGTGGCCCAGCATGCAGAAGATGGCGGCAAGGTAAGCGCCGCAGATCGGCTGCAAAAGCGGCTGGAAATCAGCCCCGGTGCCGGACAGCAACGAATCAAAGATAAACTGCCCCAGCTTGACGGCAACCACACTTTTGCCCACATCGCCGATGGTAGTGATCACTGCGGGCAGCTTGCCATAGGTGCGCAGCACGTTGGTCATGCCGGCGTTGCCGCTGCCATGCAGGCGGACATCATCGTGGTAAAAAAGTTTGGAAACCAAAACGCCAAACAGCAGGCTTCCCAACAGATAGGCCTGCAATGCTGTAAGCAGGCAGGCTTCCATCAAATGAACCATCTGTTCTCCCCCTCGTGGTCCTCAGCGTGCCGAACCATCGCCGTGCTCACGAATCAGCAGGCGCATCGGTGTACCGGTCAGGCCAAAGTTTTCCCGAATCTGGTTTTCGATATAGCGCTGGTAAGAAAAATGGAACAACGCTTTCTGGTTGACGAACGCAACAAATGTTGGCGGGCGGGTGGAGCTTTGGGTGATATAGAAAATCTTGAGGCGCTTGCCCTTATCAGAGGGCGGCTGCACACGCGCGGTAGAGCGCGCCAACATCTCGTTCAATGCGCCGGTCGGGATGCGGGTGCCGTTCTGCACGTCCACATACTGGATGGTTTCAAACAGTTTGTCCAGCCGCTGGCCGGTTTTTGCGCTGATGAACAGGATGGGCGCATAAGACATAAAGCTGAAATCCTCTTCCAGCTGCTTGCGCATCTTGTCCATGGTGTAGCTGTCTTTTTCAACGGCATCCCACTTGTTTACAGCAATAATGCAGGCCTTGCCCTGGTCATGGGCATAACCGGCAACCTTGGAATCCTGCTCCGTAAAGCCGACGGTTGCATCAATCATGATAACGCACACGCGGCTGCGTTCCACAGCAGCCAGGCTGCGCAGCACGCTGTAGCGCTCCACACCGCTTTCCACCTTGCCGCGCTTGCGCAGACCGGCGGTATCGGTAAAGATAAACTTGCCGTACTGGTTTTCCACCATGGTATCAATGGCATCACGGGTGGTACCTGCCTCATTGGCAACAATCAGGCGGTTTTCGCCCAAAATATGGTTGATCAGGCTGGATTTGCCCACGTTGGGGCGGCCAATGACGGCAACAGGAATGCGGTCCTCTTCTTCCTCATCGTTGTCATCAAAGTGCAGGTTCTCACACACGGTATCTAACAGGTCGCCGGTACCATGACCATGAACGCTGGAAATCGGCACGATATCGCCAATGCCAAGACTGTAGAAGTCATACAGCTCCATCGGCGGTTCGCCGACTTTATCACACTTGTTGACTGCCAGAACCACAGGCTTGCCGCTGCGCATCAGCATACCGGCAATATCCTGGTCCTGGGCGGTAACGCCAGCGCCAATTTCGCCCACCATGATAATACAATCCGCGGAATCAATGGCGATCTGGGCCTGTTCCCGCATATGGGCCAGCAGGCCGTCGTCAATGTTGGGCTCAATGCCGCCGGTATCAACCAGCAGGAACTTATGGCCGCACCATTCGCAATCACAGAAAATACGGTCGCGGGTAACGCCGGGCGTATCTTCCACAATGGCAAGGCGCTGGCCGGTCAGCTTGTTAAAAAGCGTTGACTTGCCCACATTGGGGCGGCCAACGATGGCTACGATCGGTTTTGCCATAGTTAAATGCCTCCTTACATAATAAAGTTTATGCGGTTTGCACCGCAAATACGGGCGGGATTACCGCCCACCAAAAGAAAAATGCAGCTTTTTGCGTTTGGGTTTTGGCTTCAGTTCCCCAAGGTAAGCTTTGCACCCACCGGCACCATCGGTTGGGATAACCTCAATCTCACAGCCAAGGGCCTCCCCCAGCTGCTTGGTGGTGAGATCATCCAAAAAGCGGTCTTTTTCGTCCCGGAGCATCACTTCGGGAACACAAAGAATATTGCTGCTCAAATTGCCCTTGCATTGCTTGATGATATCCGTTCCCGTCACAAGGCCCGCAACGCTGACAGTGCCGCCAAAATAATCGTTCTGGATGGCGTGTACGGTAACGGAGATCTGCGGGTATTTGGCATGGGTGGCTTCTGCCATTTCGCGGATAAGCGGCGCGGCAAGGGTTCCGGTCACAACATCAATGCTGCGTGGTTCCACATTGCTGCGTGGGAACTGCAGTTCATCCCAGAAGGAATCATGATACATCCGCCACATGCCAACGCCGTCTTCCAGCTGGTCATAGTTGTCATAGAATTCAGCAGGGGGAACTTCCCTCCCCGCCAGCAGATACCATTCATCACTGGGGTAAACAACACTGCGGCCGTACTGTTTCCGGCAGCGGGCACAATATTCCTCCATGATGTCCAGCGTTTCGGCGGCGGACTGCTGGTCGTAAGGCGTCAGCTTAAACAGCCCCTTACGGTAGGCTGTTACACCGGCGGGCACGGCAGCAATACTTTCCACCTGCGGCCGTAGCCGCAACAGGTCGTCCAGCGTGCGGCGTAGCTCGTCTCCATCATTGATGCCGCGGCATAACACCAGCTGGCAGTTCATATCAATGCCGCCTTTGGCAAACACGTCCAGATAGCGCAGGGTTTCGGCTGCGCGCTTGTTTGCCATCATGCGTACCCGCAGCTGGGGGTTGGTGGTGTGTACCGAGATGAAAATAGGGCTGATATGCAGCTTGATAATGCGCTCAACCTCACGGTCCGTCAGGTTGGTCATCGTGATATAATTGCCATACAAAAAGGAAAGACGTTCATCGTCATCCTTAAAGTAAAGCGGTTCCCGCATACCAGGGGGCAGCTGGTCAATAAAACAGAACATGCAATGGTTAGCACAACTGTGCTTTTCATCACCAAGGTATGTTTTGAAATTGCAGCCGAAAGGCTCATATTCCCCTTTTTCAACAGAAATTTGCTGCTGTGCACCATTCTGGCAGATCGTCAGAGTGAAATGCGGCGCAGAGGTATAGAACTGATAGTCCAATGCATCGTTCAGGGGGTTACCATCAATGGCCAACAGCGTACAGCCAGGTTCCAAGCCCAAACGCTGTGCGGGGGAATGTTCATCAACACTGACAAGATGTAGCGGCATGGTGGCAGCTCCTTTCCGGCAGAATAAAAAATGGGGATAAACAAGAAAAAGGGAGAGGCACAGCCCCTCCCTTTAAGAAGCAATTAAGCCTCTTTGCTAACCTTGACAACTTCGACGCCCTTGTAGTAGCCACACTTGCCACAAACCTGATGGGGCACCTTGAGTTCGCCACACTGAGGACATTTCACCAGCGTAGGAGCCTCCAGCTTCCAAACGTTAGAACGGCGTTTATCGCGACGGGCTTTGGATTGTTTTCTCTTGGGTACTGCCATTTTTAAGCACCTCCTTGGTGAAATTCAACTAAGCAGTTGTTTTAATATGCTAAGCCGGGCATCTGCAGGGGCAGCTTCGTCTGCCGGTTGGCAGTTACATCCTGCCGCCTTCCTTTTGCCACAGATGGGGCATAGGCCTTGACAATCGGGGCTACATAAAAGTACCCGCGGAATTTTGAAAATCAATTCCTGGTACACGAGCTCCCGTATATCCAAGCAGCCTTTTTCATCCAGCGGTAACTCAAAGTCCGGGTCATCAAGCTCACGCTCTTTGACAAAATAATCCACACTAAAATTATAACTCTGGTGAATGGGCGTAAGGCAACGTGCACATTCGGCATCGGTTTCAGCGGCAATCGTCAGCTGCATGACCACACCATCAGCAGTGGGCACAGCCTGAAAAGAACCTGTGACCGGTTCACGGATCACACTTCCATCAAAATTTTCTGTGGAGAAATCTTCAGAAAATTGCGCTGTATAGGGCGTTTTGCCCGTTTTGAAATAGTTCCGAATATCAAAGCGCATAGTTACACCTCAAAAGGTTGCTTATCTAGTATACACAAGTCGACCCATCTTGTCAACAAAAAAACAGAAAAAAGTAAAAGAATTTGATTTTCCCGCTCTTTTCAATCGGATGGGCAGCTGTATTGCGGCAAAAGCCACTGCTTTTGCACGGCATACCAAAGGGGCAGGCTCTTGCAGCGCCTGCCCCCAGTTACTTAAAGGACAATGCTTTTACAGGTACTTCTTGATGCCTTCCGGCAGAGAAGCCTGATCAGCGGATACGGTCACAACAACCTCAACACTATTGCCTGCAATCTTATCAATCTCAGCCAGGACCTTGGCGGCTGCATCCATGTTGTGGTCAACGATTTTCAGGATGCCGTCAATGAACAGTTCGGTGATATCATAGTTACCAGCCAGAACACCAGCAACAAAACCGTACAGCATATCAGCGCCGTTGATGTCGTATTCATCGGCGTCCAGCAGGCGGGCTGCGTGGTTAATCTCGGTGGTAAGCTTCATGGACTTCTCAATAACAACGATGTTGCCGGAAGTGGTCTTGGTTGCGTTGTTGATCATATCGATCATGGTCTTGGTTTTGCCGGAGCCTTTGGCGCCAACGATCAGTTTAATCATAAGAAGTGACCTCCTTTATATTGAAGCGGAAACAGGCATTAGCCAAGCTTTGCCTCCAGCTCCGCTTTGCGATCCTCATAACCAGGTTTGCCAAGCAGGGCAAACATGTTCTTTTTGTAGCTTTCCACGCCGGGCTGGTCAAACGGATTGACGCTCAGCAGATAACCGGAAACAGCGCATGCTTTCCAGAAGAAGTAAATCAGGTAGCCAACATTATAAGCATCCAGAGAATCTACTTCAATCACGCCGATCGGCACGCCGCCATCATTATGGGCCAGAATGGTGCCTTCCATGGCCTTGCGGTTTACAACGCTCATGTTCTGGTCAGCTAGGAAATTCAGACCATCAAAGTTGCCTTCCAGCGGTTCAATGTAAAAATCCTCACGGGTATTCTTGATATCGACATAAGTCTCGAACATCGTGCGGCTACCATCCTGCAGGAACTGGCCCATGGAGTGCAGGTCAGTCGAGAAGATGCAGGAAGTCGGCATCAGACCTTTCTGGTCTTTGCCTTCGCTTTCACCAAACAGCTGCTTGTACCATTCGTTCATCATGGTAAAGTCGGGCTCAAAAGCGGCCAGGGTTTCCACAACCTTGCCCTTGCGGTACAGGATGTTGCGGGTCATCGCATAACGATAAGCATCGTTATCCTTGCTGCAAACGCTGTAAGCTTCGCGGGCATCAGCAGCACCTTTCATCAGGGCATCAATGTCGATACCGGCACAGGCGATGGGCAGCAGACCAACGGCAGTCAGAACAGAGTAACGGCCGCCAACATCATCAGGAACAACAAAGGTCGGCCAGCCCTGTGCATCAGCCAGCTGCTTCAGGGTGCCTTTGGCACGGTCAGTGGTGGCATAAATGCGCTTGTTCGCCTCTTCCGGGCCAACGGAATCTTCCAGCAACTTGCGCAGAACGCGGAACGCCAGAGCAGTTTCGGTGGTGGTACCGGATTTAGAAATAACATTGATGGAGAAACGCTTGCCCTTGGTCACCTTAATGATGTCGTTCAGGTAAGTGGGAGAAATTGTGTTACCGCAGAAATAAATCTTCAGGCCGTCCTCGGTATCGTTGTGATACAGACCCTTGACTGCTTCGACAACAGCGCGTGCGCCCAGGTAAGAGCCGCCGATACCGGCGACCAGCAGCACATCGGAATCTTCACGGATCTTTTTGGCTGCTTCCTTGATACGGGCGAACTCTTCCTTGTCATAATTAACAGGCAGGTCCAGCCAGCCCAAAAAATCATTGCCAGCACCGGAACGGGATTCCAACTGCTGGTGGGCAAGCTCGACCTGCGGGAAGATCGTATCATATTCTTCGGGACGGATAAACTTTGCAAGGTGTTTGCCATTGTATTTGACACTCATCGCTTAAATCCTCCTCATCCATAATTTAGTAACTTCATGATACAGTTTTTGCGCTTGATTGTCAAGCCAAAACCTGGCGTTTTTCATCCGTTTTGCACAAAACCTTACGCTGTAAGCCATAAAGCATTGACAACACGCCGGAAACAACCGCTAAAACTGCGCACGTCAACGGGTTTTGCCGCAATAATTGGGCAGCTTTGCAAAATGCCCTGGCTGTTTTTGATGTTTAGGCTGCCGATAACCGAACCTTCCCGGATGGGAGCCTCCAGTGTTTGCGGAAGTTCAACTTCAGCTTGCAGGGCGCTGCCCTGCCCTTTTACGGCCAGGCAGCGCTCCGGCGCGGTGTAACATAGTTCCAGCGTGGGCTCTTCACCCTTCTGCACGGGCAGTGTTTTGGGGGCGTCTGCCGGGATGGGAACCAGCGCACTTTCAAACATAGCGAAGCCATAATCCAGCAGGCTGGTGGCAGCGGCAAAGCGCTCCTTGCCGCTGGAAGAACCCAGCACAACAGCAATCAGCCGCAAATCATCCCGCGATGCACTGGCGGAGATGCACACACCGGCCTTGCCGGTTGTTCCCGTTTTCAGCCCGGTGATGCCATTATAACTTTTCAGCAGTTTGTTGGTGTTCACCAGTTGGGTTGCACCGCCGCGCAGGGTATCCATCCATACAGTGCAGTAATTTTCAATTTCCGGGTGGTTCAGCAGCATTTCCCGGCTCATGATGGCGACATCGCGCGCGGTGGAAAGGTGGCCGTCTTCATCCAGCCCACAGGCGTTGCGGAACGTGGTGCTCTGCATACCCAGCTCTTTGGCGCGGGCGTTCATGCGCTCCACAAATACCGGCTCGCTGCCACCAATAAATTCGGCAACGGCTACTGCGGCATCATTGGCGGAGGAAATACAGATGGCTTTCAGCATTTCATCTAATGCCAGCTGTTCGCCGGGTTCCAGCCAAATCTGGCTTCCACCCATATGATAGGCGTGTTCGGATACGGGGACGATATCACTCAGGCTGACCTTCCCTGCTTCCAGTGCTTCAAAGGTCAACAGCAGCGTCATAATCTTGGTGATGGAGGCGATAGGGCGGGACTCATCGGCGTTCTTTTCATATAAAACTGTGCCGGAATCTTCATCAATCAGGATAGCCGCCTGGCAGGGAACATCAAAATCCCGATCGGTGGCCGGGTTAATATCCAGCGCTGCACAGGGCAGCGCATTCAAGATAAAAAATAATCCCAAAATCAGGGCTGCAACCCGCTTTTTCATGACCAAAGCCTCCCCTGCCATCGTCTTTGGCCGGGCGCTGCCCGGCAAGAATGTTTTTTGCTTTGGTGATATTGTATGCGGTATAAGGGATGTTTATTGCAGCCGCATGGTATTACCACTCATCTTTTTCTGTGTGGGCGGTGGAGCCTTGTCAGAATGGGCAGATTCTATTATAATACTAATAGAGCGTTAACCAATAGAAGGACGGAATACGATGAGAGTTTGTTTTTATACCCTCGGCTGTAAAGTCAACCAGAACGAAACGGGTGCGTTGGCCCAGCTGTTTGAGCAAAATGGGTTTACTGTAGTGGAAGAAAAAGACGGTGCGGATGTTTATGTGGTCAACAGCTGCACCGTGACGAACTTTGGCGACCAGAAAAGCCGCAAATGGCTGCGCCGCGCCAAACGCGAAAACCCCGGCGCGGTGACAGTTCTGACGGGCTGTTACCCGCAGGCGTTCCCGGAAGAAGCCGCTAAAATTGAAGAAGCCGATGTGGTAACGGGTTCCGGCAACCGCCACGCCATTTTGCAGGATGTGCAAAAAGTGTTGAACGGCGAGGAAACCAAGGTGGTGGACATTCGCCCGCACCAGAGGGGCGAAAACTTTGAAGAACTGCCGATGGACCGCTTTGCAGATCACACCCGCGCATTTGTGAAAGTAGAAGATGGCTGCAACCGCCGCTGCGCTTATTGCGTGATTCCCCGCGCCCGCGGCCCGGTGCGCAGCCGCAGCGAAATAAGCATTCTGGAAGAACTGCGCCGCCTGGCGGCATCCGGTTACTGTGAAGTTGTGCTGACGGCAATCAGCCTGCCCAGCTATGGCAAAGATACCGGAACGGGCCTGGCGGAGCTGGTGGAACATGCGGCGGCTGTGGCGGGCATTGAGCGCATCCGCTTGGGCAGCCTTGACCCGGATATGCTGACGGATGACGATATCCGCCGCCTGGCTGCTGTGCCGAAGCTTTGCCCGCAGTTCCATCTGAGCCTGCAAAGCGGCAGCAGCAAGACTCTGCGCGCCATGCGCCGCCCTTATACCACAGAACAGTATGCCGCCGTTGCCGCAAAGCTGCGAGAAGCTTTTGGCGAGGAAAACGTGAGCATTACGACCGATGTGATTGTGGGCTTTCCCGGTGAGACGGAGCAGGATTTTGAGGACAGCATGGCATTTGTGGCAGGACAGCGCTTTTTGAAAGTACATGTTTTCCCCTATTCTCGCCGCGAAGGAACGCCCGCGTTCGATTTTCCGAATCAGGTTCCGGAGCATGAAAAGGAATCCCGCAGCCGTCGCATGACCGCTGCTGTGGAGAAGGTACGCGCAGAACTGGCCCATGCAGCACAGGGGCGCACGGCACAGGTGCTGCTGGAAACCCCACTGTCCTCCACCTTGTTCACCGGATACACCAAACAATATCTGCCAGTTGTGGTCAATGCGCCGGGGCACAAAAGCGGTGAAATCGTGACCGTAACACTGGGTGAATGGGACGGCAAGCGCTGCCGCGCCCAGGCACAGTGATGGACAAGGCGGGAAAACGTAAAATCTGCACGGTTTTTTCTTGAATTTCCGGGTTTTCCTCTTGTAATAAAGGCGGTTTCTTGGTAAAATCTTAACAGGAGCCGTATCGTTATTATTTTAACTTAGAGCATGGAGAACAGCAATTTCCATTGCGGCGCACATCCAGCAAATGTGCGTGTGCGGGGCCGAACCGCGGCTTTGCACATACGGCCAATTAGAAGTTTTGTGTAAGGAGCATAAGCACAATGAGAGGCATTTATACCCCTGTAACCGACATTCGGCGCAAGGTATTTACCGAAGTTGCCCGCATGTCCTATGAGAGCAATGAAATGGCAGATTACGCGAAGGAAATCCGGGACCTGCCCTTTAAGATCATTCCCGGTGAGGAAAAATCTCTGCGCAGCAGCATCTTCCTGGAGAGAGCGATTGTTTCTGAACGCATCCGTCTGGCTATGGGCCTTTCTCTGCGCCCGGTTACCGAGAGCGTTTCCGCTACCGAAGACCTGGAGCATAGCGTAATTGCTGACAAGTACTATGAGCCGCCGCTGATCAACGTTATCAAGTTTGCCTGTAACAAGTGCCCGGAAAAGATCATAAAGGTTACCAGCATGTGCCAGGGCTGCCTGGCTCACCCCTGCCAGGAGGTCTGCCCCAAAAAGGCAATCAGCTTCCGCAATGGCCGCAGTCACATTGATCAGGATCTCTGCATCAAGTGCGGCCGCTGCGTAACCACCTGCCCGTACAACGCCATCGTCAAGGTGGAGCGCCCCTGCGCCAAGGCTTGCGGCGTTGGTGCTATTCGTTCTGACGAGCATGGCCGCGCAGATATTGATTACAACAAGTGCGTATCCTGCGGTATGTGCCTGGTCAACTGCCCGTTCGGCGCTATCGTGGATAAGGGCCAGATCTTCCAGCTGATCCAGTCCATCAAGCGCGGAGATGAAGTCATCGCCATCGTGGCACCTGCCTTTGTCAACCAGTTCCCCAACATGACCCCCGCCAAACTGCGCGAGGCCATGAAGCGCCTGGGCTTTGCCAACACTGCAGAAGTTGCCATTGGTGCTGACCTGTGCACCATTGATGAAGCGCATGACTTCCTGGAGGAAGTTCCCTCCAAGCACCCGTTCATGGGAACCTCCTGCTGCCCGGCATGGAGCGTTATGGCCAAGAAGAACTTCCCCAAGTTTGCTGACTGCATCAGCATGGCCATGACCCCCATGGTGCTGACTGCCCGCCTGCTGAAGCAGGATCACCCCGCAGCCCGTATCTGCTTTGTCGGCCCCTGCGCCGCAAAGAAGCTGGAAGCCAGCCGCCACAGTGTGCGCAGCGAGGTTGACTTTGTCCTGACATTTGAAGAACTGATGGGCATGTTTGAAGCCAAGCAGATCAACTTTGATGACCTGCCGGATGACCCGAATGATAACTTCAACAATGCCAGTGCCGACGGCCGCGGCTTTGCCGTCAGCGGCGGTGTTGCACAGGCGGTCGTCAATGTTATCAAGAAGGAAGACCCGACCCGCGAAGTGAAGGTCGTTTCCGCACAGGGCCTGGCAGAATGCAAGAAGATGATGCAGCTGGCTGCTGCAGGCAAGTACAACGGCTATCTGCTGGAAGGTATGGCCTGCCCCGGCGGCTGCATTGCCGGTGCCGGCACTTTGGCTGATCCTGCCCGCAGCGCAATGATGCTGAACAAGTACAAGGCACAGGCAACGATGAAGACCGCTGCCGATACCCCGTACAAGGATACCCTGGATAAGCTGAAGTACTAATTTTTGCGGCGTAGCGGAAGTTGAGCCGATAGGCTGACCCGGTAAGCCAAAACAAAATATAATATAACGTTCCCCGGAACTGGTTTGCTGTTAGGGCAGAATGGTTCCGGGGAACGTTTTTGTTTTTTACATGCAGTTGTTAAAGCACTGCCCTGTGAGCGACTTGTCTCTATCCACAAAAAGGAGTGTTAAGGAAAGCAGCAAGCCCGGTAGATCAGGTTTTGGCTGTTTGATAATTTAAGAGAGCTGACCGTCCATTTTCGCATAAAAAAATATAAGGCAATACCGCATAATTCTAAGTGCCGATACGGCGAGCGAGGTGC
>ERZ827101.3288-NODE-3288-length-11850-cov-3.202204_pt1 | contig 11850 bp, 8 predicted proteins | sample MGYA00519869_ERZ827101 | MGnify/ENA primary metagenome ERZ827101 (study PRJEB31778, sample SAMEA3449256) | human gut metagenome | biome: human gut; feature: human-associated habitat; material: faeces | place: United Kingdom | collected 2010/2012 ...
GGCAGCTGGTAGAGCACAACCTTAGGAGGCGGACGCTCTATCCAACTGAGCAGAAGGACAGCATGGTCGGAGAGTTCTCCGACCTATATTCCAATCTATATTGTAACGGGAAAGGAATTTTCTGTCAATCCTCAGAAATCACTGCAAACGTTCTTCGATGAGCGCAGCAAGCTTTCTTGCCTCTGCATCCATTTTTTTAATATCTGTCCCTTCAATCATCACGCGTACCAGTGGCTCTGTGCCGGAGGTACGAATCAGCACGCGTCCGTCCTGTGCGAATTTTTCCTCCAGCTCCGCAATCCCTCTGCGTACCACATCATCCTCCATGTAGCTGTTTTTCTTTGCATTATTCACGCGCGCATTGACCAGAACCTGTGGCATGGTCTGCATAATGCCTGCCAGCTCGGAGGCCTTCTTTCAGTACGGAAAGCAATTGAATGGCAGTCAGCGTACCGTCGCCCGTAGTGTTGTGGTCAAGGAAGATAACATGACCGCTCTGCTCGCCGCCGATGTTGTAGCCATCCGCAAGCATCCGTTCCAAAACGTATCTGTCCCCGACGGAGGTCTGCAAAATATGGATATCCTTTTCCTTGCCCATCATCGTCAGCCCAAGGTTGGACATCACCGTTCCGACAATCGTATCCTTCGCCAATGCGCCTCTTTCCTTCATATCCAGACCGCAAATGGCAAGAATCTTATCCCCATCAATCAGGTTGCCCTTTTCATCCACAGCCAGACAGCGGTCAGCGTCCCCGTCAAAGGCGAACCCGATATCCGCCCCGTTCTGCACAACCATTTCTTTGAGATCATCCATGTGGGTGGAGCCGCATTTATCATTGATATTTGTGCCGTCAGGCTCATTATGGATGATGCACAGGCTTGCGCCCAAATCAAGCATGGCAATGGGAGCCGCTTTATAGGCTGCCCCGTTTGCGCAGTCCAGTGCAACCTTGATGCCGTCAAATTTTTCGGTGGTTGTCCGTGTCAGAAATGCAATATAATCATCTAATGCATCCTCGGCATATTCCTTCGTGCCAAGCCCGATGCCGGTAGGACTGGGCAGAATTTCCGGATGACTCATGATAATGTTTTCGATTTCATCCTCCAGTGCATCGCTCAGCTTATAGCCCTGATTGTTGAAGAATTTAATCCCGTTATATTCCACAGGGTTATGGGATGCGGAAATCATAACACCTGCATCCAGTCTGTATTTTCTTACCAGATACGCAACCGCAGGCGTGGGGATCACCCCTGCCACAACTGCGTGCGCGCCGACAGAGCAGATGCCGGAAACCAGTGCGCTTTCCAGCATATCCCCACTGATACGGGTATCCATAGCAACCAGAATACGGGGGGCGTGCTTTGTTTCCTTTGTCAGCACATACGCACCGGCTCTGCCTAAGCGGAACGCCAGCTCGCCTGTCAATTCTGTGTTTGCAACACCTCTTACGCCGTCTGTACCAAATAATCTAGCCATTTTTCTTCCTCCAAAACCTTATTCGTTCGCCGATGCACTGCCGTCACCGGAAACGGTTACATCAATATAAACAGGGCTTGCGTTCAAGCCGTTGGGCAAATCCAGATGCACCAGAACTCGATGCGTCCCTTCGGACATGCCGTTTACATGCACACTGCCATTCAGATCCTCTGCGCGCAGTCCGTTCAGGCTGCTGCTGTCGCCTGTAACGGTGACATGTGCCGTCCCGAAGGAGTAGGTTTTGCCGTCCTCCTGCCCCAGAATGGTTAAACGGGATTCATCCAGTGTGAACTGCTTTCCTTTCTGCGCCGTCTCGATGGCAACCGTTACCTGTACGCTGCTGCGGTTGTCATCATTTAAGGAAATGCCGTCCGGCAGATAATTTTCCAGATTGAATGTCTTTGTCACTGCGGCAGTGCGCCCCGAAACGTCAATGCTGTCCAGATGAATGGAAAGCAGGGCATCCAAATCCTCTTTAGAGCCTGTCACCTCTGCATATTTCGGCGAGCAGGAAACCGTGCCGACCTGATAGCCGTTTGCAGGCGTGCCTGTGATATCCACCTGAATCAGCACCTGCTTTGCATCATGTACCGCATAGGAAACCGTTACCTCGCGGATGTTCAGCGAAACGCCCGTTACCTCTGCGCCATGGTAATCATAGCAGGCAAGCTTTGCGTGAATATCTGTATTTTCTTCCAGCTCCTCCGCGTTGATGATTGCCTTTACCTTCGCAACCTGCCGCACCAGAGATACGGGACCGGAAACGGTTACGGTCTCTGCGCTCAGAACAGGGTCGGAAAGGGTAATGTCACTGTCGGGCTTGCCGTTTAATTCTACCTCAATGGGAAATTCCTTTGTTCGCAGGGTTTCCACCTGTGCCTCCACAACGGCAGGTGCCTTGCTGCTGATGGCATAGGCTGTACCGCCCTGATCAATGGAAACATTGACGGGCAGCGCAACGGAATCCCCGTTCACTGCATAAGCCAGCTCGGATAAATCCACCGAGGCGGTAATCCAGTCGGGGTTCTGGCTCAGTCTGTCCAGTGCGGTTCGCTGTGCCTTCACCTTTACGGTAATTTTTGTGTTTTTCAGCTCCTCTGCGTTGCCGACGGTCAGCCCGCGGGAGGTCAGTGTATCCATATTTTCCAAGGTTAAAGGTCTGCTGTAGCTGCGCGTATCCACAGGCTGTGTGATGTTGATTACCATAAACCACATGGTCGCGGCAATGGCAATGGAAAGCAGCTTCCAGCCAAGATCCTTCGTCAGTAATTCCTGAAATTTTTTCATTCTTTCTCCTGCCGTCCTTTCCAAATGGTTGCAAATGTCTTCTTGCTGCCTTCCTTGCGCGGCTGAGAAATCATATTTTTCAGCTGCTCAGGGGAGAGGTCACGGTAAAGCACGCCGCCCCTTGCCAGAGAGATGGCGCCGGTTTCCTCGGAAACCACAATAACATACGCATCGGAAACCTCGCTTGCGCCGATAGCGGCTCTGTGCCTTGTGCCAAGCTCCATGCTGACCTCGTTGCTGTCCGTCAGGGGCAGAAAGCATGTAGCGGCGGCTACGCGGTTGCGCCGCACAATCACTGCGCCGTCATGCAGTGGTGTATTGTGTTCAAAAATATTGATGAGCAGCTGACTGGAAACGATGGCATCCACAGGAATCCCCGTGCGTTCAAAGTCTCCAAGAGGAACCTTCTGCTCAATCAGGATTAAGGCACCTGTTTTCACAGAACCCATTTTTTCAGCAGCCTTCACAATTTCATCCACGGTTCGTTGTGCAGCTTTATCATCGGTTTCTTCAGAGCTTCTGGCGAAGGCGGTGAAGAATTTTCCTTTGCCCAGCTGCTCCAGTGCCTTTCGCAGCTCCGGCTGGAATACAACGATAACCGCAATGATGCCGACGGAAATGGTGTTGGAAAGAATCCAAAGAATCGTATTCAGCTTTAAGAGCATGGCAACCGCCGCAAGGGCGAAAATAACCAGAATCCCCTTGAACAGCACCCACGCGCGTGTTTCCTTGATCCAGAATATGATTTTATAAATAATATAGGCAACAATGAGGATATCCAGAATATCGGAAATGCCGAGGGATGGCCTTGCGAATTCTGTGATTCCGAGGTTGTCGAAAATGTTTTTGAAAACTTCCATCGTTCACACCCTGTCTATGCTTGTTTTCTCTGTCATGAAATGGTAAGATGTACTTCGTTCGGTACATCAATATGGGCGCAGAAGCCCAATATTTTTCATTATAGCATAAACTATGACAAAGTAACATGAAAAGATGCGGAAAAAATGAAACTTCTTTTCCTATTTTTCCTATGAAAATAGAATGTATATGATTTTTCTATCGGTTTGCTAAAAATATCGAATTGATGTAAAATTCCTGAAAATCATTTCCATGTTTTGGTTGTTTTTGTTTTTGTACAAAAGGCAGAAGGGATTGACTTTGTTTATTTTTTGTGTTTTAATAACGGTATGAAGGAATATTTTTGATATTTTGCCAAAATAAAAGAAAATTCCTTTATTGTTGTCTGACACTAATGCACGTATTCATTTTATATTCTTAAGGAGGAAGATCCAATGGCAGTTAAATTTGCAAACAGAATGAATCTGTTAAAAGGTTCCGAAATCAGAGCTTTGTTGGCACTGACAGCAAAACCCGAAGTTATCTCTTTCGCAGGCGGTATGCCCGCACCCGAGCTGTTCCCTACAGAAGGCGTTAAGGAAGCGGCTTGTAAGGTAATGGATAATATGGGTAGAGTTGCGCTGCAGTACACAGGTACAGACGGTTTTGCATCCCTGCGTGAAAAAATCGTTGCAAGAATGGCAGCGAAAAACGATATCCATGTAAGCATCGATGATATCCTGATTACAAGCGGTTCTCAGCAGGGTCTGGATTTCTCCGCTCGTGTATTCCTGAACCCCGGCGATGTTGTTCTGGTAGAAAGCCCCTCTTATCTGGGTGCAATCAATGCATTCAAGGCTTGTGAACCTACTTTCGTAGAAGTTCCTACAGATGATGCAGGTATGATTCCCGAAGAGCTGGATAAGATTCTGGCTACAACAGAAAACGTAAAAATGATTTACGTTATCCCCGATTTCCAGAACCCTACAGGCAAAACATGGACTCTGGAAAGAAGACAGAAATTCATGGAACTGATTAACAAATATGAAATCCCCGTTATCGAAGATAACCCTTACGGCGAACTGCGTTTTGAAGGCGAATTCCTGCCCTCCTTGAAATCCATGGATACAAAGGATCTGGTAATCTTCCTGGGCACAATGTCCAAGATTTTCGCACCTGGTCTGCGTATCGGTTGGGTTTGCTCCACAAACGCAGAGGTTCTGGGCAAATACAACTTCATCAAACAGGGTGCTGACCTGCAGTCCTCCACAATCGACCAGCTGATTACAAATCAGTTCTTGGAGGATAACGATCTGGATGCACACGTTGAAAAGATCAAAGCAGTTTACGTTAAGAGACGTGACGCAATGCTGAAAACAATGGAAGAAACCTTCCCGAAGGAAGTAAAATTCACACATCCCGAAGGTGGTCTGTTCACATGGTGCGTACTGCCCGAATACATGGACGCAAAGGTTATTGCGCCTCAGTGTCTGGAAAAGAACGTTGCTTACGTTCCCGGCGGCAGCTTCTTCCCTAACGGCGGTAAGGAAAACCACTTCCGTCTGAACTACTCCTGCATGCCTGAAGACAAGATTGTTGAAGGTATCACAAAGATTGCAGAGGTTCTGAAAGCAAACCTGAAATAATTAAGTCGAAATTAGGATTTCGACTGCTCAAGCCCTCCTTTTTGGAGGGCTTTTTTATGCCGAAATTGACAGTCTGTTTCAAGGAGAATATAATGGATACAGTATGAAAAAGGGTGGACAGAGGATAGACAAAGTGGACAGAGTGGACAGGTAAAAAACACGAAAAAATTGCGAAAGCGGACAGGCAAAGGTTGGACGGAAGAAAGGAAAATTCCAATGGCAAAAGAGAATTTGTCCATACAGATAGAATACGAAAAAAAAGAGGGCGGCGTGGTGCTGAAAAAGCTGCATGGTCGCTGTGCGGAGCTGCATGTTCCTGCCGAGATTGACGGACTGCCCGTTATTGCGGTTGCCGAAAGGGCATTTGCGGCAGAAAAGGAGGCACCCCATGCGGAAATCGGCGAGGAGAAGGAGGCGAGCCTTTCCTTTGTGACGGAGTCACCTGCCGAAACCGCGGAGGGGCAGGCATTGCGAAGGGTTTTCCTGCCGGATACGATTGCGGAAATCGGGGCGTTTGCCTTTTCGGGCTGTGCCGCACTGGAGCGGGTACATCTGCCGGAGAGATTGACGGCGGTTTCCAAGCGGATGTTCGATGGCTGCGGGGCGCTGCAGGAAATTTCCCTGCCGAGGGCGGTCAGAAGCATCGGGGATTATGCGTTTTACGGCTGTGAACGGCTGAAGGAGCTTCGCCTGCCGGAGAGCGTGGAAAGCATCGGGCGGTATGCCTTTTATAACTGCCGCAGGATGGAGAAAATCAATATCCCGCTGGCGGCAAGGGAATTAAATACGGGGCTGTTTCTGAACTGCGACAGTCTGAAACACCTTTCCTTCGGGCGTTGCAGACATATCTCCGATTTGATTTCGGGGCTGAACCATGAATTGCAGCTGTCGATTGATTTCCCCATCGAGGGCGGAGAAACGAAGCACGCAGAGCTGGTACTGCCCGATTTTCAGTATGAATATATCGAGGATACGCCGGCAAGGCTGTTCCATCAGGTGAATTATGGCACGGGGCATATTTTCCGCCAGTGCATCGGAAATTCCGAGATTGACTTCCGCCGCTATGATGAGATTTTCTATCTGACGAAGCGCGAGGATGCCGCGGAAACGGTGCTTTTGCTTGCCATGAGCCGCCTGCGGTATCCGTATCGCTTGCAGGAGAAGCACAGGGAGGTCTACCTTGATTATCTGAGGGAGCATTTGCTCTGGGCGGCGGCGTATTTCATGGAGCAGAAGGAGGGGGAAACCCTGCGGCTGTTCGCGGATTGGGGACTGCTGACGGCGGAAACCACACCCGAATTGATTGCCCTTGCGCAGAAAAAGGGGCAGACCGCAGTGCTGAGCTTTTTAATGGATTATCAGCATAGGCATTTTGCCACAACAAGGAAAAAGAAAACATTCGAGTTATGATTTTTTATGGGGTTCCACCCCAAACCCCGGCAGGGGAATGATTCCCCTGCACCCCCATTTGCAGAACCATGAATATGGTTCTGCGGTATCGGGTCGAGGGGGTGCCCCCCTCGTGGGAGTTTGAGGGTGAAACCCTCAAGGTTTTAAGGTTTTAGAAAGAAGGTGAGAAGGCATGAACGAAACACATCAAAACCTCATCCGTATCGGTACGGATATTTTAAGCGCATCGCGTAACGAGCTTTACCTTTCCATGCGCTTTCTTGATTTGGCACTCAGCGGTCTTAGGTACGAAATGAACCTTTCCTCATTGTACGTCGGGACAGACGGCGAAAAGATATTGTTTAACCCGCGCTACCTCGTACAGCGCTATCTGAGCGACCGCGTGCTTGTCAATCGCGCCTATCTGCACATGGTTCTGCATTGCCTGTTCCGCCATCCCTTCCATCTGAACCATCGGGATGAGGAGCTCTGGCACCTCGCCTGCGATATCGCGGTGGAATCTATCGTGGATTCGCTGTCGGTGAAGGCGGTGCGGCTCGTTGTCTCCGATAAACGAAACGAAATGTACGATATGCTCCGCAGAGAATTGAAGGTGCTTTCCGCCGAGGGTATTTATCGCGTGCTGGAAGAAAAAAAGCTTTCCTTGCAGGAATTCGGTAAGCTACAGCTGGAATTCTGGGTAGACGACCATGTTTTCTGGGAGCATCAGAAGGATGACGAGGACGAGAATAACAAGGACGGAGATAATCAGGATAACAGCAACGACCAACAGCAGGAGCAGGAGGAACAGGACGAAAAGCAGCAGCAGCTGGAGGAAAAATGGACAGAAATCGGGGAAAAGACCGAAACTAACCTCGAAACCTTCTCCAAGGATATGGACGCAGAGGCAGGGGAGCTTCTGCAATATCTGAAGGTCGAGAACAGGGAACGCTACGATTATCGGCAGTTTTTGCAGAAATTCGTGACGCTCAAGGAGGATATGCGCGTGGATGATGATGCCTTCGATTTTATCTTCTATACCTATGGCTTGCAGATGTACGGCAATCTGCCGTTGATTGAAGCACTGGAATATAAGGAAGTGAAGAAGGTGGAGGAGCTGGTGATTGCCATTGATACCTCCGAATCCTGCGAGGGGGAAACGGTGAAGCGGTTCTTAGAGGAAACCTACGCGATTCTTTCGAGCAGTGAAAGCTTTTTCCATAAAATGAACGTGCATATCATACAGTGCGATGCGGCGGTGCAGATGGATAAAAGGATCACCTCCAAGGAAGAACTGGCGCAGTTTATGGAGGACTTTGAATTAAGGGGGAGCGGCGGTACGGATTTCCGCCCTGTGTTCCAATACGTTGATAAATTGATTGCCGAAAGGGCGTTTCAGAACCTAAAGGGTCTGATTTATTTCACAGACGGCTACGGCACCTTCCCCAAGCGCAGACCGCCTTATGATGCCGCCTTTGTGTTCTATCATGAGGATTATACGGATGTCGGTGTGCCGCCATGGGCGATGAAGCTGATACTGGGGAAAGAGGATTTGTCCTTGGGACTGCCGTCTCATGGGCGTTAGGAGGATAGCATGAATATTAAAAAAGCGAAGGAAGAAATCAAATATGCCATTCAGGCGTATCTGGCGAAGGACGAGTTTGGGGAATACCGTATTCCGGCGGTCAGACAAAGACCCGTTCTGCTGATGGGCGCGCCCGGTATCGGGAAAACCGCTGTGATGGAGCAGGTAGCGAGGGAGTGCGGCGTGGCGTTGGTGTCTTATAGCATTACCCACCATACCCGCCAGTCTGCCATTGGCCTGCCCTTCATCAGCAAGAAGGAATACGGCGGAAAGGAATACACCGTAACGGAATACACCATGAGCGAAATTATCGCATCGGTTTATGATAAAATGGAGGAAACCGGTTTACAGGAGGGGATTTTGTTTATTGATGAAATCAACTGTGCCTCCGAAACGCTTGCGCCTGCCATGCTCCAATTTTTGCAGTGCAAGACCTTTGGGGCGCATAAGGTGCCGGAGGGGTGGCTGATTGCCGCGGCAGGCAATCCCCCCGAATACAACAAAAGCGTGCGCGAATTTGACGTAGTAACGCTTGACCGTGTGAAGAAAATCGACGTAGAGCCTGATTTTTCCGTCTGGAAGGAATATGCCTATCAGCAGGGCATCCATGGGGCGATTCTGTCCTATCTGGAAATTCGCAAGGATCATTTTTATGCCATGGAGACAACGGTGGATGGCAAGCGGTTTGTGACGGCGAGAGGGTGGGAGGATCTTTCTACCATCCTGAAGGTGTATGAGGATATGAATCTGCCGGTAGAGGAGGGGCTGATTTATCAGTACTTGCAGCACCGCAGGATTGCAAAGGATTTTGCGAATTATCTGGATTTGTACCGCAAATATCGCACCGATTACCGCGTGGACGACATTTTGCAGGGGAGCTATACCAAGCAGGCGGTGACGAAGCTGCAGGATGCACCGTTTGACGAGCGACTGAGCGTGATGGGACTTTTGCTGAGCAGGCTTTCCGAGGGCTTCCGTGGGGCATACGAGGCGGATTTGACCGTAACGGGACTGCATGGGGCACTGTTGGAGCTGAAGGAGCGGTTCAACAGCCCCTATTGCAAGGAAACGCCTTGGGAGAACCTCTTTACAGGACTGGTGGAGGAAAGAGAAGCTGCCTTTACGAAGGAGCGGAAGGCGGGACTTCTGGAGAAAACGGCGGAGCATGCCTGCATGCGTGAATTGGAGCGGCTGCATTTCTTCCTTGCGGAGGGCAAGCGGAACGGCTGTCGGGAAAAAGAGGATGCGTTTGCGCTGGTGAAGGGACTTTTCGCAAAAGAGGCGGAAGGACGGGAAAACGCCATTGCGGATGCGTCTGCGATGCTGGACAATGCCTTTGCATTTCTGGAGGAAGCCTTCGGCGCAGGGCAGGAGATGGTTATCTTTATTACGGAGCTGACCACGAACTTCTATAGCGTGAAATTCATCAGCGAGAATGGTTCGGAGAAATATTATCGGTATAACGCGGAGCTGCTGTTTGATGAAAAGCAAAAGACGATTTTGCAGGATATTGAGAAGGCGAAAACGGAGCTGAATCTTCTGTTTTAAAGAAAAGAAAAAGGCTGTCATCCCTTTTACTGGAATGACAGCCTTTTTGATTGCTTTCGTTTAATATTTGCTCCAATCCGGCTCTGCGGTCAGTGCTGTCCATGTTTCATACTTGGAATCCTTCTGCTCATAGGTATGGCTGTTGGTTGCCTCCTGCACAGCCAGATAATACCATGCGCCGGGCTGATTATCGGGCCATTTGGTCATGCTGTCCAAAAGGTCGGCCTTTGTTTCGGGCATACGGCAAAGCACACGGTTAATCAGTGTCATTGCCTCTGCTCTTGTAATCGGGGCATCGGGGTGGAAGCTGCCGTCCGTATAGCCGCTTACCCAGCCAAGGGTGGCGGCACGCTCAATTTCCTTTTCCGCCCAATGGCCGGAAATATCCGTAAAGCTGCTGTTTTCCTCTGCTCTGCCGCTGTCAAAGCGGGCGCAGATGGCGGCAAATTCCGCACGGGTGATGGGGGCCTGCGGTGCAAAGCTGTTTGCTGTGCGGCCCTTGAGAATATTCATGCCTGCCATGGTGGAAACTGCTGTGTTGTACCAGCTGTCCTCTGTTACATCGGCAAAATCGTTGTGCTTGCTGAGGTTTTCACTGCGCACCTCCTCCTTCAGCAGGCGGAAGAAGATAGCGGCGGTTTCCGCACGGGTGATGTTGCCCTGCGGCCTTACGTTGCCGTCTTTATAGCCTACAACATAAGCAAAATGATTGCTGCCGTTGAGCAAAGCGGGAACCTTTGTCGGCGTGGTTTCGCCGGTATTGTTGTCTTTGTTATTTTCTTTGTTATTTTCTTTGTTGTTATCCTTGTCCTTGTTTTCGTCTTTGCTGCTGCTGTGGTGCTTTTTGCCGAAGATATAGGTATAGGTTACATTGCCGCTGATACCGTTTTCTTCGGTATTTGGTGTCACATCCCAATGACCGGGGGTGTTTTCATAGCCTGCGGCAGGAATCATAATGGTGGGAACATGGCTTGCATCCAATGTGCCGCTTGCAGAACCATTTGCCTGCGGATGCAGTACAACGGTAACCGTTTTATCCGCTGTAGTGTTGCCCCACCAATAGCCGTTTACGATTTTGAAGGTGACGGTGGCATTTTTTGCCCAGTGTGCATAAACGGTTGCCGCACCCTTGAAGGTTCTGGTTCTAAAATCAATGGGTTCTCCGGAAGTATTTTCTGCACTGTCATACCATCCAAGGAAGGTGTAGCCTTCCCTTGCGGGGGGACGCAGGGCATCAATATGGTTTTTGTTTGCAGGTACGGGGACATAGCGTTCGGTAGGTTTGCCTTCCTCAAGCTCCCACTTGCCGTCGTTGGCATCAAAGGTAACAATGGGCCACCATTGCGCTACAAAATTCAAATCGGATTTTATCGTCATCTCCTGAATTGCCTTACTGGTGTAGAAGGTGCCTGTGGCGGCAGAGGAATCCGCCGCATGGGTCGCAGGCTCGTCTGCGTCCTCTGCATCCTGTGTATCCTCCTGCTCTCCCTGTGTATTATTGCTCGGTTCATATTGCTTAGCGCAATCCTTCCAGCCCTCGAAGTAGTAGGTGTGTGCAAGCTCTGTGACGGGTGTGGGAACGGTATCAAGTGTAGAGCTATAAGGAACTTTGTATTTTACCATATATCCATCTTTAGAAGCATCTGTTTCAAAATGTCCGAGAGGCGTATCGAAAGCGGATTCTGCATAGTCCGCATAGAAGGTTACGGTGCAGTCCTCGTGTGACCATTTGCCGTAAAGCGTGAGGTTTTTTGCGTCATTATCGGCAAAATCGGCAAAATCGGCAAAGTTATGTTTGCCTGTAATCGGTTTAGTGGTTTGATTGGTGGTATCTGCCGTATACCAGCCATCAAAGTGCCATTTTTTATCATCAGAAGAGGGTACGCTTTCAATCGTAAAGGTCGGCTTTGTGCCATCACTGCTTTCTTTTTGTTCCTGCTGTGCAGGCAGGCTCACATCCTCAGGTACCTCTGTGCCTGTTACCCAACGATAGGTAATCGTATAGGTATCCGCCTTGGGGAAGGTATAGGTATACGCATAGGTGCCGTCCTCGGTGATGGCATCCGTATTGGTATCGGGGG
>ERZ827101.3290-NODE-3290-length-11845-cov-18.939949_pt1 | contig 11845 bp, 10 predicted proteins | sample MGYA00519869_ERZ827101 | MGnify/ENA primary metagenome ERZ827101 (study PRJEB31778, sample SAMEA3449256) | human gut metagenome | biome: human gut; feature: human-associated habitat; material: faeces | place: United Kingdom | collected 2010/2012 ...
CTTTGCGGCCAGACGCACCGCAGGCTTTGCGATATCAAAGCCCGCCAGCTGCACCGGCCTGCCCGCCTGCGCAAAGGCCTGTGCAATGCAGCGGTCGTACCAGCCCTCGCCGCAGCCCGCATCCAGCAGGTGGAGCGGCATATCTGCCCCGGCGGCAGCGCCGTACGCAAGGCACAGCTCCCCCAGCGCCCGGCCGAAGATGCCGTAATACCCGGCGTTCAGGAAGGCACGGCGGGCGGCGACCATCTCTTTGCTGTCACCCGGGGCCTTGGTGCGCATACTCTGCACCGGCAGCAAGTGCCAGTACCCCTCTTTCGCCCGGTCAAAGCTGTGGTTCCTGCCGCATTTCAGGGCAGTGTCCCCGGTCAGGGGTTCGCCGCAGAGCGGGCACTGCCAGGGGGCAAACGGCTCAGGTTTCATCGGTGTGATCCTCAATGGGTGCGGTGGCACCGCCGTGGGCGGTCATATACTCTTCAAAGTTGGTGAACTTCTGCTGGGGCGGGCGGCGGCTGATCAGCATCAGGCCCGGGTCCTCGTCCCGTGCGGGGGCGGTGTTCCGGCTGCGGCCGCGGGGTGCCTCGCTCTTGGCGGGGCGGGCCGGACGGCTGCTCTGCGCCGCATTGCGGCTGCCCTGCTGGCTCTGGCTGTTCTGGGCCGGGCGGGCATTGCGGCTGTTCCGTTCTGCCCGCTGCTCGGTGCGCGGATCATTGCGGTCGGTGCGCTGCTCGGCACGGGCAGGCTGACCGCCGCGCTGACGCTGGCCGTTCTGGGCCGGAGCAGTCTGCTTTGCGGCAGGCTGCGCAACCGGAGCCTTTTTGACCGGGCGCAGTGGGGTAGCCTCCGGGGCGCTCACAAAGTGGGGGTCGAATTTGGGCTGGGCGTTGCTGCCGCGGTTGGCCGGCTGCGGGGCATTGCCCTCGCGGCGGGTGCGGCTGTTATTGGAGCGGCGGTTCTCATTGCGGCCGCCGGAAGTGCGCTTCTGGTTTTCCTCCATGGATGTTCCTTCTTTCGGTTCGGTATTCTTGGGGCTGGGCTGTTTTGCAGCCGCTTTTTCCTTCTTGGGGGCAGCGGGCTTTTCAGCCTTGGCTGCCTTTTCTGCTTTGGCGGGCTTTTCCGGCTGCTCTGCTTCCGCCTTGGGCTTTTTGCCCCGCACCGGGGGTGCAGCCTTGACAGGGGCAGGCACGCCGTCCCAGGGATGGCCGGAGACAACCGGGATCTGGCGGCGGTTCAGCTTTTCGATCCCGGCCAGATATTCCTTTTCCTCCGGGGCGCAGAAGCTGACGGCAGTGCCGTCGGCACCGGCACGGGCCGTGCGGCCAATGCGGTGGACGTAGGTCTCGGGCACCTCGGGCAGGTCGTAGTTGAACACATGAGACAGCTCGCTGATGTCAATGCCGCGAGCGGCGATATCGGTCGCCACCAGCACCCGGGTCTTGCCCGCCTTGAAATCCTCCAGCGCCGTCACGCGGGCGGTCTGGCTCTTGTTGCCGTGGATGGCGGCAGCGGGGATGCCCTGCTTGTTCAGATCTTTTGCAATTTTATCGGCCCCGTGCTTGGTGCGGCTGAACACCAGCGCGTTCACCACCTCAGGCTTCAAGTTCTTGATAAGCCAGGGCAGCAGGAACTTCTTATTGCCCTTCTCCACAAAATACAGGCTCTGCTGGATGCGGTCCACCGTGCTGGACACCGGGTCTACCTTGACAAAGGCCGGGTCGTGCAGGATGCCTGCGGCCAGCTGCTCGATCTCCTTGGGCATGGTGGCGCTGAACATCAGGTTCTGGCGCTGCCTGGGCAGCTTGGCGATCACCTTTTTCACGTCGTGGACAAAACCCATATCCAGCATCCGGTCGGCTTCGTCCAGAACAAAGATCTCAATGTTGGAGAGGTCCAGCAGCCCCTGCCCCACCAGGTCGTTCAAGCGGCCCGGGCAGGCAATGAGGATGTCCACGCCCTTTTTCAGGGCCGCGACCTGCGGAGCCTGACCCACACCGCCAAAGATGACGGTGCTGCGCAGGGTCAGATACTTGCCGTAGGCTTCAAAGCTCTCGCCGATCTGCAAAGCCAGCTCCCGGGTGGGGGTCAGGATCAGGGCGCGGATGGCCCCCTTTTTGCGGGGCGCGCTGGCAGTCAGGCGGTCGAGCATGGGCAGCGCAAAGGCAGCCGTCTTGCCGGTACCCGTCTGGGCGCAGCCCATCAAGTCCCTCCCGGCCAGCACCGGCGGAATGGCCGCCGCCTGAATGGGCGAGGGGGATTCATAGCCCGCCTGTGCCACAGCACGCAGCACAGGCGCGGAAAGATTCAGTTCGTTAAATGTCATTCTTCACCTAAAATGTTTCTGCATTCCATATAATAGCGCTTTTCCTCTGCGTGTCCCATGCTGAAGGTCTTGCGGGGCAGCACACCGCCCATAACGATGCCCTTGAACAGGTCGCTCTTCTCAAAGGGCGGCATCAGGAAAGCCACACCCCCCTGCCTGCACAGGGCGCGGACAGCGGGCTCATCGTGGACATAATCCACCCGGGCCTCGATGTGGCGGGCCATGAAATACTCAATGAATGCGTCAATGGTGCCCACGGTCAGCGGGGCAACGGGATGTTCAAAGCTGAGCACATTGGCCACATGGGGGCCTGCCAGCGTAAAGGACTGCTGTTTTGCATCGCCGAAGCAGATGCCTGCCGCGTGGGAATCGCTCCACGCGATGAGGGCCAGCAGCACGGCACCGCAGTCCACATTGAAAAGGACGCGGTGGATGGGCTCGATCTCAATGGCCGGAGAGTGGACATTGCAGACCTCAGCCAGGCACCAGCGGGCCGGGTGGGTCAGCTGCTGCTCCGGGGTCAGGGTCTTTTTCAGCTCCTCCCAGCAGGCCTTGGCGGAAGCCAGCGAATGGTTGCCGTCGCCCACGGCCAGCGTCAGGGGCGCGCCGCCCTTTGCCTGGGGATACCGGGCATCAAAGGCCTCCTGGCTGCCCAGAGCGTTCAGAGCGCTGTCGATCTGGGCCAGCAGGGCGGGATCTTCCACTGCCCAGCCGGCAATGTGGCCGCCGTTCAGCATCAGGTCGCCCTCGTAGACCTTGCGCAGCTGCTCCTTCTTCTCGCCGATGGGCTCGATAAGGGTGCAGCCGGGGTCATCGGCCAGCATCATAATATGGGGCGTTTCCAGCCTTGCCCCCCGGCGCACCGCCATACGGGGCGGGATGCGGCTTTCCACGGTGTGCTCACTGGGGCGGATGGCAGGCACCGCACCCTCGGCATAGCTGTATGCCTCCAGGTCGATCCTGCCCACAAGGCCCTGCCGCACCCGGCCGCTCTGCTCAGTGCGCTCCACATAAATGAAGCCGTCCACCGCGCGGGTCAGCACGTTCCGGGTGTAATCGTCCATGGCCGCATGGATGGCGCTGATCCTTGCATCCACGTCATCCTCTTCCAGATAGACCTCCGGCAGGATCAGGTCCAGTGTGCTGGGGCCGCCTGCGGCGGCCTGCGCAGCCTTTTCCCAATAGGAGCGGTCACTGGTGAACTGATCGCAGGCCACACAGCCCCACTGCCCCACCGGGATCTGTTCCGACGGCAGCAGAATGTGCGCCGGGGAAAAACAGGGTGTTTTGTTCATAATACTTCCCTCCCTCTCACAAAAACGCAGGGATCACTCAAAATAGCTGGCGGCATCGTCCCGGATGACCACATGCTCCACACCTGCCTCGGTCAGGGAGAGGGTCAGCTCCTCCCGGGCCGCTGCATCCAGCGTAGAGGAGGACGGGACCTTCACCAGCAGGTTCTTCACGCCCAGCTGGGCCGCAGGGGCTCCCAGCTGGCTGGAGGAGCCGGTTACCTCGGCCAGCGAATAACCGTACCAGAACGTCACCGTATCTCCGAAGCGGGCCTGCCAGGCGGCGATATCCGCAGTCAGCTGCCCGGCACGGTCCACACCGTTGGTGGTGCCATAGTCCTGTTTGGCGCTGGTGGACGAGGGGAACTGGACATTTTCCAGCAGCACCTGATCAAACCCGGCGGCGTGTACTTCAGCGATCAGATCACCGATATACTGCACGGTCTCAGCAGCGTAGGGGTTCAGCCAGGGGTTGCCTCCGGCGGAAGCCTTGTTGTCCAGCCAGAGGTACTCCTGCCCCTGATACCGGATGGCCAGAGCGTGGTCGGCCCGGGCACCGGCAGGGTCACGGAAGGCAGTCAGCGCAGCCACCGGCACCAGCCCCTCCTCCTTGAAGATGGATGCCACGCTCGTCAGCTCGACCTGTGTGGGGGCTGCATTGGCGGCACCCACCGCCGTCTGGGAGGCGTAATACACCTGCCCGGCGGTGTCCTTCAGGGTCAGGATGGCATAGGTCATGCCCTGTGCCTTGAGCTGCCGGGCGGCGGAGCGGATGGCGGCCTCGTCGGTCAGGGTGGTCACATCCACCTCTGCCCACAGGCCCGTCACAATATCAGTGCCCTTGACCTCGGGCTCCGGCTCCTTTTCCGGCACCGAGGAAGCTGCCGGTTCGCTGGCAGCGGTGCTCTGCGTCCCGGAGGATGCACTCTCGCTGACAGCACTGGATGCGGAGAGGTCACGATCCCGCACCACGGTATACCAGGTGTGGGTGGCCCAGTCCAGCACATGGGGTGCAGCCACCCAGGCCGCTGCCAGCACGGCCACCACCAGCACCGCAATGCCGATGCCCTTTTTCAGCCGCATCTCGCGGGTGTAAAAGCTGCGCCGGTAGCGCTTGACCTTCTGGCGTTTGGGATATCTTGCCATAATCAACCACCCTCCTTGGGGTCAACTTACAGGATCACGGAATGGCCGGTAAAGCCGTAGATGGCCAGCGCCAGCACACCGATATAGATCAGGGTGATGGGCAGGCCGCGGAATGCTTCGGGGATGGCCTTGCTGCGCAGGCGGTTGCCCGCCTCGGTCACCAGCATCACAGCCAGCAGGTAGCCCAGGCCGCTGCCCAGGCCAAAGCCGATGGACTGCGCCAGCGTAAAGCTCTGGGTGCGCTCCACCAGCACGGTGCCCAGCACGCCGCTGTTCACGGCGGCAATGGGCAGGATGCGGATGAGCAGGCCGCTGCGGGGGCCCTTGACCGCCCGCAGGATGGCGTGCTCAAAGATGCAGACCACCGCCACACAGGCCAGGTAGAGCAGCGGGCGGAGCTGGGCACGGTAGGGCAGATCCACGATCTGGCTGCCCGCAAAATACGCCAGCGGGGCCACCAGCGTCTGGGTAACACAGAGCAGCAGGGCAAACCACCAGCTGCTGGTGCGCTCGTCGCCCACCAGCTGGATCAGGCGCGACACGCCCAGACCACGGGTAAAGATGGCGTTCTGGGCAAACAGGGCCAGCACGGCGTAGGCAAAGGCCACACCGATGGTATTCATCACAGCACTCACTGATCCTGCACCTCCTTCCGGGGGTGCGCAGCCAGAGTGCCGCGCGCCTCAGTTTTCAGGTATTCCTTGTGTTTGCGGGCCAGCGCGCGCCAGACGGCACACACCACGCCCAGCACGATGAAACCGCCTGCCGGCATGGATGCCATGGGCAGGACAGAGCGGCTGAGCTGGACCCCAAACACACTGCCCAGCGCCAGCCACTCCCGCAGGCAGCCCACGATGAACAGGATAAGCGCGTAGCCCACCGTGATGCGCAGACCCTTGGAGACAGCCTTGCGCATGGTTTCCTGCACACGGCCAAAGCGGTAGGTCAGCAGGGGCTCCACCACCAGCATGGGCAGGTAGATGCCCAGCATCAGCAGGTCGGTGCCGAACACAGCGTTCAGGATGGGATAAGCGGCAAGGTAGACCACCGCCGCACTGCCGCTGTACACCAGCGCCCGGGGCAGCAGCTTTTTCTCCAGCTCTTCCGGGGCGGGCTGCTCGTCCCGCAGGGGGAACAGGCGGCTGACCAGGCAGGCCAACATCCGGGAAGGCGTGAGCAGCAGGGCCACAGCCACGGCCAGCATCAAAGCATTTTTGCCTGTGGTGGCAAGCACCACCAGCGGAGCCAGACCCATGCCCTGCATGACAACGGGGTTGTTTTTGAATACCCGGTCATGGTGGGCGAACTTCTCCGGATCACGGGTGATCAGTTCTGCAATGGAACGTTTCATTCAGCGCCCTCCTTTCCGGCCGCGGGGCGGTGCATCAGCTGGTACAGGCGGCTCTCGGTGCGGTCCATCCAGCCGGAAATGCTGTTGACCGTGAGCAGGGCAAAGCAGACACCCGTCTCGTACACGCCGTAATACCGGAAGCCCATGGTGATCGCACCCACCAGCACACCGTACAGGATGCGGCCCAGATGGTGGTGGGCGCAGGTGTAGGGCTCGTTGAGCAGGAACACCGCGCTGAACAGCATGGCACCGGTCAGCAGCTCATCCCGCACGCACTGCAGGCGCAGGGCGATGTCCACGCCGTTTACTCCCACCTGACGGGGGAAGAGGAAGGCGATGAGGGCACAGGTGACCACAAAGCTGACAGAAGCGCCCAGATGGACATCCTTTTGCAGCCAGAGGAAAAGCCCGCAGGCCAGAAGGATGAGGGCGGCACCGGTGCCCATGGGGGCGGCGTACTCGCCCAGCACCAGCGAAATTGCGCCGATGTTCAGGCTGCCGCCGCTGCGCAGGGTATCCGAGATGGTGCTGGACACCGGCACGCCGGTGGCATCCCACAGGGGGATGTTGATATAGGGCTGGGGGTAGCGGAACACCTGCTCCGGCCAGGACACCGCCGCCACGGCGTAGCCCACAGCAGCGGGGTTGAAGGGATAGCTGCCGTAGCCGCCAAACACCTCCTTGCCGATGAGGACACCGGCCAGCACCGCCATAATGACCACATACCAGTCCACCGTGGCGGGCATGAGCAGGGCGATGATGAGGGCAAAGCTCTCGTTGGAGAAATCCCCGGCCCGATACACGCGGCGGCGCAGCAGGGAGACCAGGCGGTCACACAGATTGCCGGTGAGCAGCGCCGCGCCGCAGAGCAGCAGGGGCCGCAGACCGTACAGGAAGCAGGCCATGCAGAGCAGCGGGATGGTCATAAAGCAGACGTGCAGATAGTACCGCCCCGTCTTTGCAAGCTCCTGCTCCTGCTGCTGGATCAAACGTTCATCCATGGTAAGGCACCTCTCACAGGGCGGCCAGACGGCGCACCGCCGCAGCCGGGTCGGCTGCGCCGAACACGGCACTGCCCGCCACCAGAATATCGGCACCCGCCTCCACACACAGGGGGGCGGTGGTGTCGTCCACGCCGCCATCCACTTCCAGCAGGTAGCGGGCGCTCCGCTTTGCCCGCTCTTCCTTGAGCCAGCGCAGCTTTTCCAGCGCCGAGGGCATGAACTTCTGCCCGCCGAAGCCGGGCTCCACGCTCATCACCAGCACCAGATCCAGCTGGTCGAGATACGGGGCCAGCGCTTCCGGATCGGTCCCGGGTTTGATGGTCAGGCCCACCTTGCAGCCCAGTGCCTTGACCGCATCGATGGTCTGCTGGATGTCGTCCTCGCACTCGAGGTGGAAGTTGTACAGGCTGGCACCCGCCTTGATGAAAGGCTCTGCATACTGCAGCGGGTGGCTGATCATCAGGTGGACATCGTAGAATGCTGCGGGCATCCCCTTGTGCAGGCTTTTCAGCACCGGCACGCCAAAGCTGATGTTGGGCACAAAGTGGCCGTCCATCACGTCATAATGCAGCATCTGCGCACCGGCATCCAGCACCATGCGGCAGTCTGCGCCAAGCTGATTGAAATCAGCCGAAAGGATCGAAGGACTAATGATCGTCATTGTGTTTTATACTCTCCGTTATTTTTCAGAAAGATTACACCATCCGTTCTGTCAGAGCACCTGTTTTGGGGCCGGAATGCAGGGCGGGCATGGTTATTCTTAGTTTACATGAAAACACGCAAAAAATCAAACCCGGAGCCGTGTTTTTCACGGAAAAGTCTCAAACCTGCCCCCGGATCCATCCAAAATCCATTCCAAAACCAAAAACGACCAGACCGCCCCGCCCGTTTCAGGGGGACAGTCTGGCCGCGGATTCATTTGACAGGCTTCATGCTGGCGGGGTCCTCCACCGGCACAGGCTGACCGGATTCGTCCGGCAGGCGCTTCATGCCGCTGGGGTTGGGGGGCGTGGCGGGCAGGGTGAACACGAACTGACACCACTCGCCCTGCTGGCTCTCCACACGGATCTGGCCTCCGGAAAGGTTGACCAGCACCTTGCAGATATTCAGGCCAAGACCGGCCCCCCGGGCGTGCAGGCCGCGGGACCTGTCCTCTTTGTAGAAGCGCTGGAACACATAGGGCAGCGCCTCGGGGCTGATGCCCTGACCGGAATTCCAGATCGAGATCTCCACCTCGGGGCCCAGCTTTTCCACATGGAACTTGATGGTGCCGCCCGCCGGGGTGAACTTGATGGCATTGTCCAGAATGTTATAAGCCACCTGATGGATGAGGTCGGGGTCCGCGTAGACCAGCACCTTTTCATCCATGGTCAGGCCTTCCAGATCGATCATGCCGTCGTTGATGCGCTGCTCCGCCGAAAGGGCCACACCGGTGAGCGTCTCCCAGATGTTGAACATCCGGGCGTTCACCTGATACTCGCCGCTTTCCAGCTTGGAGAGATCGAGCATGTTCTGGATGAGCCGGGCCAGGCGGCCGGTCTCCTCGCTGACCAGCTGCAGGTAGTGGTTCTGCATATCGGGCGGGATGGTGCCGTCCAGAATGCCGTCCACAAAGCCCTTGATGGTGGTCATGGGGGTGCGCAGCTCGTGGGCGATGTTGCCCATGAACTGGCCGCGGGAATTGTCGTTGGACTGGATGTTCTCCGCCATCTGGTTGAAGGTGTGGGCCAGATCCACCACCTCGCCCTCACCTTCCACGCCCTCAACACGGACAGAGAAGTCCCCGCCGCCAAACCGCTGGGCGGCATCGGTGATCTTCTGGAGCGGGTCTGTCAGCTTCCGCATCAGGAAGGAGGTCAGCACGCTGGCGCAGAGCAGCATGACGCAGGCCGAGAAGAAGAAGTTCGACCAGAACTCCTCCTTGAAGTCGGTCAGCCGCGCACCGGAGGAGCAGAGGAAGAGATAGCCGCTGTTGTTGCCCCGTGCATCCTGCATGTGCCGCACCGAGACATAGCTCTTCTCAGTCAGCACACCATCCAGCGTGCTCAGGGTGTGGTAGGGCTGATCCCCGGCAACTTTTTTCATAAGCTCCGGCCCCACAATATCTGTTCCCACCATCTCGGGGTTGGAGGCAATGAGGATCCTGCCTTCTTCATCGGTGAAAAACAGGTAGGCCTCGGCGCTCTCGCCGATGATCTCCAGCTTGGTGTTCAGGGCATCCAGCTCGGCCCCCTTGGGCAGAGCCGCCTGCTGCACAATATAATCCGCCGCGCGCTGGGTCACATCCGCCACGCTGTCCAGCGTGTCGTACCGCTCCTGGGCAAAATAGCGGCTGAACAGCAGCCACTCGGAACAGCCCAGCACCGCCGTGCCCAGCACCAGCAGGGTGGCCACCATCGAAAAGAAGGTGACCGAAATACTTTTGCGCATTACTGACGCACCTCGAACTTATAGCCCACGCCCCAGACGGTCTTGAGCTCCCACTTGTCGGAAGCGCCCGCCAGCTTTTCGCGCAGGCGCTTGACATGGACATCGATGGTGCGGCTGTCGCCGTAGTACTCAAAACCCCACACCTCGTCCAGCAGCTGGTCGCGGGTGTAAACACGGTTGGGGTGGGAGGCCAGGCAGTTCAGCAGCTCCAGCTCCTTGGGGGGAGCCTCCACCACCTTGCCCTTGACCCGCAGCTCGTAGCTGTTCATGTCCAGCCGCAGGTTGTCGAACTCGATCACGCCCTCGGTGCTCTCGGTCTGGGCGGTGGTGGTGGTGCAGCGGCGCAGCACCGCCTTGATGCGGGCCACGACTTCCTTGGTGTCAAAGGGCTTGACCATGTAATCGTCTGCACCCAGCTCCAGGCCCAGCACCTTGTCAAAAGTCTCGCCCTTGGCGGTCAGCATCATCACCGGGGTGTTGCCCAGCTTGCGGATGCGGCGGCAGACCTCCAGGCCATCCATCTTGGGCATCATCACATCCAGCAGCACCATATCAGGCTTGACCTGATTGAACTTGTCCAGACCTTCTTCGCCGTCGTTCGCAGTGGTGACCTGATAGCCCTCCTTGGTCAGATAAAGCCGCAGCAGCTCGCAGATGTTGGTATCGTCGTCCACGACGAGGATCTTTTCGTTGGCCATAGTGGTTTCCTCCCCAATTCTGTATGTTCCGGCCCTTTCGGGCCTTGTGACAAAGTATTCCACTTCTTATTATACGGAAGAGTTATGACAAAATAAAGAAGGTTTTGTATGATTTTTGGGACGCAGGCTCCGCCGCTCAGCTCATCATCAGCCGGATGATCTCCTCATTGGTCTGCCGCATCCCGTCCTTGCCCAGACGTCCGATGCCCTTGATGGTGGTCTCGATGTCCTTCATCACGATGCCATCGCCGCCCTTGAACTCCTGATTACACTTGTACATGTTGTAGCCCAGCAGCGCCGCATCCACCGAAGATGCGATCTTTGCGGCGCAGGAAGCCTTGGCTCCGTCGCACACGATGCCGGACACGATGGCAAGGGCGTTGACCACCGTGTGGATGGCAGCCTGATAGCCGTCGCCGCACAGGTACACGATGCCTGCGCCTGCACCCGCACCCGCGCTGACCGCGCCGCAGTAGGCAGACAGGGTGCCGATGCCGGTCTTTTCGTGGATGGCCACCAGATTGGAGATGATGAGGGCGCGGTAGAGCTTTTCCTTGCCGCTGTGCAGCTCCTTGGCGTACTCGATGAGGGGCACCGAGCAGGTGATGCCCTGATTGCCGCTGCCGGAGTTGATGATGACCGGCAGCTCGCAGCCATTCATGCGGGCATCGGAGCCGGCGGCGGCCTTGGCTTTTGCGCGGTTGGAGACATCGTTGCCGTAAGTGGTCAGCAGCACCCGCCCGATGTTGGCGCCGTAGTCGCCCAGCAGGCCCTCTTCTGCAATGGCGTTGTTGTAGCGGATCTGCCGTTCCAGCAGGTCTGCCACGTCCCGCAGGTCGGCGGTCTCGGCAAAGTCCCAGATGTCCTGCATGTTCAGCAGGCTGCGGTCGGCGCGGGCGTCCTCCTGCACGGTCTCGTCCCGCAGGGGCACCTCGTACAGCACCGTGCCGTTCTTCTCGATGCGGCAGATGTTGGTGTGGTAGTCCGCGATGCGCACCCGGGCGTAGTCCTGCCCGCAGCGCTCGGTGACGACGATGTCAAACACATGCCCCTGCTCGGTGTGCTCGATGGTGATGGGCACCGTCTGCAGATAGTCCCGGATGGCAGACTTTTTTTCCTCGCTGACCTCCGAGATGACCTCCAGCTCCTTCTCGGCGGAACCGGCGATGATGCCTGCCGCCACCGCCGCCTCCATGCCCTTCAGGTGCCCGGTGTTGGGCACGATGACGCTTTTCACGTTCTTGATGATGCTGCCGCTCACCTGCAGCTGCACGCTGTCCGGCAGCACCCCCAGCACCTCGCGGGCTTTTGCCGCCGCATAGGCCAGCGCGATGGGCTCGGTGCAGCCCATCGCCGGGATCAGCTCCTCCTTCAGGATCTCCACATAAGCCTGATAGCGCGGGTCGTTGCGTTCCATAACATCCTCCTGCCTTTCCTTCCGGAAATCGGTTCGTACTTTAAGAACAGTATAATATAGAACTCCCGCCGTGTAAATCCGTTGTTTTGCGCCCATCCCCTTGCGCTCCGGGTTTTCATCGCGTATAATGATAGTTGTATCGTTATGCCAAAAAACGTGTAAGGAGCGTATTTTATATGAAGTTAGGTAT
>ERZ827101.3291-NODE-3291-length-11834-cov-3.038458_pt1 | contig 11834 bp, 8 predicted proteins | sample MGYA00519869_ERZ827101 | MGnify/ENA primary metagenome ERZ827101 (study PRJEB31778, sample SAMEA3449256) | human gut metagenome | biome: human gut; feature: human-associated habitat; material: faeces | place: United Kingdom | collected 2010/2012 ...
CCGTCATGGAGAAGATGAAAGCGCAGATGATCGATGACAAGGCTGCGGGATGTCACCTGCTCTCCCGTCTGGACCTGTCGAGCTTATCCACCATTCCCGAAGCGGGATTTTATTCGGTCTTTGCCGGATGGAGCCTGGGATTTGAATTCGAAACGCCATGAACGAGGATCTGATAAAACAAGAGTTTGTCCGGGAGAATATCGAAAGGGATATCCGGGCCATTTTCGAGGCGCAATACCTGATCGCCACCGAAAGGGTGTATACCTCTGCCATCTATCCGACTCAGGTCGGACAGGGGCGGAGCCTTGTCCGGGAACAGGGGTATGGACGCCTGGTGCGGGGTACTACCGGCCGGCTGCTCAGCGCCTTACACAACCCCGTTTACAGCGTCGGGTTTTCCGGGCGGGGGTGGTCGCCACTTCCAACATCCCCCTCTATATCCGCTTCCTGGATATGAAGAAACATGGAAACTATGGCATCTATAACCGCCAGGTATGGGGAATCCTCTGGAACAATTCGCTCCAGACCATAAAATACGGATATGGCAAGGAGGTCCGCGACCGTATTTATGCCGGATTACAGGAAGCTTTCCAAAGAATGGAAATACGTACGGATTCCTAAAGACACATTGTCCTTTTGTCCGGGAGACGGCCCGCCTATTTTTGTCCTTAAAAATAACGTTATGGGAAAATTACAACCGGATTATATCACCTGGACGCTTTTGGTCAATGCGGACGGGTTGCAGAAGGAGATGCTGAAGGTGCGCAACAACACCAAAGAGCTCAAGGCGGAGAACGTGCGCCTGAAATCCTCCATGGAAAATCTTGCCATGCAGGGAAAACTCCAGAGCAAGGAGTATAAGGAACTGAATGCGCAACTCAAGGCCAACAACCGTACCATCTCGGAAAACGGGGAGAAGCTCCGCCTGCTCGAAAGCCGTCTGAACAACGCCGACAAATCGTATGCCCAGCTCTCAAAACAGGCCAGACAGCTTCGCAGGGAATTGGACAATACGGTAAAATCGTTACAACCCCAAGAGTACGCCCGTCTGGAGGCGGAACTGGCAAAGACCAAGGAGGCGATGGAGCAGCTAAGGCCCAAAGCCGAGGCGGTGAAAGAGTCATTTTTCAGCCTTACCAGGATGAAATCCGCGGTAGTCGGTTTTTTCGCCGGTATAGGTGCCAGTGCCGGCTCCTTCTTTGCAAACAGCATCTCGGAGGCCAGGTCCTGGATGTCCGAAGGTATCAGACTGGCGGCAAACGCCGACGGTGTCAGGCGCGCTTTTGACAAACTCGACCGCCCGGGGATACTTTCGGAGCTCAGGAAAGCCACTAAAGATACGGTGAATGACCTGGAGCTCATGCAGGCCGCGGTACGCGCCAAAGACTTTCGTATCCCGCTCGAGGACCTGGGGAAATACTTGCAGTTTGCCCGGTTAAAAGCACAGCAGACCGGACAGAGCGTGGATTATCTGACTGACTCGATCATAACCGGACTGGGTCGTAAATCACTGCTGATACTCGACAACTTAGGCCTGTCGGCCGCGGAGGTCAACGAGGAGATGGCCAAAACGGGGGATCTGATGGCAGCGGTGGCTGCAATCGTGGACAGGCAACTCGCGCAAGCGGGGGAGAATTACGTGTCGGCTGCGGACAAGGCCGCTCAAAAAGCCGCGGAGCTGCAAAACAGGCAGATGGAAATCGGAAGGCTCCTGCTTCCCCTGCAAGAAAAATGGAGCGGTCTCTTCCAGTCTCTCAAGCTCGGTTTTTCAGATGTGGCGCTCCGGGTATTGGAACATAAAAAAAGCATCATTACGCTTATCTCCGTGGTTACCGGTTTTATTCTGGTTTATAAAACGGTTATTCTTCTGCAAAAAACATGGAACGGGCTTTTAATGCTGGGCAAGGCGGTCGGCCTGGCCTACGCCTCGGTTGTGGCCATGCAGAGAGGAAACATCCTCAGAAGCGCTGCCGCCATGAAAATGTATAATGCCTCGGTGGCGTCCAACAACATCCTGGTAAAGGCATGCACCGCATCCACTTATCTGTTTGCCGCCGCCAAGGCGGTGCTTACCGGGAATATCAACAAGGCCCGGATTGCCATGCAGGCCTTTTATGCAATCACCAAAATAAGCCCGCTGGCCATAGTGGCCACCGTGGTCGCCGCCCTGACATACAAGCTGGTGTCTTATCGCAGGGAACTTACGGCGACGGAAAAAGCGGAGCGGAGCCTGCACCGGGTGCGGGCGCAGGCCGCCGACACCGTAGCCACCGAAACCCGGGAACTGAATACCCTCCTGGGAATCGCACGCAACGAGAAAATAAGCAAGGAGCAGCGGATGGAGGCCATAAAAAGGCTCAACGCCTTAAGTGAGGAATACCTTGGCGGTCTCAGGCTGGAAACAATCAACACCAGGGAAGCCACGGCCGCAGTGAAGGACTACACGGACAACCTGTTGTCCATGGCCAGGATACGCTCGGCAAACTCAAGGCTGGAGGAGATCCAGAAAGAAAAAAGGGCACTGGAGGAACAGCGTAAGGATATCCATGCCAACCGGAATCTCTGGGACAGTTTCAAACTGGGGCTCGCCAAAGGGTTCAATTCTTTGTCCGTAGCGGTAAAGGGGTATTCCGACGCCTGGTCGGAGGGGGTCATCCATGACTATTTTGCAAGGGAATTCGACCAAATACAAGCCTTGAACCGGGAAGAAAAGAAACTTACGCAGGAGATCACGGCCTCACAGCAGGATATCATTAAGGTCGATACCCAATCCGAGGCAAAAACCAAGGACCTTATCCAGGCCAAAAAGGAAGAGATTGCCCAGGCTGAGCGGGAAGTCGCCTCGACGCCGGCCCTGCTGGCCGCCAAAAACCGGAAACTCCAACAGTTGAACGAGGAGCTTAAAGCGTTGCAGCAGCTGGGAACTATCCGGGAAACCCCGGACGGATTCGCCTCGCAGACCGACAAGGTCCTCTCGGCCCTGAATGAGAGGCATGAAAAGGAGCTGCTCAAGATCCGGGAAAACAAGGAGAGGCAGCAGCAGACACAGGCTCAATACGATAAGGCCGTGCTGGCGGAAGACATAAGGTTTCACACCCAAAGGCTCGTCATCCTCGAAGGGCTGGAGAAAAAGACCGCCCGGACCAAACTCAGGCAGCTGGCCGACATCCGGGCAAAAATGACGGAAAGCTCCGCCAAAATACTGGAGTTACAGCGGAAACTGGATGAAAACGAGGTTGCCCTGCTACAGGAACAGCGGGATAAAAAACTGGCCATACAGGAGGATACGTACAAGGCCACCAGGGCACAGATAGAATTGAATTATGCAAACCTGCATATTACGCAGCAGCAGCGCGACATGTTGCTGTTGAGCCTGGAGGAGTCCAATTCCCGGGAAAGACTCGGTATCCTGAAGGAATACCGGAAGGATGTGGAAGCCCTGGAGCTACAGACGGGGGATGTGAAAATACAGGCCGTCAAACTCTCCGGGCAAAAGGTACTGGAGGCGGAGCTGGCCAACGCCAAAGACAGGGCCGCGCAGCAAAAGGCGATCGAAACCATGCTTTCCTCTTTCAAAAAAGAGTTCAACCTTTTCAATCTGCCGGATGAAACGGACCTTCAGCTCAAGGTGCTGGAAGCGTCATACCGGGCCCGGCTGGAACTGATCCGCAATGCGCTCAAAAACGAGCTTGTCACAAAGGATCAGGCCGCCCGGCAGGAAAAGGAGCTGGAAGAAGCGTACAGCACCGCAAAACTGAACATAACCCGGGGTGCCGAAGAGCGCAGAAACGGGATTTTGGAGAAGTACGGGCTGCTCGGATTCCAGCAACGCTATGCCATGCAGATGGCGGCCCTCAAGCGGGAGAAGGAACAGGGGTTGATAGGTGCCGAAGCATATGCAAAGGCCGAAAAGATGCTCAAGATACAGTTCTGGAAAGAGGCTTTCGATTATTATTCCAACCTGTTTTCAGGGGCTGTCTCTGCCCTGCAAAACGCCGAGATCGCGAACATGGAGGCCAAATATGACGCCGAGATCGCCGCGGCACAGGGAAACGCGCAGGAGGTCGAACGCCTGGAAACGGAGAAGGCGCAGAAGAAGCTGGAGATCGAGAAGAAATACGCCGACGTGCAGTTTGCCGTAAAAGCCAGCCAGATCATTGCCGACACGGCCGTGGCCATCATGAAAGCGCTCTCGCAACTGGGACCGATCGCAGGACCGGTGGCGGCAGCACTGATGGGAGTAACCGGGGCCGCCCAGCTGGCAGCGGCCAATGCTGAAAGACAAAAGGTAAAGAGCATGACGCTCTCCGGAGCGTCCGGCTCCACACCCGTAAGCGCCGAAAGGGTGGTGAACGCTTCCGGGGGATATGACCAGGGAGGTTACACCGGGGACGGAGACCGCTACGAGGTAGCGGGCGTCGTCCACAGGGGAGAGTACGTCATTCCGGTGCCGGAAATGAAGAACAAGCGGGTGGTTAACATGGTAAAGGTCATCGAAAGCATACGCCGCAACCGGACATCGGCCAATCCATGGCCCGGGTATTACGAGGGAGGGAAGGTCACGGAGAGAGAGCGCCCCGGACAGGACATCGACCGTCTGAACCGGGCGGCGGAGAAATTGGAAAGGGCCTCAAGGAACCTCTCCCGGCCGGCAAAAAGTTACGTCCTGCTGAGCGACATCAACGCGGCTCAGGATTTACAGAAGAGTTCAGAGAAACCATTTACAAGAACAGACCAATAATACAACCGGTATGGCATTAACCATTCAGACAGAGAAAGGGATATTCGACCTTCCCCGGGATTTCAGCGTGGAGATAGAGAACACGTCGCCCATATACACCGACAAGGGCAGCCAGACGATCGCATCGACGTTGCCGGCAACCGGGCACAATCTTTCGATGGTGGATTACATCCACCGGCCGGATATCCGCAATGCGCCAAAGCGGGACGCCGCGGCGGTGGTGACCGACGGGGTTTACCGGCGGACAGGAAAACTCAATATCACCTCCGTGTCAACGGAGTCGGGCATCGTATGCAATATCGGGTTTGACGAAAGCCTGATGTATGAAGCCTGGAAAAACGTTTCACTCAAGGAACTTCCGGGACTGCCGGTCATCAAATACCCGGAAGGCGTCGCAGCCCTTGCCCGTCACCTGGAGGAAGTGATGCGCTACCAAACCCCGGCGGATTATCACGTGTTCCGCATACAGGTGGCGTCTGAAACCCTGGAAGAGACGGAGTATCCGGAGTTCATCAACCCCATAGGGTCGGACGGGAAGACGTACGCCCTGCTGAAGGAAGCACGGACCGAGAGGGTTGTCATATCGGGCCAGGCCGTAGATGTAAAGGTTCCCGCAGGATACGGGATATCGCCGTTCCTGAAGGTATCCCGCATATTGGAGATGATATTCTCGGCATACGGCTTTACATTGGTGGAGAATCCCTTTGCCACCGATTACCAGCTCAGCAAGATGGTCGTGCTCAACAATGTGGCGGACACCATTGTCACCGGAGAGATCGACTACAGGAATTTGATGCCGGACTGTACCGTCAACGAGTTCCTGGACGCGCTGTTTTGCCGTACCGGGGCCAAGGTTTACGTAAATGCCGGCCGGAAAGCCGTCATACGCCTGCTCAAGGATTCGATAGGCGCAACGGCATCCGCCGACTGGACACCGCTCAAGGCCTCGGAACCGGAAATAAACTACACGCCCGCAAAGCAGCTCAAGCTCTCGGCGGGCACATCGTTCAAGGAAGCCGAACCGGCGGCGGACTCCTTTGAGAAATTCCTTAAGCCTTATGGGGGGATCATTACGGAATTTACAGGGGACCGGGACGTGCCCGACGAACTGTACATAACCTACCAGCCTTCCACCGGAAGATATTACAAGCGGGACATCGTGAACAAGAAAAAGAAGTGGATATCCAGCGACTTTTTCCCATGGGACAAGGGCACCCCCGGTGTGGAATACCTGGAGATAACGGGAAAGGACGAATGTGTCCCCATGGCATTTAAAACGGGGCTGCTGACTCCCGGATATCTGGCGGGGGCGGTCAACATCAACACAACCCTCAGAGGGGCCGCCAAGGAGCAGGGGGAGAAGAAGCAGACACCCCTGGCTTTCTGCTTCGCCATGGGGAAAACCAATCAGATTATAGGGGCCGGGGCCCTTGTGGAGGAGTATTATTTCGGCAGCTCACTCTGCCGGGAGCCCAAAGGCGAATACTTTCAGGACCCCGGGGGGAATGTTTACAGGTATTCACTGGTTTTCAGGGGAGAGGACGGGGCGTTTAACCGGTTCTTTAAGGAGTACGACGCGGTCCTGAGGCATGCCGATCATGTCTATGCGGTACAGATGAACCCGGACAGGGCCGGACTGCTGAAGCTGGACACTTCCCGGCCCGTCATGCTGCACGGACAAAGGATGATGGTCGAAAGCCTCAAGTACGCGCTTCCGCTGCGCAAAGGACGCCCTTGCCAGGTGAAACTGCGTTCCCTTAAACTTTTGCAGCCCTACGACCTGGACAAGGAGCAGGAATTGGTGCCGATGACTCCGCAGCAGGCGACATGGAAGGTCTTTACCTATTTCGACAGGGATATGGAACTCAGGGTGCAGGAGTTGCGGGAGCAGCCGGGGATCATCAGGGTCGATGTCGTGGCAAAAGAGGTGCTGACCAGGCCGGAAGAGGGTGATTTCGACATGTACCCGCCACCATCCTTGCAGGATGTTGCCGACAGAAGGAAGATCATGTACACCTATAAGGGGAAGCTCAAATACAGACCGTATCCACCGGGGCTTACACAGGAGGAGGTTGTAAACTACAGGGCGGGAGTCATTGCCGTAAAGATATAAATCCTGTCCTTTAAACTACCGCGCCAAACGGTCATTTTTGCAGCATGGAAACAAAAAATCAAAATAAGATAGTGACGGCGCCCTCCCTGGAAAATACACGGGAGCTTTACGGGATTTACCGCCAAAGATACGGGGCTGACAAGACCCCGGAGGACTTTTACCGGTTTATGACAACCCCCGGCGTGGAAAGGCGATCCTTTCTGCTTGAGAATCCCCGAACGCGGCCGCTATCCATTAATAACACGATCATTCATAAGTGCGTATGAGTTTCGAGATTATCAGAAAAACCGGAGAGATCGCCTTTGTGGCAAACCCTATCGCCTTTGAGGTAAAAACCTCCGGGGAGGCCGAAATTGAAATCCGTCTCAGGGTTGGAGCACAGGAGGTGTTTTCAGCCTCCTACGTACCTTTTGGTGACAGGATCCATTTCGACATTGCCGAAATCTTGCAGCCCTTCGTTACTTCCGGACCCTTGGAGGACTCGGAGGATCTGATCCTGCCCGTATCCGGTTTTATGGCCGGTTACACGCTCGAGGTAAAAGGGCGGGAGACCCGGACACTCACCGGCAAGGTGATATGCGGGGGGATCAGCAAACAGGCGGCAAGGGAAATGGCCGGCAGGGGAACGGACTTTATCCTGAACCGGCTCAGGGATTATTCATCGCAATTCCTCTTTACCACGCGGACCCGCGGGAAGCATATTGCGATAAGGGAAACCGAAGTCTCCCCCCTGATCTTCATTCATCCGGACAAAAGGATACAGGTGGAATCCGAATATGGAAACAGAATAAAACTGCCTGAAGGGACAGCCGGAGAAGTTTATGCTTTAAACATAGGGCGGATCCGGCGGGAGTTTTTCCACAGGTATAACCAGATCGTGTCATTCATCCGGGTATTGGTGCCGGCCGAAGAAGCCTTTGACATCTCTTTCACACCCGGGGAAGTGTCAGAAAACGGACTGTCATTTCTCTTCAGAAACTCTTTGGGATGCTATGAAGTGATAGAAATGCCGGGGAAAATGATTTACTCCCTTGACCGGGGGGATGATGAAAACTACCGGACATTCGATGAAGAGGGCGGTGATTATATAACCGGACGTCCAAGGCCCGACCTCCTGCAAAAAATGAAGCTGAATACAGGATTCAAGAGGAAAACAGAGTTGAAATTCATTCAGGACCTGCTCTCCTCGGATGATATCCGGCTGCTTAACGGAACCGCCCGAAGGCGTGTACTGGTAACTTGCGAAGAGTACGGTTATGAAGAACCCATGAAGGAGCCGACATCCCTGGTGCTCGATATCGAGGTTGCCGAGCGGGAATCCAATTACACCCCGGACATGGACGGGGAGAACGCCCCACCTTTCATCGAACTTCTGCCCGGGGAGGTGGAAATACCCTCAGAAGGAGGGCAGGTCAGGGTACGGGTCGAATCAAATATCATGTGGGAGGTGGTTTGATTCCTAGTTCTTATGGAACTTGGAAAATACCCCGGACGGGGAGTAAAAGCAAAGCGAATCAAAACAGTAGAAATAAATCATTTAATAAATTACAAGTATGGCAAAAGCAAGTTGGTGCAATGTAAGCCCCATGTCGGGCAAGAGAGATGGCGTTTTGACAATCAGTGCGGGTGCTCACACAGGACGTGTAGCACGAAATACAGTAGTTACCGTAACAGCGGCAAACGGAACGAGACCCTCAGCCAGTATAGCGGTATCTCAGGCAGGTGCAGGGGTATCCACAACCATGGATACAAGCAAACCGGACCTTCCCTCTTCCGGAGGAGTCGTTAACATAAACGGAACGTCTAATAGTTCAAAATTAAAGTGGACCTGTACCGCAAGAGTTATGGGAGTAGATATGCCTATAGACGGTAATTATGTAAAAGTGGCGGTAAACGGTGGGAATATAGGAAATAATGTGGCTATTCCGGGGGACCCCGGAGCATCGGGGCGTTTTAACTTTGTGGCGACATTAACTTTTCCCGCTTCGATGTTTCCGGTTGACGCTGTAGTGACTTTTAGGCTGACGGATGATACCAATTCAGCTAAACAATGTACTTTCACTTGGAAAGCGGGTGCGTCTTCTCTTTCAGTGAACAAGTCCTCTTTGTCATTGGTTAACGGTGGAACCGGGCAAACCGTAAATGTTACTTCCAATGATGATTGGAACGTCTCTTAATCGGATATAAAGAGAAAGGATAGGAAACGTCTAAATCGCAACCTATCCTTTTTTCTTATGATACTGCCCATTCGTCATTGGAGGTAACGTCTACCGTTTGTCCTGTCCCTACATTCACAAGCGATAGCGAGGACTTGTTCACCGAAAGAGCAGATGCTCCCGCTGCCCATTTAAATTGGCACCTTACCATTTTTCCTGCACTATCAGTCACGTCAACATTAGGAGCTAACGGTGTGGGCAACGGATTGCGGGCTATTTCCAGTTTGATGGAAAACGCATAAGAACCGTTCGCTCCGGGGTCTCCTGGGATAGTAACCGTCTCTGAGGCGGCAAGCACTTTGTCAGTAATTCCCGGAGCATTGAATTTTGCGGAAGCGGTAACCCCCGGAAAGTTAATCAGAGGAACCGATATTTTCAATGTCGGGCTGTTAGAGTTCCCGTTAATAGTGACAGACCCTCCTTCTCCGGGTAAATCCGGTTTAGAGGTATCCATCGTTAATTGCACTCCTACGCCGGCTTGTGATACCGCTATACTGGCCGAGGGCTTCGTTCCGTTTTTAGCCGTGACGGTCACTGTCGTACTGCGGGCCTCCCGTCCGGCATGTGCTGCCGCACTGATTGTTAAAGTCCCGTTCTCACTTCCTGACATGGGGCTTACATTGCACCAACTTGCTTTTGCCATACTAATCGTAATTTATTAAATGATTTCTACTGTTTTTAATTCGCTTTGCTTTCACTCCCCGTCCGAGGTGTTTTCCAAGTTCCATAAGAACTAGGATGTCCTTTACGCCCTGAAAAGAGTATGCGAACTTTGCGGCAACCATTAAAATTACATCGACATGAAACTTATTATTTATAACAGCCGGCTTGCAAAACGCATGCTGTTTCCGGGGTATTCGACAATCATGTTATTTGGCATTATCCTGACTAAAAGAAGGAAAGAAGAATGTCCGCCTGCATTGATCCGACATGAGCAAATACATCAAAAACAGTATTTTGAGTGTTTTATACTCCCTGTTTTACCGGCTATCCTGTTTACTCCATGGATGCTGACCTTATGCCCTTTGAGTTTCTATATACTTTATCTGGCAGAGTGGTTCATAAGTTTCGTATGGTATTTTTGGAGTCAAGGAATGACAGATCCGGGCAGAGCCGGCCATAGGGCATATATGTCGTCGGCCATGGAGATGGAGGCTAAGGTAAAAGAGGTAGAAGCAGGGTATCTCGAAAGAAGAAAACACTTTTATGAGGTATTACGACAAAATATAAATGAGATACAACGGAGAATACCTAATTATAGGTAAATTAAAGTAGAGTTCTCCATAGTTTAACTTTTTTAACCAATAATAGTATGCAGGAATGTATTAATGAAATACTTTTGTGCAAAAATATATTTATTCGCCATAAAAACACTTCGTTGTGAAACGCGGGAGTTGCTTATATTTTATAGAAAAGGAGAAGAAAAATCTCCAATCTACACTAGGGGATACATATCTCTTCACTAATAAATGATCCCCACTCAGTGTTTAAGTTAAATTTTTATATGTATCCCCGCCACTTAGTGATAAGAGGCGGGGTTTGTTTTGGAAAATCATTACCCCTATTTAATAACTTACTTCAATGGATATGGTAGTTTCCCTATAGATAAAAGTCCCGTTATTTATCGAATATACAAGGTCATCTACTGAAATACACAAGGTGATTTTGGGGAATTATGCCACAATATGTATAGCGATTCTACACTTTTTCTACAATCCTTTTTTTAGTCATATTATATAATAATCTATTTATCAGCATATTATACTTATTATAAGACTTTGGCATACACCTTGCTCTTTGATAGATAAAGTTAGTTTTAATTATCCATACTAAAAATGTAATTATGAAGAAAGTATTAGTAGCATTGACAATGGTTATGGGGATGGGCAGCGCAGTAGCGTTTGCACAAGAACCGGTTAAGCTCCCCGCTATGGAACAGAATCAACAAACATCTCAAGACAAATTCACAAAGATTACTGTCAAAGAGCTTCCGCAAGTAGTCAAGAGTACTTTGTCCAAGGATTACGAAGGAACTATAGTTAAAGAGGCTTTCGTTGCTGAAAAAGAAAACGGAAAGGTTTACAAGATAATTGTAACAGCAATCAAAGAAGACCAATCAACTGAAGAGATAACTGTATTGTTGAATGAAAAAGGGGAACCTGTGAATGAAAAAGATTGCTAAGGAAAGCATTTCATTCACTATGTGACGAAATCAATTTCTTTTTTTAATCTTTAAGTACGAAAAAGAGGGGAATAAATACCTCTTGAAGGCAAAACAGTGATTAGTACCTTCTCCAAGCGTAAATGTGTTAATAGTGTCCTGCTTCTTAGTGATAAGAAGCAGGAATTAAAAAAGTAGGTTTAAAGCGAATTATAATTTATATGTACACTTTTTTCTAAAAAATCTTTCATTAAATTATTTGCCACAAAATCCTCGTTGAGAAACGCGGAAGGTAGTTTGTTTTATATGGGAATGGCTTAATATTACCCCTCTTGCACTATCGGTCATTCTCGAGAAAGCTATTCATAAATAGTAATCTTTTTATTCTATCCCGCTTCTTAGTGATAAGAGGCGGGATTTTGTTTTCATATCCTCACCTAAAGATTTATCCTTCCCGTGTCTCAGATCTCCCTTTGCTAACTTAAAGAGCGCGTGCTAATCACTATTTATTGGTACTCCCCCTTCCTTGAAAAAGTGCATATCTTTAAAACAGGAAAATCCTAAATAAAATTTTCTAAAAAGGTGTATTTTTATCCAAGTATA
>ERZ827101.3292-NODE-3292-length-11832-cov-7.142736_pt1 | contig 11832 bp, 10 predicted proteins | sample MGYA00519869_ERZ827101 | MGnify/ENA primary metagenome ERZ827101 (study PRJEB31778, sample SAMEA3449256) | human gut metagenome | biome: human gut; feature: human-associated habitat; material: faeces | place: United Kingdom | collected 2010/2012 ...
TTGACACGTTTTTTGATATTGATAAATAAATATCTGTAAAAATTTATACTTTTAATTTGTCAATACGGAGATACTATGAAGAAAGTTATAACTTATGGTACATATGATCTGTTTCATCAGGGACATTATAATCTTCTGAAAAGAGCTAAAGAATTAGGGGATTATCTTATCGTAGGAGTGACCTCTGATTATTTCGATAAGTCCAGGGGCAAGTTTAACGTACGTGATTCTTTGATGACCCGCATTGAAAATGTGAAGGCAACTGGTTTTGCAGATGAAATTGTCGTTGAAGAATATTTTGGACAAAAGATTGATGATATCAAAAAATACGGAGTGGATATTTTTACTGTAGGATCTGACTGGAAGGGTTATTTTGATTATTTGAATGAATATTGCCATGTGATTTATTTGGAACGTACAAAGGGGATTTCCAGTACACAAATAAGAAATATCAATAATCTGCGTTTGGGAATAGTTGGCAATGAGTCTGTCTTAGATAGATTTTTGGATGAATTGAAGTTTGTCAGCGGTGTTGAGGTTGCAGGTGTATATTATGCTGCTGATGAGGAGGAATACAGTGAGTACAAATCGATAAAATATAAAGATTTAGAGCGATATGAGACGTATGGGGCGCTCCTTTCTTGTGCAGATGCGGTATATATCAATGCCCCGCTGCATGAACGGCTGCTGTACATAGAAAAGGCCATCAAGACAGGAAAACATGTGTTGACAGAATTTCCTTTCTGCAGTGATTACCAGAAAGCGAAAAAGCTGATGGAATTAGCACAAAAACAACATGTAATACTGATGGAAGGCCTTAAAACCGCTTATTGTCCCGCATTTGGGAAAATGGTTTCACTTGCACGCAGCGGGCAGATCGGGAAGCTTGTTAATGTAGAAGCCAATTTTACACAAATACTTGGGAAAGGACTGAATAACCAAATCAGAATTGCAGGAGGCAGCATGGAGTCTTTGGCAGCTTATCCCTTGCTTGCTATTTTTAAGTTGCTTGGAACAAATTATAAACGTGTAAGTTTTGTGACACAAAAAGAAAATCATATAGATATGATTACAAAATTAAATTTCATATATGAGGACGCAATGGCAGGTGCCATAGTGTCAATTCGCTCCAAAGCGGAAGGGGATTTGGTTATCTCCGGGACTAAGGGGTATATTTATGTGCCGGCGCCATGGTGGAAAACGGAGTTTTTTGAAGTCAGGTATGAAGATGTCAATAAAAATAGAAAATATTTTTATAAGTTTGATGGGGAAGGCCTTCGATACGAAATTGTGGAATTCCTTTACAATATCAGGGATGGTAGGAATGGATTTCTGATGACTGAAGACGAGGTTTTGGCGGAATGCAAGGCAATTGATCAATTTTTATCCAATGTGGATGTAACAGTATTAGATAGTTTTTGCGGAGATATGTGAATATGTCTTTTTTTTCCATCATTATTCCCATTTATAATAATAAAGAAAAAGAAATGGCGGATTGCTTTGCAAGTATATCTCAACAACAATATAAAGATTTTGAAGTTATTGTTATTGATGACGGGAGCAATGAAACATGTGCAAGAAATATTGACCGCTTGTCTAAGCGGTTTTTCACACGTTACAGAGTAATACATACTGTAAATAATGGTGTTTCAAAAGCAAGAAATTTGGGGATAAAATATGCGGTAGGGAATTATATTACATTTGTAGATGGTGATGATATCATTTGTCCCTGTATGCTCATGGATGCGTATCAGGTACTGCAGAAATATGATTTGGATATTCTTTATGGAATGCTGCAATCTGTAAAGGAGGATAAATTAAACTGCTCTCGTCTTGTAAATATAGCATACAAAAAATATCTATTTTCTACCGCTGATCTTTTGGATATAGAGGGTCTTGAAGAATTGTATTGCCATATGTTTGATATAAGCCAGAGTCGTTTTAAATGTGGAAAGGGATATGTCAGTCGTGGACCTATTGCCAAAATGGTAAAAAAAAGTCTTGCTGAACGGAATTTATTTGATGAAAAGTTGGCTTTTGGTGAGGATGAAGAATGGAACTTACGCCTTCTGTCGAATCCAATTCGAGCGGGTGTTATCAAAAAATTATGGTACTATTATATTCAGCGTAAAGATTCAACCTTGCATCGGTTTCGGACTGATTTTATAAAAAAGCATGAAGAGCGTTTGTCTGCTATGTGGAAATATGTTAAGGATAAGAAGACAGAATGTTGCTATTTAAATGAAAGTTTGCATGTATTAAAAGATTTATTGCCAAATTATTATTTCTCAGAATTTTATCAAGGGAGTATGAAAGGAGCATTTATTGAATATCACTCTTTGCTAAAACAGTTTCCTTGGAGCGCCGGTTGCAATGTAAATAATATAATTTATTTGAGTGTTAAAGGAAAAGTCCTATACATTTTATTTAAAACTCGGTTACTTTTTTTATTGTATTTTTTCAGAAGTAGATAGATGTATGATTTATAAAAGGGTGAAATGAATATGGTTCATACTGAAATTAGAGATTTTTTATTTCTTATTATGGGGATATGTCTTGTATTCAATAATATTCCCGATATAGTTCAATTAAAGTTTTTAGGAAGTGGAATAGGGAATAATTTAGTTGCATATCCTATTCTATTTGGAGCTATATATACCATATACTGCCATTTAAAATCTGGGAATGTTTTAGTAGAATACAAAAGATTTCTTCTTTATGGTGGGGTATATTTATGTATACTTTTTATTTCATTGATTGTAGGATTAATTCATTATCCATATTATGATGCTATTGTTAGTGTGCCAATTGAACAGATGGGAAAAATGGCAACGATAATTATTTTTTGTGAAAAGATAGGAATAACAATAGAAGGAAAAGCAATAGCACTATTATGGGGGATGTTTAGATTTGGTGGAATTGTTCTAAAGTTTATTATGACATTTGGTGTTTCTTATATGATTTTTTGTTGGTATCATGATGATTGGAAACGTGGATTCAATTTTTTTACTAAAGGGATATTATGTTCTCTTATTTTTGTAATCGGATATAGTGTTTTTGAAATCCAATATCTGGCAGGTGGAGAGTTCGGAAAACAATTTTTGGAACAAATAAATCCATATATTCATGTTATTAAAGTAGAGCATGATTGGTGGCCGCCATTGCTTTGGCCTGATAAACAATTACGTTCAGTTTTTCCAGAACCATCACATATGGGAAACTATGCAGCTATATTGCTTCCGGTACTTTGGTTTTATCTTTTAAATGATTCAAGAGACAAAAGATTCAAGTTTGTTTTGGGTACAGGATATTCTTTATTTATCTTTATGATTTTTTTGACTCAGGCACGTACTGCATATGCTATGTTTTTAGGTATAACAATGCTTATGGTGGCAGGATTACTTATGCTTGATTGGAGACGTTATTTCAAGATAGTAATTATGATTTTAAGTATTAGCCTGGGTATATTTTTCTTATCCGTAAGGTTTATAAATTATATAGATAATATTGGTATATCTAAAGACATAATTGAGCCACCTAAAATTTCTGCAGTGGAGGTGGTAGATAAGAATTTGGGTTCACTAGCTGGAGAAGATAAAAGAAGTAATGGTTCAAGATATGCTTTGTTAAAAGCACATTTTAGGATGGGGATGGAATCACCTTTATTAGGGAAAGGGACATATCTGAATGATTCTTATACAAAAGATTTTGAGTTTGCAGAAAAAGAGAATCCTGGAGTTAAAATGTGGATAGGGAATCAAAATAAATTTGGCATATTAAAATATCCTATTGGTGCAATGAATGAATATGTGGAACGTTTTTCCGCAAATGGTTTGATGGGGCTATCTGCATTTTTATTTCCATTCGGCTGGATATTATATAAATTAATTTGGTTAATAAAAAAGAAAAAATGTAGAGAGTATGTTTGTCTATTAATTGCGGTGATTGCCGCGTTGGTTGTAGGAGCAAATGATTCTTTATCTGTAGTTTATGGGTTATGGCTTCTTTTAGGTTTATCTTATGCGGTGGTTTTAGGGCAAGGATCAGATGGATGAATGAGCGGAAAATCGGTATTGTTATCAGCTATGTAAATATTTTTTTACATGCACTGGTAGGGTTTCTTTATGTGCCTTTATTGCTTTTCTATATCGGAAGCAGCGGGTATGGCCTATATCAGCTGATAGGTTCCTTTATTGCTTATTTCAGCATTATGGATTTTGGCCTGACAGCAGCAGTTGTAAGATTTTATGCAAAGTATAAGGCGTTAAATGATATTGCCGGTATGGAAAATATCCTGGCTATTTCTCTTCGGGGATATGGCTTTATTGCTGTATTTGTTTTATGTATCGGAAGTGTATGTTATTTTTTCCTGAATCAGATATTTGCAGGAAGTATGACGGCAAAGGAAGTGGGAGAGGCGAAGAGTCTGTTTCTTTTACTTCTTTTTAATATTGCCCTTACACTTTCTACTATGGTTTTCCGTGCGGTAATTAATGCCCATGAAAAATTTTTATTTTTAAAGGGAGCAGAAACAGTTGAATTAGTATTACAGCCGCTTTTGGTTATATTGGTATTACGGCAATATCCAAGTGCGTTTTCTGTAGCAATGGTTCAGACACTAATGAATATAGCCCTGATTTTTGTGCGGGGATATTACTGTTTTGAAAAACTGGGTATTCGTATTCGGTTTCATTATTGGGACAGCAAATTGATTCATGAGTTTAAAAAGCTTGCGTTGAGTGTGTTTGCCATTTCATTAATTGATCAGGTGTTTTTTAAAACTAATCAGGTTATATTGGGGATCGTCAGCGGTACATTTGCGGTAGCTGTTTATTCCATTTCATCGCTCATTTATATGAATTATATGGCCTTGTCGAATGCGATTTCCGGTGTATATCTTCCGCATATTACAAAAATGGTTGCTCGAAAGGAACCGGTACAGAAGCTGTCAGGGTTATTTATACAAATTGGACGCTGGCAATATTTTTTATTGGGACTGGTAGCTACCGGTTTTATCATTTTCGGGAAACAGTTTATTCAAATCTGGGCAGGAGACGGGTTTGAAGATGCATATTGGATTACACTGCTTATTATTATTCCGTTCACGATTGACTTGATTCAGAATATAGGACTTTCTATTTTACAGGCACAGAATCATTATGATTTTCGTGCTAAGGTTTATTTTGGCATTGGCATATTAAACTTGATTCTGGCGATACCTTTGGGAATGAAATATGGCGGTATAGGTTGTGCCTTTGCAACCGGATTTTCTATGTTTATCGGAAATGGGCTGGTTATGAACTGGTACTACTCTTCTGTTACCGGGTTACAAATTAAAGAGTTCTGGAAACAGATTATAAAAATTTCATTTAGGATCGTGTTTTGCTGTATCATTGGATATTTTATAAATATAATGACGATGAGCGGCAGTAACACGGTTTTCGTGATTAAAATGATTGGTTATACTATACTGTACAGCGGAGTTATATATTTCACGAGTATGAATAGAGAAGAGAAAAATAAGATTTGTCAGCTGCTGAGAAGGGGGACTGGCTGAAAAAGGGTTGTCATTTTTTAAAACGGAAAATATTGACAGGAAATGATACATGAGAAGATGGTAGTGGTACCATCTTTTTTCTTGCAGCAAGAAAATACATTTGGCAGAAGAGAGGCTTTTCAGATTTTTGTGTCGTATAATGATTTTAAAAGATACGGACAGAAAGGAAGTGTGTATCGTGAAAACAGCGCGCAGAGAAATAGAGGACAGGCCTGTGCTGGCGGTCTGCTATGATTTCGACCGGACGCTTTCCCCTGAAAATATGCAGGACGGATATATCCGTGCCGTGGATTATGACGTGGACAGCTTTTGGGAGGAATCGAACCGGCTGGCGGAAGACCACTGCATGGATCAGAACTTGGCGTACATGTATAAGATGCTTCAAAGCGCCAGAGGGAAGGAAATACTGAACAAGGAAAGGCTGAAACAGTACGGCGGCAAGGTCAGGCTGTACGACGGTATCAGAGGATGGTTCCGCCGGATCAATGCCTACGGGGAAAGGCGGGGCATCCTTGTGGAGCATTACATCATTTCCTCCGGGCTGCGGGAGATCATAGAGGGAACAGCGATCGCGAAAGATTTCACCCATATTTACGCCAGTTCCTTTTATTACAATGAGCATGGAGAACCCTGCTGGCCGGCGCAGGTGATCAATTACACGAATAAAACGCAGTTCCTTTTCCGCATAGAGAAAGGAATCCTGGATATCAATGACAATGCGGTGAATGACCACTTCGCGGAAGGCGAGCTGCGCGTCCCATTCAGAAATATCGTATACATTGGCGACAGTGCCACGGATATTCCCTGTATGCGCCTTGTCAATTCACTGGGCGGCCATTCCGTCGGCGTCTACGATTTGGAAAATACGGCCAGCAAAGATACGGTACGCCGGATGATCCGGGATGAACGCATCCGTTACTATGTACCGGCGAATTACACGAAAGGAAGCGAAATGGACACGCTCATGCACCAAATTATAGACAAAACGGCAGCCTATGAGGTGCTGGAAGAGAAGCATCTGAGGGACAGGAAAGAAGCGGTGGCAAAGTATTGAGTGGAGGGAAATGAAAAATGGATGAATTTGGTTTTGAATATTTGTCGATAATAAAAGAATGTATGGATAAAGTATATGGGGAAAAACCTAATCTTATTAATCAGAACGGCAGAAGATCCTCACATGAACAAAGTATAAGTTTCCGATTAGGTTATTACTTGTCAGATGCATTAAAAGATAAAAAGGGCTATTTCATTGATAATGAATATACTAATGATTGCGATACAGAAGATGATATAAAGTGTAATAGTAAAGGGAAAGGAGTTCGTCCGGATATTATTTTTCATGATAGAAAAAAGAGTAATCTTTTTGTCATTGAAATGAAAAAAGGTAATGTGGGTGGTGATGAGGGAAAGGCGCTGGATTATATGCGGGAGGATACACAACACTATAAAGAAGGATACTGTATATATGATTTGAGAAAAGATTCTTATATTATTGAAGCATTCAAACGTAATGGAAAAGATAATATTGAGAGTAGACCGTTTGAATGTAATAAAGACGGTTGTGTTGAAAAACAGGTATAGATAATTGTAGACAAGGAGAAAATCATGAAAAAGAATTTTAAACCGAATACCTGGCTGTATCCGCAGCCGGTGCTTGTGATTGCCTCTTATGGCGCGGACGGCACGGCGGATGGTATGGTAGCGGCGTGGGGAGGGATTTATGATACGAACCAAGTGGGATTTATGCTGGACCATACCCATAAGACCGTGGCGAATCTATTGGAAAAGAAAGCTTTTACCGTAAGCATGGCGACCGTTTCCACGATGGCGGAAGCGGATTATCTGGGAATCGTATCGGGAAATCGTGTACCCGATAAGGTGGCGCGCGCCGGACTTCATGCGGTGAAGAGCGAGTTTGTGGACGCGCCGGTGCTTTCGGAATTTCCTTTGACCCTGGAGTGTAAAGTGTCCAAGGTGACGAAAGTGGGCGAGGATTATCATTTCGTCGGGGATATCGTGAATATTCTGGTCGATGAAGACATTCTGACCGATGGAAAGATTGACGTGAAGAAATTACAGGCGATTACCTTTGATCCGGCCGGCGGGAAGTATATTGCTCTCGGTGATGCGGTAGGAAACGTGTACCGGCAAGGGAGAAAGTATATGGAGTGACAGAAATCGGCTGTTTGGGGTCAAAGCTGTAAGCCGGCAGCTAAAAGTGCTGAATGACACCGGACGTTAAGGCGTCATAATGAGGAGAACGTTAGTCGTCATCCGAAACGAAATGTGAAGGATCTGTTACTGTGGTGGGGAAAGCAGTAAAAAGATAAAAGCTATCAGCTGTGAGCTGTGAGCTGTCAGCTAACTATTCTTTTACGATTTGAGTCATCACGGCGATTAAGTATCCTCAGCCGCGCTGCGTGTGCTACCGGGCTCATGGAAATAGGTGGCGCTGAATTGGTAAGAAAGGAGCCGGCTTGATTTGCTATGGAAGATTGTCTATTTGCTTTCCGGAGAAGAAAGATTTTTACCTGTCTTTTTTATACTTCATAAACTGTTGAGTTGAAATTAAGTGCAATAATGAAATGAGTTGTACAAATTGGCATACAAAAACCACTGACAGTCAGTTGTTTCGGACAGCCAGTGGTTTTTGCGTCTTTTCGGACATTGAAGTTTAAGTATTTCACGAAGGACATGCTTATCTTGAGGACATGCTTATCTTGATAGACCTGCCTTCACTATTTCTTCTTCCCTTTCTTTTTGTGCTTTTTTTCTTTATGTCGTGAGATTTTTGCTTTTTTCTTCTCTTTCTTTATATTTTTAAGTTTTATTTTAGGGAAATCTTGATAAGACTTTTTAGCTTCCGGGTATGGTGATGATATATTATCTATGGCAGTATCGTATTTCTTTACTGCTGCGCCATCCTCTTCTATGGTGAGGGTCGTTGCATTAGTGGATTTTTCCAGCAATTCGGATAAAATATGGAGAGCTTTTTGAATAAGCGCATCTTTTTGTTCAAGTGTTGTTCCGTCAAGAGGCATTTTTATAGTGATACGGTTCATAAGATGATCCTCCTAAAAATAGATTTTTAAAAATAGGATGATTATTTAAGTTTATTATAACAGAAATAATGCTGATGGAAATAGAAATTTTATTCCAAAAGTTAAGTTTTTCTATCATAACTATTGCAATAATGAAAATTTTGAGTAATAATATGAGATATTAGGAAAATGAGATATTAGGCTCTACAATTTCATGTTTTTAGGTTTTCCTGTTGTTTAGAGGTTTTCGGTATTATACTGGCAGTATTGTACTGGAAAGAATGTGTAGGTAGAAAGGGGAGAGGTATAATTGAATAGGATCTATAAGGTGGTCTGGAGCAAGGTGAAGGGGTGTTATGTCGTTGTCTCTGAACTGGCGAAGCAAAACGGTAAGAACAAGTATGGCCAGACTGGGGATACGACAGGCCTTTTGAGTGCGCTTCTTTGTGCACTAATGCTTACAGGAAGTGCTTTGTTCTGGCCGATGGAAGTTTCGGCCGGCACACAGTATGGAGATGGTACATGGGCGGATGGATATAATACAGCTTTACCTGGATTGGTATAGCAGCCACGGCAAGAGGTGACGGTGCGCTGGCATTGGGGACACAAACGAAGGCGACTGCTATTCGTTCTACCGCAATAGGTCATCAGGCCGAGGCAAGTGGCGCTGATAGTATTTCGATCGGTACGTTATCCGGCGCAAGTAATACTCATTCGATAGCTATCGGAGACAAGGCCAGGGCATACGGAATAGATGCCATAGCATTCGGTGCTTCTGCGAATGCAACGGCGACCAATTCGATGGCAGTTGGCAGGAATGCACGCTCAACGGCAGGCGGGTCGGTAGCGGTAGGTATTAATACGGAAGTGACGCAAATCAATTCGGTCGCAATGGGAGCTACTGCTAAGGCTTATGGCGATAGCGCGGTATCTTTAGGTGTCGATGTGGTATCCCGGGGACATAGTGCGGTAGCTGTCGGTGCGAATGCGGATGCGCTTGCCCAGAGTGCGATTTCTATAGGTGATTCAACATTAGCCAATGCGCACAATGCGGTAAGCGTCGGTATAAGTTCGCAGGCAACAGCGGAGCGTGCTATCGCTATGGGTGATAGCACAAGGGCAACTGCAGGGGATACGGTGGCAATCGGTACTGCAGCGAAGGCAACTGCAAATTATGCGATCGCAATAGGAAAGGATGCCTTAGCAAATCAGGAAACCGCGACAGCAGTTGGCATCGGATCAGAGGCTACAAGTCAGTATGCGGCTGCTTTTGGGAACAGCGCCAAGGCAAACGTAATGTGGGGTACTGCCATTGGTACCGGCTCTTTAGCTAATGTTGCCGCCGGGGCGGTCGGGTATGATCCGTCAGGGGCTTTCCATTCCGGTGATACGACCGGCACGTGGAAGTCTACCTTGGGAGCCGTGGCCGTGGGGGATACGACTCGTAATAAAACCCGTCAGATTATAGGCGTTGCTGCCGGTACTAATGACACTGATGCTGTCAACGTGGCACAGTTAAAAGCCGCCCAGCTGGGCGGGGGCGGAGATTCAAGCTGGGTGATCCAGGACACAAACAGCCCGCAAGGTAGAAAAACTATCGATAAGAATAATCCGTTGACTGTCAGAGGTGATAGATATATCAAGGCAGAAGTCGGTTATGACGGATTGAACTTGAAGCTGGATGAAAACCAGCTGAATAATAGTATCAGTAATAATTCGACGGTTCAGAACAACAGGACGGACATCAATAACCTGAAAAGCGGCTTTAACCTGAAAGCAGGAAGCGCGACCAGCCAGGTAAGACTGGGAGAAGGAACCACGCCGACAATAGAATTTGCGACAGCTGACGACACAATGACCGTCAACCTGAGCGACAAGAAAGTCACATACGGGATTGACAAGAACAAGCTGGTCAAAAATATAACGGGCGACCTGATTACCAATATCAATAACAGCACAACCACTCCGATTACCAATATCAAGGCCCAGTTCGGAGTAACGGCAGACAGCGGAAGCCAGAAAACCGTCACACTGACCAAAGACACGACACCGACAGTAAAATTCAAAGGGGAGCGGAAGCCAGAAAACCGTCACACTGACCAAAGACACGACACCGACAGTAAAATTCAAAGGGGACGGGAAATACCTGACCTCCGTGACAGACACTGACGGCGTACAGTACAGCGTAGACGAAAACAAGCTGAACCAGAACATCACCAACATCACCAATGAGGCGATCAAAGGCAAAGGGCTGTACTTCGGAGCCAACAGCGGAGCAACCGTTCTGAACAAACTGGGAAGCACCGTGAAGATCCAGGGCGAAGGGACGAAAGCAGACAGCGAATACTCCGGCGAAAACATCAAGACCAAGGTCAGCCAGGATGCCAGCGGCAACACCAACATTAATATGATGCTGGCAAGCGCACTGAACGGGATCACATCGATCTCGAACGGAAAAGCAGGCAGCAGTAACACGACAATCACGCTGGGAGACGGGACAGTGAACGTCGGCGGGTCAACGATCAGCAACGTGAAGAGCGCGCTGAACGGTACAGCGCTGGCGAACGCAAGCGAAGACCAGAAGAAGAGCGCGGCGACCATCGGCGACCTGAAAGACGCGGTCAACAACATGAGCGGGGACGTAAACTGGGTGATCCAGGATGCGAACACCCCGAAAGGGACAAAGACCATCAACTCGACCACGCCGCTGACAGTCAAAGGCGATAAATACGTCAAGACGACAGTCAACAACGACGGGCTGAGCCTGGGACTGGACGAAGACCAGCTGAACAACACAATCACCAATAACAATACCGTCCAGAACAACAAGACAGACATCAGCAACCTGAAAGCAGGATTCAACCTGAAAGCGGGAGCGACAACCAGCCAGGTAAAACTGGGAGAAGCGACCACGCCGACAATAGAATTTGCGACAGCTGACGACACAATGACCGTCAACCTGAGCGACAAGAAAGTCACATACGGGATTGACAAGAACAAGCTGATCAACAACATCAACAACACGACGAACAACCCTGTAACCAATATCAAGGCCCAGTTCGGAGTAACGGCAGACAGCGGAAGCCAGAAAACCGTCACACTGACCAAAGACACGACACCGACAGTAAAATTCAAAGGGGACGGGAAATACCTGACCTCCGTGACAGACACTGACGGCGTACAGTACAGCGTAGACGAAAACAAGCTGAACCAGAACATCACCAACATCACCAA
>ERZ827101.3293-NODE-3293-length-11832-cov-2.880954_pt1 | contig 11832 bp, 9 predicted proteins | sample MGYA00519869_ERZ827101 | MGnify/ENA primary metagenome ERZ827101 (study PRJEB31778, sample SAMEA3449256) | human gut metagenome | biome: human gut; feature: human-associated habitat; material: faeces | place: United Kingdom | collected 2010/2012 ...
AGACGATTTTTTTGCCTTCCTTCGAGAAGAAAAGCGTCATCATTTTCGTTGCGTCGCGCGGGTCTGCGGGCGGGCCCATCAGCAGATTGACAGGCGTGCGTTCCCGGATGCGCACGGCGGCCACGGTGGTATCGTCGCCGGGCTCGCCCTGGTACCGCTGGCGGTTGTGGAGATCGCCAAGGGCATTGGGGCCCTGGTCCGCCGCTTCCGCAAAACCGACGCATAACCCCTCTTGAAAGGAGAACGCCATGCCATCCAATACCGGCCCTGAGAAAAAAACGCCTTTCTATACTCTCGGAGAAGAGATCACCAACTCCATCACTCATGGCGTCGGCGCCGGCATGGCCATCGCCGGTATGGTCGTCCTGCTCGTGCAGTCCAACGACGTCTGGCAGGTAGTCAGCTCAGCCATCTATGGCGCGAGCATGATCTTCCTTTTCCTGATGTCCTGCCTCTATCACGCCCTGACCAATCCCACGGCGAAAAAGGTATTCCGCGTCTTTGACCATACCTCCATTTTCTTCCTTATCGCCGGGACCTATACCCCTTTTACCCTGGTCACTCTCCGGGGCTGGGTGGGCTGGACGGTGTTCGGCGTGGTCTGGGGCGTGGCTGTCGTCGGGATTGTCCTGAACTCCATCAGTGTGGAGCGGTTCAAAAAAATCTCGATGGTCGGCTATATCGCGAGCGGCTGGTGCGTCATCGCCGCCATTGTGCCCCTGGTGCGGCGGATGGCCCTGCCCGGCGTGATCCTGCTCATCCTCGGCGGGGGGTTCTACACCGCCGGTGTCCTGTTTTACCGCAAAAAAGGCGTCCGGTTCATGCACGCGTTCTGGCATTTCTTCGTATTGGCCGGGGCCGTTCTCCATTATTTCTGTATCCTGTTCTATGTCATTGGATAACATAAGGGGGATTTGTCATGCTCAACTTTGAATTTTATAATCCGGCCCGCATCCTTTTCGGAAAGGGGATGGAGGAACAGGTCGGGAAACGGATGGCCGCGCTCGGCCGGCGGGTGCTGCTGGTATATGGCGGCGGCTCCATCAAACGCAGCGGCCTGTATGATACGGTCTTGGCCTGTCTGGCGGACGCCGGCGTCGAGGTGACCGAACTCGCCGGCGTCCAACCCAATCCTCGCCTCGGCCTGGTGCGGGAAGGGATCCGTCTCTGCCGTGAAAACCGGCTCGACGCCGTTCTGGCGGTCGGAGGCGGCAGCGTCATCGACACCGCCAAAACAGTCGCGCTCGGCGCGTGTGCCGACGGGGACGTGTGGGACTTTTTCGAGCGGCTCGTTCCGGTGGAAAAAGCACTGCCGGTCGGCGTGGTGCTCACCATCCCGGCGGCGGGCAGTGAATCGAGCGACAGCTGCGTCATCACCAAAGAGGAGGGCCTGTTCAAACGCTCCTGTGCCGGAGAGGCACTCATTCCCCGTTTCGCCATCCTCAACCCGGCTTTTACCTGCACCCTGCCTCCCTATCAGACAGCCTGCGGCGCCACCGACATCCTCGCCCACCTCATGGAGCGGTATTTCACCCGGGTAGATCACGTGGATCTCACCGACCGGCTGCTGGAGGCCACCATGCGCACGGTTATCAACTACACCCCTTTGGCTCTCGAACGCCCCGACGATTATCATATCCGGGCGGAGCTGATGTGGGCGGGTACCGTCGCCCACAACAACCTGCTGGACACCGGCCGGATCGGGGACTGGGCTTCCCACCAGATCGAACATGAGCTCAGCGCGCTCTACGACATCGCCCATGGCGCGGGTCTGGCCATCGTCTTCCCGGCATGGATGAAATACGTTTATCGCGCGGATATGTCCCGATTCGTGCAGTTTGCGGTCCGGGTGTTCGGCGTGGACCTGGCTTTTGCGGAGCCCGAACAGATCGTGCTGCAGGGGATCCGCCGTCTGGAAGCCTACCTGCGGTCCATCGGGATGCCGGTCCGGCTCGGGGAGGCCGGCATCGACGACAGCCGCCTTTTGGAGATGGCGGAGAAATGCTGCGCCAAAGGCCCTCAGGGACAGTTCCAAAAGCTCCATACCCGGGACGTCCATGCCATTTATGAATTGGCGCTGTAAGGCAAATGCGCGAAAAAAACACCCTGGCGGGAGCCAGGGTGTTTTTTTCGTTGCCCGCTATAGCAAAAGAAAAGCCCGGGAACGGATATCCAGTCCCGGGTCTGTAACCATTTCGTCGTTATCGTGCGTCTTTCTCCAGCCGGATGGGGCCATGTTCCGTTTCATACGCCCTGATAACCTCGCGCATCCGGAATTCGATCTCCTTGTTGACCGACCTCCCATTCTGACTGGCCACCGCACAAGCCAACAGAAGGAGAGCCTTCAATGAATGAACCGTTTATCCCATCGTGTTGCCGATCATAATCCAAACAAGACAGAGCCTTGAAGCAGAGACGCCAGCGATCGCAATGCCCCGCCCAAAACGCTGTCCAAGTGTTTTTTCACCCTCTGTACGATCACAGGCTCTGAGACATTTCAATGGGTGTCAGGGCCCTGGTCACGGCCGTTTGACACCGCGGTCTTTCGCAAAGGTCTCGAAATCCCGCTGCCAGAGCGCCTCCCCCTCTTTGGTGAAAAAGCAGCCGGGAATCCCGCCTTCCTTGTCCCGATGATGGGCCACACAGGCGCAGCAGTGTCCATGGCGAGGACATCCCGGATAGGTACACGGGCAAGGCCGCCGATTGTCACAGGGCATTGTAATCCCTCCTTTTTTCTTTCATTTTAGCGTGTTTTTGACAAATTTTCAATAGATTCCCTTGAAATGCAGCCATGACGGGCAACTTGTATGAAAAAATGGCTGGCAGAAAAACGCCTGGACATCCGGAGATACTATGTGAGAAGGAGGTGATGACAGCCCGCGCGTTTTTCATGAAATCAGATAGAAAGAAGGATGCGGATATGGGAAAAAACAGCCTGAAAATCAAAATGGCAGGTTTGGCCGGCTCTCTGATGCTCACGGCCGTGCTCTTCTCCGGTTTTGGGGTCGCAGCCGAAAAAAACATCCCTGAGCCGCCTGTTTCGCAGGGGGCTCCCGCCTCTTCGGAAGAAGAACCGGGAGCCCGGCTGGCCAGGATGCGGGAATTTAGGGAAGCCATTCAGGAAAAATGGAACGCCCTCTCCGACGAACAGAAACAGGAGCTTTACAAGCTCGCTGAAGCCCGGATGAACGCAGACATCCAGCTTCTGCAAGGGCTTGCAGATGACGGCATCCTAGAGGCAGACAAGGTGGCCGAACGGACCGGACAGATGCGTGAGCACATGCAGCAGCTGCGGGACTCGGGACTCTGCCCGTTCCCCATGGGACGGCCGAGACATATCCATGAGAATCCCGACAGCCATTCGTAAGTAACCAAACCCCACAGCCGCCGTTTAGACGGGTGTGGGGTCATGGATACCTCAAATTCTAAGTATTTTCTTCAAAAACTCCTCTTAATATGGCAACCTTGCATCGTCTTCCAAAACAAAAAGCACTTCGTAATGAAGTGCTTTTTGTTTTGGAGCTGCTAACCAGATTCGAACTGGTGACCTCGTCCTTACCAAGAACGCGCTCTGCCGACTGAGCTATAGCAGCAAGTGGCGACCCGGAACGGGCTCGAACCGTCGACCTCTAGCGTGACAGGCTAGCGTTCTAACCAGCTGAACTACCGGGCCACTTTTGACATCTGCCGCGCCGGCCAAACGGCGGAACAGCAGGCTGCAACGTCGTCTATTATAAGCAAAACGAGCCGGTTTGTCAACAGGTTTTTCGAAAACTCGGCCAAGTATTTGCCGGGCCGGGTTTTCGAAAAGGGTAGGGTGGTTATTCGGACGAAAAATCAGTTGAGCCCCTGCTCCCCCACCTGCTCGAACAGCCGGACGACTTCCGACCGGAGAGGCTGGCTGCCGGGTGATTCCAGCCCCGGATCTTCGCCGATCAAACACTCGGCCGCCTCTTTCGCCTCCTGAAACAGAGGCATATCCCCCATTAGGTCGGCGATTTTGAGGTTCGGCAGGCCGTGCTGACGGCTGCCGAAGAAATCGCCGGGACCCCGCAGCTTTAAATCCTCGTCCGCGATGCGGAACCCGTCGTTGGTCTGGCACATCACCCGCAGGCGCCGTACAGCCTCCTCGTTTTTCGCATCGGATATCAGGATACAGGACGACGCGTGGCGGCCCCGTCCCACCCGGCCGCGGAGCTGATGGAGCTGTGCGAGGCCGAACCGCTCGGCGTTTTCAATGACCATGATCACCGCATTGGGGACATCCACCCCCACCTCGATGACGGTGGTGGCAACGAGCACCTGGATCCGGCCCGCCGCAAAATCCCGCATCACGGCGTCCTTCTCAGCTGCTTTCAGCCGGCCGTGGAGCAGGCCAAGGGAGTAGGAACGCAGCGGTCCCGCCATGAGCTTTTCAAAATACGCCGACGCCGAGGCGAGATCGGTCTCCCCATCCTCGACCAGGGGACACACGACATAGGCCTGCCGGCCCTCATCGAGGTGCCGGCGGACATAGGCGTACGCTCTTTCCCGCTTGTCACCGCCCACGGCGAATGTGGCCACAGGCTGGCGGCCGGGGGGCAGCTCGTCTAAGGCCGAAACGTCCAGGTCCCCATACAGGATCAGGGCCAGGGTACGGGGGATCGGGGTCGCGGACATGACGAGAAGGTGCGGGTTTTCCCCTTTGGCGGCGAGGGCGGCCCGCTGCGCCACTCCGAATCGGTGCTGCTCGTCGGTGATGACCAGGCCCAGGCGGGCGAAGGACACCCCTTCTGACAGCAGCGCGTGTGTGCCGACCAGAAACTGGATCCGTCCCTCTGCCGTGTCGGCGAGCACTTGCCGTTTCTCGGCCGCGGCCAGGGATCCGGTCAGAAGACCGACCCGGATTCCTCCTTTTTCCAGCAGGGAAGTCAGGGACCGGGCATGCTGTTCCGCCAAAATTTCCGTGGGCGCCATCATGGCCGCTTGGAACCCGTTTTGGATCACAGTGAACGCCACGCCGGCGGCCACGGCGGTTTTGCCGCTGCCCACGTCCCCCTGAACCAGGCGGGACATGGGCGCGCCGCTCTGCATATCCCGGACACAGTCTGCCACGGCGCGCCGCTGGGCTCCGGTCGGGGAAAAAGGGAGCAGAGGCCAGAAAGCCGCCGACGCATCCCTCTCGATCCGGGCCCCGGTCCTGCCCCGGGAACGGCCCTTGAGCCGCAGAAGGCCAAGCTGGAGCAGGAGCAGCTCCTCGAACACCAGGCGGCGCCGCGCAACCGAAAGCGCCCGATGATCGGCCGGAAAATGGATGTTGTCGAGCGCATACCGGCGGGTGCAGAGCTGATGCGCCTGCCGCAGGGAAAAGGGAAGGGGATCATCGTCCAGCTCATTGCCCAGCGCCAGGAGGGTATTGGCCACCACGGTTTCGATCACCCGGGAGGTCAGGCCCTCGGTCTGCGGGTAGATCGGGCGGATCCGGGCTCCCCCCTCGGCCGGCTCGATGAGGGGCGATGCCATTTCCGCCCTCCGGAACCCGCCGGTCACCGTGCCGAAGAAGAGATAGTCCTCCCCTTTCTTGATCTTGGCAGCTGCATATTTATTGTTGAACAGGGTGACATGGAGCAGGCTCACTCCGTCCGAGGCGGTGAACCGGTACAGGGACAGGCCCCTGCGCACCCGATGCTCCTGTGGCGCCGCCATGGCGGTGGCGCGGATGCAGCAAGGCTCGCCCACCGGTGCGGAGGCGATGGGGACAATGGCGGTCCAGTCTTCGTATTGCCGGGGATAATGCCGTAGCAGGGTACCGGCCGTCGTCACGCCGAGACGGGCAAACTGCGCCGCCCGCCGCTCGCCCACTCCCTTGAGGAACTGGACGGGGGTGTCCATATGGATTTCCATGGCCGATGCCTCCTCTTCTCTTGATCAAATCGGCGTGCGCGTGTATACTGGGATAAAAAGGGGGGATCGGGATGCTGCAGAAGCCACCGCGGCTGAAGGCCGGCGATACCGTGGCCGCCGTCAGCCCCTGCCACGGCTGGGCGGGGGACGCCTCCATCATCTGGCGGTACGAGCTGGGCGTCCGAAGGCTCCGGGAAGCTTTCTCGCTGCGGGTGATACCGGCACCTCATGCACTGAAGGGTTCGGACTATCTGCGCCGTCACCCGGAGGCGCGGGCGGAGGATCTGTTGTGGGCCTTCGAGAACCCGGAAGTCCGGGGGATCCTCGCCAACGTCGGAGGCAACGACAGCCACCGCCTGCTGCCCTATCTACATGAGGAAACGGTCCGGCGGAACCCCAAGGTGTTCATGGGGTATTCCGATGTCCTCAACCTTCATCTGTTTTGCCGCCGGGCGGGGCTGTCCACGTTTTACGGCCCCAACCTCCTCTCCCCCCTGGCCGATCCCCAGGGCCTGCATCCCGACACCGTCCGCTGGTTCCGCCGGACGCTGATGGAGGGGGCTGCGGGGCCGGTAGAGGTGCCCGGAAGCTGGACCTGCCGCCCGCCCATTTACGAGAATCCGGAGGATGTCCGCCCCTATGCGCCCTGCCCCGGTTACGAACTGATCCAGGGAGAGGGGCGGGCCGAGGGGGTCCTGCTCGGCGGGCACACCGGCCTGATGGAGCTGGACGGCACACCCTTGGCACCGAAGGCGGAGGACTGGGCCGGCGCGATCCTCTTCCTCGAGGATATCCCCTCCTTCTTTTCGCCGGGCCAGCTGGATGCTTTTCTGGACTGGCTGGGGAAAAGCGGGGCACTGGAGCGGCTGCGGGGAATCGTGATCGGGCGGATCGGTGAAAAGCGCGGGTTTGAGGACCACGCCGCGCGGATCCGCCGGACGGTGGGAGAGGAATACGGACGTCCCCATCTACCGGTTTTATATGGTTTGCCGTTTGGGCATATCTCTCCGCAATGCCCGATGCCCTATGGCGTACAGGCCCGGATCGACTGCGACGCCCGGGCGTTCTCGTTTCTGGAGGCAGGGGTGCTGTAAGCCCTCCATCCACTGCGGGCGGGGCAGGCCCTGAACCCGCCCCCTTTTCGCAAACAGGGCGGGCCCGCGGCGCCGCACGGCGCACGCATGGGCTCGCCCCTGCGGTTTTTGGGCCGAACCGGCCCCTTATTCGATGGAAATGAAGTAGTAATACACCGGCTGTCCCCCGTCGACCAGGGTGATGTCCACGTTGTCGCCCGCCTTGGCGGTGATGGCATCCCGGACGGCCTCGGCGTCTTCCTCGGTCATCCCCTCGCCATACATGAGGGTGATGAACGCGACCTCCCGGCCCGAGATGCGGCGGGAATTGATCATGCTCTTGGCCAGTTTGACGGCAGCGTGATGGATATCGGTATCCGTAAACATCAGCTTGCCGTTTTCCAGCGCGAGGATTTCGCCCTCTTTGATCGAGTGGTTATCGAAATCGCTGTCCCGTGCGGCAAAGGTGACGGAACCGGTGGACACATTGTCGGCCGCCTTCATCATCACGGTCAGGTTCTCTTCCACACCCGCGTCGGCGTCAAAGCTCAGCAGGGCGGCGACACCCTGGGGGATGGTGCGGGTCTGGAGCACATGCACCTTGCGGTCGGCAAGCGGGACGGCCTGTTCCGCCGCGAGGATGATGTTTTTGTTGTTCGGGAGCACATACACCACCTTGGCGGGAGTCGCCTGGATGGCGTTCAGGATGTCGTCGGTGGAGGGGTTCATGGTCTGGCCGCCCGAGACAACCTGGCTGCAGCCGAGATCCTGGAACAGGGTGCGGAGGCCCTCCCCCGCGGCAACGGCGACAAAGCCGTATTCCTCCTCCGGCTCCACCCGTTCAAGGAGTTTCGGCTCGTCGGCGCCCTCGGTGTCGACCCAGCCGGCGTTGGCGTGCTGTATCCGCATATTCTCCACCTTGACGGTTTCGAACTGGCCGTATTTCACACCCTCCGACAAAGCCTTGCCCGGGTCGTTGGTGTGGACATGGACCTTGATGATCTCCTCATCGTCTACCACCACCACACAGTCGCCGATGGATTCGAGATAGGCGCGCAGGCGGAGCGGATCGCGGTCGTTCCCTTTATCACGTGCAACGATGAACTCGGTGCAGTATGTAAAGGTGATGTCCGCCTCAAAGGAACCGGCGGCGCTGACGCCTTTACCCGCTGCGGGCGCTTCGGCAGGGGTGTCCCCCTCGACGATGGCGCCGCCCCCGAACACGTCCTGCATGGCGCGCAGAATGATGCAGAGCCCCTGCCCGCCCGCATCCACCACACCGGCCTTTTTCAGCACCGGCAGCAGATCGGGTGTCCGGGCGAGGGAGGCTTCTGCTTCGTCGCAGATGACGGCCCACACCGTTTTGACCGACGGATCCTTGGACGAGGCGGCAATCGCTTTTTCGGCCGCCTCCCGGGCGACGGTGAGGATAGTCCCCTCGGTGGGCTTCATAACGGCCTTATACGCGGCTTCCACCCCCATACCGAGCGCCACCGCGAGATCGGCGCCACTTGCCTCGCTCTTACCCTTGAGTCCCTTGGAAAAGCCGCGGAACAGCAGGGAGAGAATCACCCCGGAATTGCCCCGGGCGCCCCGGAGAAGGGCCGCGGAGGCGGTATCGGCGGTTTCGCTGACGGTGGGATCCTGCAGGCGGGCCAATTCCCTGGCGGCGGCGGACAGGGTCATAGACATATTGGTACCCGTGTCCCCATCGGGGACCGGGAAAATATTCAGCTCGTCGACCGATTGCTTTTTCTGGCTCAGGCAGTTGGACGCGGAGATCATCGCGTCCCGCAATATCTTACCTTGTATCAATTTCAGCACTCCCTTACAGGTACGCGCCCGGCGTGAACGCCGCAGCGGTTCACCCCGATTATTCGGTTTTCATCCCGTCCACGTAGACATTGACCTTCTTCACATCCAGCCCCGTGGCTTCCTCCACGGTATACCGCACCTTGTTGACGATGCTCTTGGCGATGGCGGATATGTTCATGCCGTATATGACGGAGATATGCAGGTCCACGATGAGTTTGTCGTTCTCACTGCGCACCCGGATTCCCTCGTCCGCGAAGGGACGCTTATAAAAAACCGAACGCAGCCCCTGTTTGGTGCCGCTTTTGACCATACCGGCCACACCATAGCAGGAGGACGCGGCGTTACCCACAAGATAGGCAAAATATTCCTGCGATATTTCGATGGTCCCCAGATGATTTTCGATTCGGATCATGCTATAACACACGCCTTTCTATTCAGGTTTGGCGAGGGACGCTTTGGAAAAGGATTGCGCGGCGGTCAGGCAAAGACCCAACTCTCAAAGCCGCTGTACACATCGTACGCGTGGGGGATAAGCCCCGACAGGCTGCGGTGAAAAGCCGCCATCCCCTGGCGCCAGCACAGAGGGATATACGGCAGATCCGCGGCGAAGGCATCACAGAACCCCTGAAGAGTCCCGTTCCCCGCGAGATACGCGTTATAGGCTCCAGCCGCCGGTGATTCCGCCGCAAGGCCGTAGGCCGCGGCCCCGCCGGGGGTGAGGAAGGAACGCAGATGCAGATCCGCGCTCAAGCGGACCTCGCCCAGATACAGGTCGAACTGCCCCTTTTTCAGCCGGTTTTCATACTCGGCAAACGGCAGCTCGGTCACGGTCACCGCGATACCCGCCCGGGCCATCTGCTGCGCGACAAGATCAGCGGTGTTTTTCCGGAAAGGGTTCCCCTGCGTAACGAGCAGCTCGAGGGATAGTCCCGCGGCGCTGTCGGTAGTATTATAACCCGCCTGCTCCAATTGTGCAACAGCGGAGGCGATATTTTCCGCCGCGCCCAGTACTTTTATATCCGCAGCCTCCGCCCATTGGGGTGGAAACGGGGAGAGCGCCGGGGCTCCCCGGCCGGACAGCGCCCCCGAGACGAGCTCCTCGCGGCTCAGGGCGGCGGAGAGTGCGGCACGCACCTCCGTTTTTTTCAAGGCGTCGTGCCGGGCGTTGACCCCCAAAAACAGCAGGTCAGGCAGCGGGACATCCGCCGTGGCGCTGGAGGTACGGGGGATCTCCCCGCCCGACAGCTCACTGTAGAAAAAGGTAAGGGAACCGTTTTCCAGGCCATGCAGCATAGCATCGGCGTCGGGGAAATCCCGCAGACGGATGCTCGTGATCGTGCCGCCGCGTCCCGGACGAAGGGTGAGGGTATCGTCTCCGGCGTTATACACATACGCGCCGGAACCGAGGGGCGGGTCCTCCGCTCCCTGCTTGACCACCGGAAAAGAGAGGCATGCCTGCCACCGGGGGTCGGGGGACGCCAAGGTGAACGCCACCCGGTCGGTTCCCTGGGCCGCAGCGGCGGTGATATTGGTCAGCAGAGGGCCGAAGGCCGCCGTGCCTTTGGCGGCCGCAAACGAGGCGGCGACATCCGCCGCCGTCACCGGCGACCCGTCGGAAAAGTGCGCGTCGGAGCGAATGGCGACGACTGGGCGAAGGGGCTCGCCCTCATCGATAGACGCCGCCAGGTTCAGCCGGACGGCATAATCGCCGCCAACCGCGGTCAACCCTTCGTACAGCAGGGAGGCGAGGTCGAGATTGGCGCGGCTCTGGGCCTTATACGGATGCAGGGAGTCCTCCTTGCTGAAACTCAGGGCGAAGGGCGGCAGCGCCGGCGGCGCCGAAACAGGAGGCTCGCTCGCCGCGGACGGCTCCGGCTCGGGAGGATGAGGAATGGTGGAACAGCCCCCGAGGCAGAATGCGGACAGGACGAAAAAAGCCAGGCAGATCCGTGCCTTTTCCCCCAAACCGGCCACCTCCCGTCAGGACTATTCAATCGTATAGTATACCCTAAAACCCCGAAAGAATCAAGGCTTACGCCGGGATTCGACGAAACTTTGTATAAAGTTTCCCGATTGACAAATCTTGAACAATCCGTCATAATAAGGAATAGACGAAGAAATTAGGAGGAATTCCGCATGGGCTACACACTCGCACAGAAGCTCATCAAGGCCCACCTGCTGGACGGAGAGATGACGCCGGGCAGCGAAATCGGGCTGAAAATCGATCAAACGTTGACCCAGGACGCCACCGGGACGATGGCGTATCTGGAATTCGAGGCCATGGGTGTGCCCCGGGTAAAAACCGAACGTTCGGTGGCCTATATCGACCATAATACCCTGCAGACCGGCTTTGAAAACGCCGACGACCACCGGTATATCCAGAGCGTGTGCAAAAAACACGGCCTGTATTTTTCCCGTCCGGGCAATGGCATCTGCCATCAGGTCCATCTGGAGCGGTTCGGGATTCCGGGCAAGACCCTGATCGGGTCGGACAGCCACACCCCGACGGGGGGCGGCCTCGGCATGCTGGCCTTCGGTGCCGGCGGGCTGGATGTGGCCGTGGCCATGGGGGGCGGCCCTTATTACATCACCATGCCAAAAATGGTACGGGTCAATCTGACCGGCCGGCTGCGGCCTTTCGTCGCGGCCAAGGACGTGATTCTCGAGGTGCTCCGCCTGCTGAGCGTCAAAGGCGGCGTGGGCAAGATCATCGAATACGGCGGGGATGGGGTCAAGACCCTGTCGGTGCCCGAGCGGGCGACCATCACCAACATGGGCGCCGAGCTGGGTGCCTCCACCTCGATTTTCCCCTCCGACGAGATCACCCGGGCGTTCATGAAGGCCCAGGGCCGGGAGGCTGACTGGGTGGCCCTGGCCCCCGACAGCGACGCTGAATATGATGAAGTGGTGAACATTGACCTCTCCGCCCTGCGGCCGCTGGCCGCCTGCCCTCATTCTCCCGACGCGGTGAAGACAGTGGAGGAGATCGGGCCGATCAAGGTAGATCAGTGCTGCATCGGTTCCTGCACCAATTCCTCCCTCTACGATATGCTCAAGGTTG
>ERZ827101.3296-NODE-3296-length-11821-cov-3.029747_pt1 | contig 11821 bp, 6 predicted proteins | sample MGYA00519869_ERZ827101 | MGnify/ENA primary metagenome ERZ827101 (study PRJEB31778, sample SAMEA3449256) | human gut metagenome | biome: human gut; feature: human-associated habitat; material: faeces | place: United Kingdom | collected 2010/2012 ...
GTGACCATCTGCTCGCGGGTCACCGGGGACTCGGGGTCGAACGCCGTGGTGGACACGCCGTTGATCACGCCGGCCGCATAGGCCCAGCGGACTGCATCGGCATACCAGGCATCGGCAGCGACATCCGCAAACGGGAGCGCCGCGGAGCTTGCCGGGCTGCCTGCCACGCGCCAGAGCACCATGGCGAACATCGCGCGGCTCATCTGGCCGTTCGGGCGGAACGTACCGTCCTCAAAGCCGATGAACAGATGGTTCGTGATGGCATAGTCCGTGCTGAGGTGATACCACTGCGCGGGATCAAGATCCGGGAAGGCGCGGCTCGGGCAGTTCGCACCGCCGTCACACACCGGGGCCTTGCCCGTCACCGTGACGACACACTGGCTGTAGGTGTGGTTGCTGTCGCCCGTCGTGAGGACGTAGACGCCTGCGGTGTCAAAGTGCCAGGCAAACGTGCCGTCCGCGGCCGTCCTGCCGAGCAGCTCGCCGCCGCAGAAGATCTGCACGCCCTCTGCCGGAGCAACACCGGTTCCCATCTGGTACACCGTTGCCGTGAACGTCTCGCTCGCCGCTGCGGTGAGCGCGGTCTCGTGGAACCAGACGTTGTACTTATAGCCGTAGTAGCTGTCGGAGTCGGCCGTCGACTCATTGGCAAACACGCCGTAGATGCCGCCGGCCGTGACGGGGACCGTCAGCGGGGAGGACGTATCATACGCGCCGTTCACGAAGTAATACTGGCCCCAGTATGCCACTGCCGCATTGGCCGCGTTGAAGTCTTCCGGGCCAGTCAGGCTGCCGATGTAGCCATATTCGCTGACCGTGAGGACATAGTCCTCGCCGAAGCCCTGCTGCAGCGCCTCTGCGACCGTGCTGGAGGAAGAGACCTCCAGCGTGCGGTCGATCGCGCCGATGCCGTTCACGCCCGTCAGGCGGACCGTGACCGTCGCCTTGAAGGGCTTCTCCGTCACATGGACGCGGCACTGGCTGTAGGTGTGCAGCTCGTCGCCGGTCGTGAGCACATAGTCGCCCGCATGCTCAAAGCGGCAGATAACCTTGCCGTTCTCGTCGCTGACGCCCATCACATTGCCGTCCGCGTAGACCTTCACGCCTGCCTGCGGCACGGCGGTATTGCCCTGCATCTGGTAGACCGTGACGTCAAAGGCCGTCTCGGCCTCGGCGGTAACGCTGCGCTCGTGGATCCAGACGTTGTACTTGTAGCCGTAGTTCTCGCCGGTCGTGTTCTTCTCGTTGGCGAAGATACCATAGACCGCGCCGTCCGTGACAGGGACCGTCAGCGGAGAGGACGTGTCATACGCGCCGTCGATGTAGTAATACTGACCCCAGAACTCAACGCCCGCATTGGCGGCGTTGAAATCGTCCGGGCCGGTCAGACTGCCGATGTAGCCATAGCCGCTGACCGTGAGCGTGTAGTCCTCGCCAAGGCCCTCCTGCAGAGCCTCTGCCACGGTCTTATCCGACGTCGTGTCGAACGTGCGGTCCACTGCGCCGACGCCGTTCACGCCGGTCAGCACGACCGTGACCGTCGTCCTGACGGGAGGCTGATCGCCGCCCGGGTTCGGACCGTCCGTGCCGAGGACCGTCATGGTGGCGGAGACCTTCTGACCGGTCAGCTTGGAGAAGTAGTCGTCATACCATGCGCCGGACGTAATCTTCTTGGCATACTTGGCAAAGACGGCATGCTCCAGCACGCTCTCAACGGTGACAGACGTGTTGTACTTCGGCTGCGTCAGCACCAGATTCTCATGGGCAATGACGGCCGGATTGCTGGACTTGAACTTGTTGTACTGCTCCTGACCGCCGACGGAGGAATAATCCGCCTGATCTCCGGCCACGATGCCAGCACCATGCGCGTCGCGGTAGTCATACAGCCACGTCAGGCCGCCGTTCTCGCCCGCAACGGCCTCGCGGAAGGCGTGGAGGCTCTTCGTCACGGCGTACTGCGACTCATTCGCTCCGTCGTTCAGGCCGTCCCAGTAGTGGGCCTTGGCCTGCTCCATGAGGTTCAGCGCATCGTCAAGCTCCGCCTTTGTCAGCGGCAGGACCTTGAGGGTGATCTGCTTCTGTACGGAGACGTCCTTCGTCTTGTGCTGCATGGTAACGGTCAGCGTCACCTCCGCCGCGGCTTCGCCGGGCATCGGGCGGTAGATATTGGCGCGGTAAGCGTTGATCTCGGCCAGATCCGGATCGTCCGAAGTGACGATGAACTTATAATCGTCATAGTTCTCGATGCCGGTAGCGCGTGCCGTGAGGAGCTGGATGTCGCCGTTCACGGCCTCGGGGTCGATGACCTCGCCGGTCACAACATAGGTCAGCTTTGTGACGAGATAGTTCTCGTCAAGCTCCTTCTGCATCTGCTGACGCAGCGGCTCGAGATCCTCGGCCGGGAGCGTCAGACGGAAGCCCTCGGCCTGCAGCGAGCTCTCGTTGAGCTGGAACGTCAGGGTCGGATAGAGATGGACCTTCGTGTCAACGCTCGGGCGTGTGACGCGGCCCGTCAGGACTTCGCCCGCCGTGCTGCCCTCGATGGAGATCAGCTTGGAATCGGATGTCCAGGCGAACGTGACGAACGGATAAGCGCCGGTACGCTGCGGGAGCTGCAGGTCGGAGATAATCTCCGCTTCGCTTGTATTCTGATTGCGGATGGTATCGAACGTAACGGAGGCCGCCGCCTTTTCGAGGTAATCCCGGACGGTGTCCAGATCCCAGTTCAGGATGACCATCGCCGTGATATCCGCACTGCTCTCGCCGCGCGTAAGCGTCAGCTCCACGCCGGAGACGCGGGCAAAGTGCGCCGCAAGGCCCAGCGTTGCGGGGTCCGCATTGAAATAGGTGATCTTGCCGTCGGCCGCGATGCCGGTCGTCTGCGCCACATCCATCGGGTAATCGAGCGCGCCGGGGTCCTTCACGGTGACGGTGAGGCCGTCAAGGTTATTTCTGCTCAGATAGTTTTCCACATAGGTGCAGAGGTTCGTATCCGTACCGGGGACCGGGTTCAGCGTGGACTTGCTGTCCAGCAGGGACTTGGCCGCCGTGACAAGCTCGTCGTTCTGCGCCTTCAGGGACTTCACCGTGATGAGGAAGGTCTTCGTGCCGGTCTCGCCGCCGTAGGCCAGCGTTGCCGTCAGCTTCACATAGACCGTGCCCGCAGACGGGAGCGTCACGACGCCCTCCGGCGTGATGACCGCGCCGTTCGAGCTGGCCCAGGTGATCGTGCCGTCAAAGCCCTCGACCGTCGAAGCAAGCGCCAGTGTGCAGTTCTCGGTGACGAGCGTCGGCTCGACCGTGAGCTTTTCCGCCGCGCGCGCAATGGCCTCGGCCGCCGCCGTGTTGACCACATGCGTGCCGCCCTGCCATGCCAGCAGCGGATAGCCGCCGTTGCGGCCGTCGTCCTGGTGGAAGGCTTCATTGCCGAGTGCAAGGACAAAGGCAGTCTCCTTCATCTCCGCGGCGGTCTTGGCCGTCGCTTCGACATTGACGCCGTCCTTCGTGTTGCCGGTCGCAGCAGAGGCGGAGCCTTCGAGATAATAGCTGTTCCGAATTTCGGCCGCATATTCGCCGACGAGCGCGCCGCAGGAAGCACCCTTGACGCTGCCGGTGTTATAGCAGTTCGTGACCGTGGGGTCCGTGCCGCCCGTGTGCTTGCCCGCGATGCCGCCGACGCAGGTCGCGCCGGTGACGGAGCCGGTATTATAGCAGTTCAGGATCTGCACGCTGCCGTTTTCGGTGTAGCCGACGATGCCGCCGACATAGCCGCGGTTGTTGCTGCCGCCGTTGATCGCGCCGGTGTTATAGCAGCCCGTGATGGGCGCGTAGCTTGCGCCGACGATGCCGCCGACCTTCGCGTCGGAATAGGCGCTGCTCAGCGTGCAGGTCACACTGCCCTCGTTGCCGCAGTTCACGATCGCACCGCTGGCATAAACGCGCGCGGCGATGCCGCCCGTCACGCCGCCGTAGGAGGCCGCATTCGTCACGTTCACACGGCTGACGCAGCCCTCGATACGGCCGTAGCTCTGGTTGGCGAAGGCGCCGATCGCGCCGTCGCCCTCGATCGTGCCGACAAGCGTCAGATTCTTGATCACGCCGTCTGCCCCGAGGTAGCCGCACAGGCCCATCGCAGATTCGTAGGTATCGTCATTATCGCAGCTGTAATAGCCGCTGATCGTCTTGCCGTTGCCGTCCAAAATGCCGCCAAACTGCGCGCTGTATTTGCCGATACCGCCCCAGCGGTTGGCCTTCGGAGCCTCCGTGCTGTTGAGCACGAGGTTCACCATGATGCGGGCGTTGATCGTCGTCTCACCGCTGTTGACCTTCGCAGCAAACCACGCAAGCTCCTCCGGCGTCTTGATGAGGTACCACGTCACGCCGTTTTCGGTCTTCGTCTCCGGCGCGGTATCGGAGGCCTTGCCCGTCCAGACATTGCTGCCCTCCTCGAGTCTGACCGTAACAGTCAGATCCTTGCCCGCGACCGTGAAGGAACCGGCCACATTCAGATAGCCGTCCAGCATGACGGCATAGGAATAGGTGCCGTCTGGCAGGCTGTAGACGCCGTTCACCGCCGTCTGCTCGCCGCCCTCGGCATGTGTCACGGTAATGTCCGCGCCGCTCAGCGTGCTGCCGTCGTCCGCCTTCACGGTGGCAATGCGCACACTATGGCGCGCCGCCTGCTGCAGCGTGACATGCAGGCTGTCGTTTTCGCCCGTGACCGTCAGGCTGCCCGACGCGGTCTCGTAGCCGAACAGGCTCGCCTCATAGGTGTAGCTTCCCTTCGGCAGGCGCCATGCGCCGTTCACGGCGCTCCACTGCTTGCCATCGGCATCGCGAAGAACGAGCTTTGCCTCGGCCGGGGTCAGCGTCACGCTGACGGGATAGGTGCGGACCGAGAGGGTGACCGTGATGGTGCGGCCTGCGCCGTCGATCGTAAAGCTTCCGGTCACATCGTCGCACTCATCGCGCGTGACAAGATAGGTATAGCTTCCGGAGACAAGGCGATAGGTGCCGTCCTCCTCCGGGGTCTGCTCCACGTTCTGCGCATCGTAGACATGGACGGAAGCGCCGGTCATGTTGACGGAGAACGCCACGATGAGCTTGGCATCCGCATCCTGCCAGGCAAGGACGGGATAGCCGCTGTTCTGATTCTTCGCGTCGTTCACGAATGCGCCGCCGAGCTTCAGCACGGTGTCGAGCGACTTCAGCTGCTCTTCCGTGAGGGCAGTTGTGTCGCCGGAGCCTCTGCCGATGGCCTGCATGCCCGTGAGGTAATAGCAGTTCGAAACGGAGCCGCCGTCGTTGTAGCCGATGAGCGAGCCCGCATAATTATAGTTGCCCGCTGCGGCCAGTGTGATCGCACCGGCATTGTAGCAGGACGTCACGGTCGTGTTCGAATCCGTCTGGCCGAGAATGCCGCCGACGCGGTTGCCGGTGGCGGAGCCAACGTTATAGCACTCACTCAGCGTAGTATAGTAGGCAGTGCCAACGATACCGGCCGAGAAATTGTTCGTACCATTGCTGATCGTGCCGAAGTTCGCGCAGCGCAGGACGGTCGAGCGCGCAGCGGACTTGCCGTTCAGACGGCCGACGATACCGCCGACATTCCGGCTCGTACCGGTGACCGTGGCATAGTTCGCGCAGGCCTCGATCGTGGCGCTGTCCGCCTGACCGGCGATGCCGCCGACATAGCCGCGGCCGGAGATGCTGCCGCGGACCGTCAGGCGGCGTACGGCCGCGCCGGTATCCAGGCAGCCGAACAGACCGGCATAGTCCGTCGTCTGCGAGACGAGCAGATTATCGATCGTGTGATACGCACCGTCAAAGCTGCCCGCAAAGCGGCGGGCATCGCTGCCGATCGGCGTGAAGGCCACATTGCCCATGTCCAGATTGGCTGCGAGTGTCACATGCTTTCCGGCAAAGGCATTGCCGGAGGCGACCTGTGCGGAGAGATAGGCCAGCTCCTCGCCGTTCGAGATGAGATAGGGATCCGCCTGCGTGCCGGTGCCGCCCGCAAAGCCGTCTGCCACCGTTCCATCCCACTCGATGCCGGGGACCATGGTGACCTTGACTGTCGTGTCGGCCTCGCCGAGCGTGAACGTGCCGCGTGCCGTCTTATAGCCCGCAGCCTTCACCTGATAGGAATAGTCCGCCGGGAAGAGCAGGTAGGAGCCGTCCTCCTCGGCCTGCATAACCTCGTCGCCGTGCTTCACGGTAACGGCCGCCGTCGTGCCTGCGGCAAGGCCCGTGATCAAGAACGCCGCCTTATAGCGTGCAAGCTCCGTCATGGTCACGGGGACTTCAACGGCCGCATCCGTCACGGTAAAGCTGCCGGTGGCCTGCGCATAGCCGAAGGCCTCGGCCGTATAGCGGTACTCGCCCGCCGGAACGCTGGCCTTGCCGTCCGTCACGGCATAGGAAGCATCCGCGCTGTCCGTCAGCGTAAAGGCCGTGCCTGCAGGCGCGCCCGTGAACGTGACGCCATAGTACGTTTTGCAGCTGAAGTCCTTCAGATAGAGCGTGTCATCGTTCCTATCGCTGCTGTAGTCCTTGGAATACCCGATGGTCACGACGTCATTCGCCGCGACCTCCATCGTGTAGGTCTGGAAGGACGTCATCGCACCGGAATACGAGGTCGCATTGGACTTCGTCAGGTCCGTTCCGTTCTTCGTAACCGCCATATAGTCGTATTTGGACTCACTGGAGACCTTATAGGAGAAGCGGAACGTACCGCCGCTCCGGAAGGTCAGCTTGAGGGCGGAAGTCGTTCCCCCCATACCCTTGTTGCCGGATATCAGGCAAGTCTCGTCGTCGCTCTCCGCAAAGGGATAGGAGGCGTCGTTTTCCACGGTCGCCGGAACGTCCGCAAAAAACTCATCAAAACTTGCCGCTGCTGCGACCGGGATGCTGCACAGCACCATGCACAGCACAAGGATCGCCGCGATCATTCGTTTCATGATCCAATCTTCCTTTCTTAATACGAAAATAATAAAAACACTGCGGCAGAGGGCCTCGTTTCCCCTGCCGCAGCCGTTTTCCTGCGTCATGGCGCACCTGCGCCGCATGCTTCTGTAGGTCTTCTGACTCGTGCTCTCGGGTCTCCCCCGCAACGCGGCGCTCAGCCTTCTCAGTTCCCCCAATGACCGGCTTTCGCCCATGGAGCTCGCGTCTTGCACATACAGCGCCGGTCGGCGTTGCAGGCTCTCACTGCATTCCCTTGTCCATCTCCGGCTGTACATATGCCCTGCCGGAGCCACAAAAGCTTTTTATTTTTAACCTATTCAGTATAGCATATTTCCGCAGCATTGTAAAGCCGGATGAAAAACGTTCCGACCCTATAACCGCCGTTGACGAAGCGCCGAAAATACGCTATAATTTGAATTGTATATTATGATCCGCCCCCGGCGGGAAGGAGTGCAGCATTATGATCCAGTTATCTGATTTCTATGGCTACAGCATGTATACCATCTCTTCCGATACGCTTTCCGTCTCCGTGATGAGCCTCGGTGCGACCGTCACAAGGCTTGCCTATCAGGGCCGCAATGTCGTGGTCAGCCTGAAGACTCCGGACGACTATCTGCAGGACACCAGCTACCTCGGCGCGATCGTCGGACGCTATGCCAACCGCATTGCGGGCGGCCGCTTCCCGCTGAACGGCAAGACGGTGCAGGTCGAGCAGAACGAGGGCCGCAATCACCTGCACGGTGGCAGCGTCGGCTTCCACAAGCGCATCTGGGCCGCTGAATGCCTTGGGGAGCAGGCAGTGCGCTTCACGCTGCACACGCCGGACGGCGACGCGGGCTACCCCGGTGAACTGACGATGCACGTCACCTATCGCGTGGAGGGCAGCCGGCTCTTCCTCGATTTTGAGGGTGTCAGCACAAAGGACACCATCCTCGCGCCCACAACGCACATGTATTTCAACCTCGGCGGCACGGAGAGCATCCTCGGAACGACGCTGCAGATCAATGCCGGCCGTTGGATCCCCGTGGACGGCGAGCTCATTCCCACCGGAGAGCTGCGCCCGGCCGAGGGCCCGTTCGACTTCCGCACGCCGCACACCATTGCGCAGAACTTTGACCACGGCTTCGTGCTCGACGGCCAGGACGCTCTTGTGGCAGAGGACGGCGGCGTCCGCCTGTCGCTGCACACGGACTACCCTGCCCTGCAGCTCTACACCGGTGAATTCCTCTCGGGCAAGCTCCATCCGAATCAGGGCTTTGCCATTGAGCCGGAGGCCTGCCCCGACACGCCGAACCATCCGGAATTCGGCTCCTCCGTGCTGAAGGCCGGTGAGACGTTCCATCGCTCCATCACCTATACCTTCGAATCCACCGCAAAATGAGCCGCGCCGATTTGCTCTACCGCGAGACGTGTGCACGCATCCTGCGCGAGGGCGTCTGGGACACCGATCAGTCCGTTCGCCCGCGCTGGGCGGACGGTTCCCCGGCCCATACGGTCAAGTGCTTCGGTGTGGTGAACCGCTATGATCTGCAGGAGGAATTCCCGCTCATGACGCTGCGCCGCACCTACTGGCGCTCATGCGTGGAGGAACTGCTGTGGATCTGGCAGAAGAAGTCGAACAACGTCCACGACCTCGGCAGCCATATCTGGGACAGATGGGCCGATGAGAGCGGCTCCATCGGCAAGGCCTACGGCTATCAACTCGGCATCAAATACCGTTTCCCGGAGGGAGAGTTCGATCAGGTCGACCGCGTGCTGTACGACCTGAAGCACAACCCGGCCAGCCGCCGCATTCTGACAAGCCTCTACAATTTCGCCGATCTGCACGAGATGGCTCTGTATCCCTGCGCCTATTCCATGACGTTCCATGTCAGCGGCAACCGGCTCAACGCCATTCTGAATCAGCGCTCGCAGGACATGCTCACGGCAAACAACTGGAATGTCGTGCAGTATGCCGTGCTTGTGCACATGCTGGCGCAGGTCAGCGGTCTTGTCGCAGGCGAGCTCGTGCATGTAATCGCCGATTGCCATATCTACGACCGCCACATTCCGCTTGTCGAGCAGATGCTGGAGCTGGAGCCGTATCCCGCGCCGGAATTCCGGCTCGATCCCGCGGTCACGGACTTCTATGCCTTCACGCCGGACAGCGTGCAGGTGGAGAACTACCGCTATCATCCGTTTTCGGCCAGAATTCCTGTCGCCATTTAGGAGGAGCCATGGACTGCATCGTCAACGTCACGCAAAACTGGGGCATCGGGAAGGACGGCGATCTGCTTGTCTCCATTTCCGCTGACCTGCGCCGCTTCCGCGCGCTCACGACCGGGAAGACCGTGATCTATGGCCGCAAGACCCTGCTCACCTTCCCCCACGCGCGCCCGCTGCCGAACCGCGAGAACTGGATCCTCTCGGCCACGCCCGGCTTTTCCGTGCCGGGCGCAGCGGTGTTTCCGTCGCTTGCGGCCCTGCAGGAAGCCCTGCGTACCCGTCCGGCCGATTCGCTGTGCCTCATCGGCGGTGCGAGCGTCTACCGCGCGCTGCTGCCGTGGTGCAGCCGCGTGCTGCTTACGCAGACCTGCGCCGACCTGCCTGCCGACCGGTTTTTCCCCGATCTGGACCGGCTCCCGAACTGGCGCTGCACGGACACCGGCCCCCTGCAGGAGGACGGCGGCCATTGCTTCCGCTATCTGACTTACGAAAACGACGCTCCGCTTCCGTTATGAACATAGAATTGCTCCCTTCTGCGCAGACTAAGCGCCGAAGGGAGTGATTTTTATGCCGATTTTACCTTTGACGGAAGAAAATTTCGAGCAGGAGGTCCTGCAGGCCGAGGGGCCGGTGCTCGTAGACCTCTTTGCCGCGTGGTGCGGCCCGTGCCGTGCGCTTGCGCCGGTGCTGGAGACGCTGGCAGAGGCTCGGCCGGAGCTGCGCATCGGAAAGGTCGATGTGGACGCCCAGCCCGAGCTTGCGGCGCGGTTTGACGTGCTGACCGTCCCGACGCTGCTGCTGTTCCGCTCCGGCAGGCTGCTCCGGCGCACGACCGGCGCAAAAACGCTGACGGAGCTGGAGGAATTCCTGCGGAGCGGCGAAGCATGAGATGCTATGACATGGCCGTGGTCGGGGCCGGGCCGGCAGGCTGCACGGCGGCTCTCTATGCCGCCCGCGCCGGGCTGGACGTGCTCGTTCTCGAGCAGATGGCGCAGACGCAGCGCATTGAAAATTACCCCGGCTTTCCGGACGGCATCGACGGGGCAGCGCTGGCAGCCGGCATGAAAGCGGGTGCGGAGCGCGCGGGGGCCATTTTTCTGCTGGCCGACGTCCGCAGCGCGCAGCTCACCGGCCGCGTAAAGGAGCTGCAGACAGACGGCGGGCCTGTCCTCGCCCGGACCGTCGTGCTCGCCACGGGAGCGGGCCCGCGGAGGCTTGGGCTGCCGCGGGAGGATACACTGCCCGGTGTGAGCTACTGTGCCGTCTGTGACGGGGCGTTTTTCCGCGGGAAGGACGTTGCCGTGGTCGGCGGCGGCAATTCCGCCGTCAGTGAGGCTCTGCTGCTGTCGAGACTGTGCCGCCATGTAACGCTCGTGCACCGCCGCAGCACGTTCCGGGCATCTGCCGCAGAGCTGGCGGCGCTGGAAAAGCAGGACAATGTGACATTCTGCCGGAACAGCATCGTAACGGAGCTGCTGGGCCGTGAGCGCCTGACCGGCATCCGCCTGCAGAACGGCCGGGAGCTGGAGATCAGCGGCCTGTTTGTCTGCATCGGCCGCACGCCTGTCTCCGCCCTCGGCGGCGAGCAGCTCCGCCGGACGCCGGACGGCTATTACTGCGCGGACGAGACGACACGGACCGGCCTGCCGGGCGTTTTTGCCGCAGGCGACGTGCGGGAAAAGCAGCTGCGCCAGATCGTTACGGCCGTCTCGGACGGCGCAGCGGCGGCGCAGCAGGCGGAGCATTATCTGGGCAAAACGTCCCGCAGGGCGGAAATATAGCGCGGATCCGTGCCGCAGCAGCCGCCGACGAGTGCAGCTCCGGCATCGATCAGCGTGCGCATATGCTGCGCGAATGCCGCCGGGCCCATGGAATAGATGGCCTCGCCCTCCGGCGAGATCTCCGGCATACCCGCATTCGGCTTGACAAGGAGCGGCACCTTTGCAGCCTGCCTCATGTTGCGCACAAGGCTCTCGAGCTGGTCCGGGCCGGTGGAGCAGTTGATGCCGACGGCGGCCGCGCCGAGCTCCTGCAGCGTCTCCACGGCCTCGACGCAGGTCCCGCCGAAATAGCCGCTGCCGTCGGCCTGCACCGTCATGCTGCACAGGACCGGCAGTGTGCAGACGCTCTGCGCCGCCTCGAGGGCGACGGTCATCTCGTCGATGCCGAGCATGGTCTCCACAACGAGCAGGTCGGCCCCGGCCTCGGCCAATGCCGTAATTTGCTCCGTGTAAATTTCAAACAGCTCGTGATATGTCATCGTCCCGGCAGGCTCGAGCGGCACGCCGGTCGTTGTGAGGTCGCCTGCCACGAGCGCGCGGCCGCCTGCCGCCTCGCGCGACAGGGCGACGAGCTGCCGGTTCAGAAGCGCAACATCGTTCTCTCGGCCGCAGCGTGCAAGCCCGCGCCGGTTGGCGCAGAACGTCGGCGCATAGATGATCTGCGACCCGGCCGCGATATAGTCCCGCTGCAGAGCCAGCAGCGGCTCCGGATGCTCTGTGACCCAGCCCTCTGTGCAGATGCCGCGCGGCATTCCGGTCGGTACCCTGGCCATCGGCAAAGCTGGCGCTGCGAACGCCGGCCTGCTCGCCGCGCAGATCCTTGCCCAGCACGATGCTGAACTGCACCAGCGCCTGAGCGCCTGGCGTCA
>ERZ827101.3297-NODE-3297-length-11816-cov-14.569169_pt1 | contig 11816 bp, 10 predicted proteins | sample MGYA00519869_ERZ827101 | MGnify/ENA primary metagenome ERZ827101 (study PRJEB31778, sample SAMEA3449256) | human gut metagenome | biome: human gut; feature: human-associated habitat; material: faeces | place: United Kingdom | collected 2010/2012 ...
TGATTTCTGTGCATCGCGAAGCGCGTTACTGTGAACGGAGTGAACAGTAACATATTTCAGATCTGAAAACAACAACTACAGTTCAGATCTCATATAGTATATAATAATAGTAAAAGACCCAAAAAGGAGGAACCTATGAAAAAGAAAAATCTCAAAACTCTTGCAGCATGCCTTTGCCTGTCCTGTACGCTCCTGACAGGTACTCTTCCCACCCAGGCAGCTGCCCAGACATCTGTTTCCCAAACTGCGAAATCTTCTTTCACTGTCACCAATAAGAAGACCCATTCCGGTAAGGGACAAGCTTCCAGTTCCTCTTCTGGTACCTGGAAGACCATCAAGGGCCGCCACTACTATTACAATGCCCGCGGCAAGAAAGTCAAAGGCAAAGTCAAAATCGGATCCCGCTATTACTTTTTTGACAAAAATGGAATTCAGCGTTACGGCTGGAAAAAAATCAAAAATAATTACTACTTTTTCCGTATCAGCACAGGAACCACCGGCGCATACATGCTGACCTCCACCACTATAAATGGTATCGCCCTTGATGCTTCCGGACGTGCCAGCAAATCCGGTTCTAACCTGCGCAAGCTGAAGCTAATGACAGAAGCGAACAAGATCGTAGAAAAGATCAGCAGGCCAGGAATGAACAAAATGCAGCGCCTCCGTGCCAGCTTTGATTACGTCAAGAAGCAGTACACCTACTATTGCTGGCGTGAATTCAGAAATACACAGGACTGGGAAAAGGATTTCGCTGAAGATATGTTTTTCCGCGGCGGACGAGGTGACTGTGTTTCCTATGCAGCAGCTTTTGCCTACCTTGCAAACGCTGTAGGAATGAAAAAAGTTTATGTAATCTGCTCCGGCGGTCACGGCTGGGCTGAAATTGGTGGAAAGGTCTATGATCCTGACTGGGCGCTTGTAAGCAGCGTGGATTCCTACTTTGCAATGTCCTACGATCTTAGTGGCGTGAACGGCCGCCCCATGTATCGTGGCAACCGCCTTTATGTAAAAAAGATCTGAGTATATTACCAAAAAAGGATTTGAAATCCGGCATTCAATATTGCCTCAGATTTCAAATCCTTTTATGATTATAAAAATAGCTTCAAGAACCTTCTCTGTTTCCTATTCATTACTTCCAGTCCTGGATTTCAGGAAATCAAGCTCTTTCGCAGCTTCTTCATCCTCCGGATACATTCCGACATAAGACACAGCTTTCTCCTGCGCTGTGGAAAAATCCAGTTTCTTCTCATAAGCTACAATTTCATTAAATAACAAGCTCTGCATTTCATCATCGGAAGCAATGGTAATTCCGCTGCTGATATTTTCCAGGGCAGAATCATAGTTTCCTTCTGCCATATCGCACACTGCCAGTCCATTGTATCCCTGTGCGGCAGTATGTGTCTGATTCCCGGACGTATCATCCAGCTTCTGATTGATATACTGCTGGTACATTGCCCGGGCATTTGCGTAATCTGACTGGGCGCCATAGACCATTCCAAGGACCAGAAGTGCCTCTGTACTTCCCTGATTGGAAGCATCTGTCAGCTCTTTCTGGGCATTGGTATAATCTCCCATATAGTAATAGATTCTTCCCCGGCTGCAAAGATCCTCTGCTCCCTTTGCCTCTGTAGACAAGACAGCCTCCAGATATCTGGTTCCATCCGCTTCCATGTCCTTATCCAGGTACGTCTCGTAGATCTGGATGGCCCGGTCATAGCTGGAATCTTCCCCATACGCCTGCTCAAAATCAGAGGCAGCTTCATCATAGCCATCCATTTCCAGGGCAACCTTTCCAGTAAGAAACCAGGCATCTGCATCCATCTCATAATTCTGGGCAAGCACCTGACAGTCTGCCATGGCATCATCCAGATACCCAGCCTGCAAACGTGCTGTAGCGCGATACAGATACAGGTCCCGTGCCATACTTTTACTTACTTTCTCCTCGCCAAGAGCACTGGTAAAGGCAGTAATGGCATCATCATAATTTCCCAGACGCAGCTGACAGATTCCAATCCCGCGGTAAGACACTGCAGGCTTCACACCATTATTCACAGAAGTAGTAAATTCATCCAGCGCATACTCATAGCTGCCCTGCTCCAGATCTTTCTCTGCTTCCTTAAAAATCTGCTGTTTTTCATTATCACAGCCAGCCAGAAGGGAAAGTCCCATGACCGCTGTCAATATTAATGCTGTTTTTCTGATTTTCATTCTCAACCAACGATCAGTCCTTCGGCTTCCATTACATCCACAACACTGTCTACATACTGATGGCAAAGCTCATCTGTCTCGGCCTCCACCATAACACGGATCAGCGGCTCTGTACCGCTCTCACGGACCAGAATACGTCCGGAATCGCCAAGTGCCTTTCCTGCTGCTTCGACTGCTTCAACCACCTTCAGGTTCTCACGCGCAGTCTTCTTATCTGCTACACGTACATTTCGAAGAACCTGCGGATAAACCTTCATCTCTTTGACAAGATCACATAAAGTAGACTTCTTATCTACACATGCTTCCATGACCATAAGAGAAGTAAGGATACCATCACCTGTAGCTGCATAGCGGCTGAAAATAATATGTCCGGACTGTTCTCCACCAATGCTGTAGTTATTTGCCATCATATTCTCGGCAACGTATTTGTCACCAACTGCAGTCTGCTCATAACGCATTCCTTCACGCTCCAGAGCTTTGTAAAGTCCCATATTGGACATCACTGTGGTAACAACAGTATTTCCATTCAGTTTCCCCTGCTCTTTCAGATACTTACCGCAGACATACATAATCTTGTCACCATCGATGATATTTCCACGATGATCAACTGCGATACAACGGTCAGCATCTCCATCATAGGCAAATCCAATGTCCAGGCCATTGTCTACCACATATTTCTGAAGGACTTCAATATGGGTGGAACCGCAGTTTGTATTGATGTTAGTTCCATCCGGCTGATTGTTGATCACATAAGTTTTCGCCTGAAGTGCCTCGAAAACACTTTTTGCAATTGCGGATGAGCTTCCGTTGGCACAGTCAAGTCCGACTTTTACATTTTTGAAATCACGGCTTGGAATGGAGATCAGGTATCCGATATAGCGGTTTCGTCCGGAAGCAAAATCAACAGTACGTCCAATGTCTTCTTTGCGTGCAAGAGGAAGCTCCTCGATCTCGCCATCAATGTAGGCCTCAATACGCTCCTCGATCTCAGCCTCAATCTTCTGTCCGTTTCCATTCAGAAGCTTGATTCCATTATCATAGAATGGGTTATGGCTTGCGGAAATCATAATACCGCAGTCAAAATCCTCTGTACGAACCGCAAAGGATACACTTGGAGTAGTGGTTACATGCAGAAGATAAGCATCTGCTCCGGAAGCGGTAAGTCCTGCAACAAGGGCATACTCAAACATATAGCTGCTTCTCCTGGTATCTTTTCCGATTACGATCTTCGCCTTATGGTCACGTCCATAATACCAGCCTACATAACGTCCTACTTTAAACGCATTATCAACTGTCAGCTGAACATTCGCCTCTCCACGAAATCCGTCTGTTCCAAAATATTTTCCCATATCTAATTATCCTCCTTGCTTATTACACCTGAAAGCATATATGAATCATACATTCTTTTCCATATTTTCAGACAAAACTGCAAACAATTACAATATACAGTATCTGATAATCTTATTTGTAAAGTCCGTTTGGATATACGCCAGCCTCGGTAAGCTCTTTAAAGGCTTTGATCACAACCTCTTTATCTTCCTGGTAAGTTACACCAAACCAGGTATCCTTTGTCTCAAGCACATCTACCTGGGCAGTTCCCTTCTGGATCAATGCATCAATCATAACCGGAAGAAGATACTCTGCCTTGATATCACCATCTTTTACATTCTGAAGAAACTCTACAAATCCATCGTATAAAGTATCCATAAACGCAGGAGTCAGTCCCCACATGTTCATGGAAACAAGCTCGTTTAAGTCAAGCTTCTCTGTCGGCTGGCCATCTTCGCGGCTCTCAGCGCCATCTGCTGTTTTAAAAATATTGTGTGTCTCGGTAACACCTGTAAGCTTTCCGTCTGTAATGTGGCAAAGTCCTCTTGTAACACTTCCATTATCACTTAAGGTGTTTCCAAGACGGAAACCTGCCATGCAAATATGCAAGACGTCATCTGCCGGCTGCTCCTGAACCAGATAATCATGTACTTTTACGTATGCTTCCTTTCCATAATAGTCATCTGCATTGATAACTGCAAATGGCTCTGTAAGGAACTCTCTTGCACAGATAACAGCATGACCAGTTCCCCATGGTTTGGTTCTGTCTGCCGGTTTCACAAAACCTTTCGGAAGCTTCTCCATTTCCTGATATGCATACGCAACTTCTGCGATCTTCTCTACTCTTGCACCGATGGTGCTTTTAAATTCTTCTTCCAGATCCTTACGGATAATGAATACAATTTTATTGAAGCCAGCCTCCAGTGCGTCTCTAATGGAATAATCCATAATGATCTCACCGTTTGGTCCAACTGGTGCAAGCTGCTTGATTCCATTTCCAAATCTGCTTCCAACTCCGGCTGCCATAATTACAAGAGCTGTTTTTTTCATAGGTATATCCTCCCAATTTTCACATGATTGTTATTTCGCTGTTGCCCATAGCCTGGCCAGCAACTTTTACACAAAAGCAGTAACTTTAAGCTTACTGCTCCTGCAGATTGCTCAATTTCGCCGCCTGGTCTGCTGCGATCAGACTGTCGATGATTTCATCCAGATCTCCATTCAGAATGTTATCCAGTCTGTGAAGTGTAAGCTTGATACGATGATCTGTCACACGTCCCTGTGGAAAATTATAGGTTCTGATTTTCTCAGAACGGTCGCCTGTACCAATCTGGCTTCTTCTTGCTTCTGCCTCTGCATCATGCTGCTTGGCCAGCTCCATCTCATACAGACGGGAACGAAGAACCTTCAATGCCTTATCCTTATTCTTCAGCTGAGACTTCTCATCCTGACAGGAAATTACGATTCCTGTAGGAATATGGGTCAGTCGTACTGCGGAGTCTGTAGTATTGACGCACTGTCCGCCATTTCCGGAAGCACGGAATACGTCGAATTTACAGTCGTTCATATCCAGATGGAAATCAATCTCCTCAGCTTCCGGCATAATTGCAACCGTACAGGTGGAAGTATGGATTCTTCCGCCGGATTCCGTCTCCGGAACCCTCTGTACCCGGTGTACGCCACTCTCATATTTCAGTCTGGAATAAGCTCCGGCACCGTTTATCATAAAGGTAACCTCTTTGAATCCGCCGATTCCATTCTCGTTTAAGCTCATCATCTCTGTTTTCCAGCGCCTGGATTCTGCATATTTTACATACATTCTGTAGATCTCAGCTGCAAAAAGAGCAGCCTCATCTCCACCGGCACCGGCGCGGATCTCCACGATAACATTCTTATTATCGTTAGGATCCTTAGGCAGAAGAAGGATCTTCAGTTCATGCTCCAGCTCTTCCACACGCTTCTTGGCATCGGAAAGCTCTTCCTTGAGCATTTCTCTCATATCTTCATCCTTCTCCTCTTCCAGCATGGAAAGGCTGTCCTGAATTGTTTCTTTATTTTTCTTATATTCCTTATAGGTATCCACAATTGGCTGCAGGTCGCTCTGTTCCTTCATAAGCTTCTGGAAACGATCTGGATTAGATGTTACATCTGGCTCACCCAGCTCATTCAGAACTTCCTCGAAACGTATGAGCAAATCGTCCAACTTGTCAAACATGGTTTTCCTCCTGTTATGTTCTTCTCTTTACTTATATAAAACTATCGTCTGCCCAACACAACTCTGTCAAGTCCCGTCAGGTCTTTAACAATCTGTACATCAAAAAAGCCATTCTCCTGCATCAGCGCCTTTACAGCTTCGCCCTGATCATATCCGATTTCAAACAGCATCCAGCCATCTTCCTTTAGGAAAGCCTTTCCCTCCGATACGATTTTTCTGTAAAAATACAGACCATCTTCATGTCCATCCAGTGCAAGTCTTGGATCGTGATCCCGCACTTCTTCCATAAGCTCTTCAATCTCTGCGCTTCTGATGTAGGGGGGATTCGAAATAAGGATATCATACTGAGGCATATCTTTACCAGTGTTTTGTTGAAAAAAAGCTGACGAAAACAAGTCGCTTTCCACGAAAACAGCTCTGTCTGACACTTCCAGGCTTACCGCATTCTTATTTGCCACCTGAAGAGCAAGAGGGGAAACATCCGCACCCACACCATATGCATCCCCGGTAAGTGCCAGAAGACTTAAAAGAATACACCCCGATCCGGTGCACATATCCAGAATCCTTGGTGTCTTTTTCCCTTTCATGACTTCCAGAGCCTTCTCCACCAATGTCTCCGTATCCTGCCTCGGAACCAGTACGTTTTGATTTACATAAAATTCAAATCCCATAAAATATGCCTGGTGGGTAATATGCTGCAATGGAACATGAGCTGCTCTTTTCCGGATCAGTTCCCGGTATCTGTCTGCTTTTTCCTCATCCATCCCGTCAGCTGAATGAGCGAAATAAAAGGCTCTGTTCATCCCGGTCACATACTCCAGAAGAAGCCAGGCATCCAGCCTGGCTTCCTGGATCTTATGCTGCTCCAGAACCTTGGTTCCTTCTTTTAATAGTGTTTCCAGAGAAGTCATTGTGCAGCTCCCGTTTCCGGTACATTCCCGGTACGTTCTTCACTGTCCCCGCTTTCAGATTGCGCGGAAGCAGCGGAAAGATCACCGTTTTCTTTGTTCTCATATGGAATATCCAGATTAAATTCTGTCTTTAAATATGCTCTCCAGTCAAACACAGCCTCCACAGCCTTGATGGCAACCTCTGCCATATCAGCTGTAGGTTCCTTTGTGGTAAATTTCTGCATTGCCATACCCGGTTTGCTCATCATCAAGGCAAATTTACTGTCTGTCCTGCCTGCCCACTGGATAATTTCAAATGAAATTCCAGATACTACAGGTACCATGAGCAGACGGCCGAAAAGACGGAACCAGTAAAACGGTACCAGTACAAAAATAAAATGCAGGAAAATACTTACTATCATAACCAGGAACAGAAAGCTTGTTCCGCAGCGTCTGTGGAATCTGGAGCTCTCAAGCACGTTCTCTACAGTAAGCGGCTTACCATTTTCCACACAGTTGATACATTTGTGTTCAGCACCATGATACATAAAGGTTCTCTGAATATCCTTCATTCTGGAGATCAGGATCATGTATCCCATAAACAGACCCAGCTTCACAAACGCTTCCACAATGGTAACCACCACTTCCGAAGCGCCTACCTTACGGCAAAGACTGGCCAGTGCATAAGGAAGCAGCATAAAGGCTGCAATGGAAATTACAATAGAAATGGCTACAGTTACATAGAGCAAGGCTTTAAATGCCTTGTCCTCTTTTTTCTTCTTGGCTTCCAGTTCTTCCGGAGAAAGAGCAACATTCTTCCTGGTCTCTTCCTCGTCCTCCTCATCACCTGCAATTTCAGCTGAATACATAAGGCATTTCGTTCCGGTTACCAGAGAATCGATAAAGCTTACCATTCCGCGGATGATCGGTTTCCGCCAGATCCTGGCTTTCCCGAAAATGCATTTATAATCTTCCACTTTTACTTCAATTTCTTTATCAGGACGTCGTACTGCAATGGAGTATTTATCCTTATGGCGCATCATAATGCCTTCCATTACAGCTTGTCCACCGATATTGGATGGTTTCATTTTATCCTCCAGTTACAAAGAAAGGTTGAGATTTCCCAACCTCAACCTTCTCATTCAGTAATATTCAAATTATTTATTCAGACCGTATTTCTCATTGAACTTATTGATACGTCCACGAGCCTGACTAGCTTTCTGCTGTCCTGTATAGAACGGATGACATTTGGAGCAGATTTCTACGTGGATGTCCTGCTTGGTAGATCCTGTTACAAAAGTATTACCGCAGTTGCAGGTTACAGTTGCCTGATAGTAATTCGGATGGATTCCTTCTCTCATGATTTTCACCTCTCTATATTTATTCTATTTTATTTGCGTTGAATCTGACGAATTCACACTTTACACAGCCTATTGATTATAGCATGGGGTTCTGAGAAATGCAAGTTATTTATAAAAATTTCTAAAACTAATCCCAGATAATATTCTGCACGGTGTTTTTTGTGAACATTACAATTTCTGTTTTTTTACCATTTGCACAAATTCAGCATTATTTGCAGTACGTGCAAACATGTTCAGGATCTGTTCCACTGCCTCATCAGACTTCATTCCGTTAAGAGCCTTTCGCATAATATATACAGCTTCCTGCTCGTCTTTGCTCAGAAGCAGATCTTCTCGTCTGGTACCGGATTTCTGAATGTCGATGGCCGGGAAAACCCGTTTCTCCTGAAGCTTGCGGTCAAGAACAAGCTCCATATTGCCGGTTCCCTTGAATTCTTCGTAAATAACGTCGTCCATTTTGCTTCCGGTGTCAACCAGTGCAGTGGCAAGAATGGTAAGGCTTCCTCCCTCACGCATATTACGTGCTGCACCAAAGAAGCGCTTCGGCATATGAAGTGCTCCCGGATCAAGACCTCCTGACAGAGTTCTTCCGCTTGGAGGAACAACCAGGTTATAGGCTCTTGCCAGTCTGGTAATGGAATCCAGAAGGATCACAACATCCTGCTTATGTTCTACAAGGCGGCGTGCACGCTCTACAACCATCTCGGATACACGCTTATGATGCTCCGGAAGCTCATCAAATGTGGAATAAATAACTTCCACGTTCGGTCCCTGTATTGCTTCCCTGATATCGGTAACTTCCTCAGGACGTTCATCAATAAGAAGAATGATCAGATGCATATCCTTGTTATTCTTAAGAATAGATTTCGCGACATCCTTAAGCAAAGTAGTCTTACCTGCCTTAGGCGGGGAAACAATCATACCACGTTGTCCCTTTCCGATAGGGCTGATCAGATCTACGATACGCATGGCAGTAGTTCCGCCGGGACGCTCCATGATCAGACGTTCATCTGGGAAGATTGGGGTCATGTTTTCAAAATTGTATCTCTTCTGTCCCTCACTTGGATGGAAACCATTGATAGACGTTACATATAAAAGGGCACTGAATTTCTCCCCCTGTGTTTTAATACGGATATTTCCCTGAATAATATCCCCTGTCTTCAAATTAAATCTGCGGATCTGTGACGGGGAAACATAGATATCATTCTCTCCTGGAAGATAATTCTCACTTCGAATAAATCCAAAACCATCCGGCATAACCTCCAGGATTCCATTGGCCTTTTCGCCACTGTCAAGCTGGACCGTTTCAGCCGGAACATTGTAAGCATTGCTTACCCCCTCTTCTGTACGGTTCTCACTGGCTGCGCCTGTACGGGGCTGTTCCGTTTCCTCGGGTCTTAATTCGGCTGGCGGAACCACTTCTACAGGTTTCGCTACAGTAGTGCGCTTCACAAAGTTCTCCGGTCTGTTTTCTCCATTATAACTGTTCTGACGTCCTGCATTTTCATTTCTGCCATAATTATTGCTGCGGTACTCAGGATTACGCCGTATAATGGTACGGGATCTGGTTGGTGCTTCTCTTCTCTCCGGTGAAGAAACACTTCCCGTATTTTCTGTTTTTTCTGCTGCCACAGGCTCTGGTCTTGCAGGTATGGTATTCTCTTCTGCTGTTCCGGAAATAGTCTGCTCATTTTCTGCAGTCTGTTCTTTCCTGTCCTCTTCCAGCATACGTTCAATTAATTCAGGCTTTCTCATAGTAGAAATGCCCTTCAGTCCTCTGGCTTTTGCCAAGTCTTTCAGCGTAGCCAGGGATAATGATTCATACTTTTCTTTCATCAATCATCTACCTCTTCGACTAATACAATTCTAAAACACATTTCAATTTTGATTTAACGGGATACAAATGTCTGATTAGACAGAAGCTATATACTGAATTATAAAAACATCCTTCAAAAAACTTATTAAAGTTGATTCTAACACATTTCAGGCGCCATGTCTACATCCATTCCAAATATATATTACTGTTCACTTAGGACCAGTGACCCCAATATATCTATCCCTGCCTGCAAGAAAGTGATAACCTTTGTTTTGTATTATACACACCTAAGGTTTTTCATTGCAAGAATTTTCTGTCGACACATATCCAGACTCTTCGACATAGTTACTGTTCACTCCGTGACCAGTAACACGCTTCGCGATGCACAGAAAGACGAACCTTCTTGTGACAAGCACAAGAAGTAGCGTTTGCTGCGCAAACTTAATTCTCGGGTTTTCTGTGAACTTTGTTCACAAAAAACACCTCGCGGAATGTTACCAGTGAACAGCAACTCGACATATATAAGATTAAGGTTCTCCCGGTGACAAAAAGGTAAGTACCATCTGTCACTTACCTTTTTATAAAACACTATTTTCCCGCGCCTGTGGTATCCACAGTAAAACACCCGGAGATATTTCTCCGGGTGCCGGTCATCTTTAAAATCATTAGTTCCAGAACGCTCCATAAATCTTCTGAATCTTAGCGATCTGTGCATCTGTAATCTGATTCAATGCATTCTGAACAGCTGCATAAGTCTGTGGTCTGGTGCTCTTCAGGGAAGCATTATTCAAGATGTAATCCTTAACAGATTCTGCAAAATATTCGGAAGCATTCTGTGTTACATAGGCTTTATTGAAGGCTGTAACATTTGCCTTCTCAGCTGCAAAAATGCTCTGGAAGCTTGCTGTCTTATCTACATTTCCTGCGATGAATGCGAGGAAATGACCCAGCTCATGATAAACAGAATCATCAATCTGCTTCATTGTAATAGATCTTGATCTTGCATCAAAATATCCGGAATAGTTGACGGATGGATCAACAACAAGCTTAAATCCCAGCTGCTGATATGCTGCAATTACACGATTGTCCATCTTGCCTGCAACACTTGCTACATTTTCCTCGTGTTTGCTCTGGTTCTGTGAAGAGCTTGCTGCTGCAGTTACCTGGGCAGCGGAAGTACCAGAAGAAGTGGTGCTTACAGCGGTCTCATTGTCAATTGATACCTGCTGTGTAGTTGTTGTCTGAACAGTTGTTGTGATCTTGGATGTAACAACTTTCTTTTTGGATTTCTTGGTGTATTTCGCTGTTGCTTTGGTAACAACGGTTGTCTTGGTATCTACTGTTGTGTTGCCGGATTTATTCGTTTTATTGGTTACTTTTGTTTTGGTTTTCAGTTTCTTGGTGTAGCTCTTCTTGGAAGCCTTTTTTAATTTAACAGTCTTCCTGGTTGTCTTGGTACTGGAGGTAGTCTTCACAGTAGTCTTCGGCTGGGAAGCCAGTGGAGTTTCATCTTCTATGATGGAAGCCTCCATGATTGGATCTGTGTAACTGGGGAATTCAGGTGTTTCTCCTGTTCCTGAGAATAATGAAACGCCGCCGATCACTGCTGCCAATGCTATAGCAGCACAACTGGAAACAACTTTTTTATTTGCGAGCCACTCTGTTAATTTCTTTCCTTTCATAAATAACACACCTTTCTTGAACCATAATGTAACTGACTTGCCGCTATCTGGAAACTATCAGTCCCATCAGTTTGTGGAAATAAAAAAACCGTTTATCAGATTAAATAAACGGTCGCCACAAATAGAAGAACCACGTCTCCTGTCATATTACATTACCTAATCAATATCAATGCGGCAACCGGCTGTCATAGTACTGAGACCTTAGACCCTTGGCTTTGCGTCCCTGTCTTTCAACAGGTTTGCCTTTTATTCATTTCTTATAATAAAGCAAACTGTCACTTTTGTCAACGGAATTCCCTTGTTAAAACTTACAAA
>ERZ827101.3301-NODE-3301-length-11809-cov-3.934831_pt1 | contig 11809 bp, 9 predicted proteins | sample MGYA00519869_ERZ827101 | MGnify/ENA primary metagenome ERZ827101 (study PRJEB31778, sample SAMEA3449256) | human gut metagenome | biome: human gut; feature: human-associated habitat; material: faeces | place: United Kingdom | collected 2010/2012 ...
CACAGGGCCTGCATTTGCTTCGTATTCAAGATACTTATTCTTAATAACTGACGGATAAAAAACGATATTTGTATCGTCATCCAGATTATCCAGCCCGTTAATAATATTCTCAATATTTTGCTTATTTTTACAATTCAAAACAAGAGAAGCTGCAAATTTATCATTCAATCTAATTGTATCTGCTTCGTCACTAAAAGAGCCAATAATGCAAGAGTCAAAAAGTTCATACAAATCTTCATCAAGAATTTCCAGAATGGCAGAGGCATCACAATCCTGCATAAATGAATGCCAGCCCAGCACAAATATCTTGCCATCATCAGTCAAAACACCATTTATTCCGAGTATACCAAGGTAGGGATTACCTTCAATCTCTAAATAATCTAATGTTGGATAAATAACATTATCCATTAAATAGTATTCCTGCTCGATTGTTAACTTATAATTTGGAGCACAAGCCCCCATTCCGCTTGTAAGCTGTCCGCCATTACCTTCAAGAGAGTGTTTGTAAGTTATAGAAGACCCCATTGGCAAAGCTTTATAGCCGTCTGTAACTGTATAGAAAGAAAACGGCGTTCCATAGATATAATCTTCAATTATTATTCGTTTATTTTTTTCAATAAAACTTGCATCTACCGCAGGTTTTGCCGTCTGATATGAGGTAAAAATGGCTGCACTGTTAGATGCGTCAGTCTTTAGCAGAAATGGTATTTTTTGATTTTTAATATAATCAAGAACCATATTTTGTTTTTCAAAAATACCAAATTTTGGTGTTGGAATTCGAAGTTTATACAAAACTTTCTTTGCAAGAGCTTTATCAAACACAATATTAGAAGCTTTCTGAGCCGGTGCAAAGATTTTTTGGCCGTTATTATTAAATATTTCTGCGATATTTGATTTTAAAGCTTGAGCAGAAATCGGAATTGTCATATCAATACCGTTTTCCATTACAAATTCCAGAAGCTCAGCTACATTATCCTCTCTAATATCAAGACAATTGGTAAATTCTTTTAACGTATCGCTTGAAGGTGTAACATAAACTTCATGCTTTTCTGACAATTTTTTAGCTAGAGCGTATTCCTTTGCTCCATTCCCGATAATTAAAATTTTCTTACTCATAGGCTAATTGTATCATAAAAATATGGGCATACCTAACGGTTCTGCCCATATTTTTTACTATGACAAAATGTCTATTGTAGTCCTTCGTCGAGGTTGACCAGTAGTTTAAAAACCTACTTGTTGATATACCTATGTCAACCGACCAATTGGCTACGTGTGTAGCACTAGTCGTCAGCGTGGCCGGCTGTACCAAGAACGTCACGCATTTTGTGCATAACCATTTCTTTAACAGCAGTTCTACCTGGTCCCATATATTCACGAGGGTCAAATTTTTCTGGATGTTCTACAAAGAATTCTCTGATTGTAGAAGTCATTGCTAATCTTAAGTCAGTATCGATATTAATCTTAGCAACACCGTGCTTAGAAGCATAGTTAAGCATATCTTCCGGAACACCTTGTGCGTTAGGTAATTTACCGCCAAATTGATTACATTTAGCAACAAATTCCGCAGGAACTGAAGATGAACCGTGAAGAACGATTGGATAATCACCAAAGCCTGCTTCTTTAAGAGCATCTTTAATTTCTTTAAGTCTGTCAAAGTCTAATTTAGCTTCACCAGAGAATTTGTAAGCACCATGAGAAGTACCGATAGCAATTGCAAGAGAATCACAGCCGGTTTGTTTTACAAATTCAACAGCTTCTTTAACGTTAGTATATTTAGCATCTTTAGCATCTACGTTAACATCGTCTTCAACACCTGCTAATTTACCAAGTTCTGCTTCTACTGAAACACCTCTTTCGTGAGCATAATCAACAACTTTCTTTGTAACAGCAACGTTTTCTTCGAATGAGAATCTGCTTCCATCAATCATAACAGAAGAGAAACCGCCGTCGATACAAGCCTTACAAATTTCAAAATCAGCACCGTGGTCAAGGTGTAAAGCGATAGGCACTGTAGTAGTTTCCAGAGCTGCTTCAACCAATTTTACCAGGTAAGTTTGGTTAGCATATTTTCTTGCACCTGCTGAAACCTGAAGAATGATTGGTGATCTTGTTTCTTCAGCTGCTTCTGCAATTGCCTGCAAAATTTCCATGTTGTTAACATTGTAAGCACCAATAGCGTATCCGCCAGCTAATGCTTTTTTGAACATTTCGTTTGTTCCAACTAGTTTTCTTTCACTCATTTGAGTTCTCCTTCTCTTTCTGTAAATAATATTTACATCTTAATTATTATAACAAAAATGAGGAAATGTAAAGCAAAAAACTTTATCTATATATAAGGATACAGGCGTTTTTTATCGTATATAAATACAAGTTCATTTAGCTTGTCATCTTCTATCTCTTCACCTTTTTCTATAGCTTCGTTTACCTCTGCCATAAGCTTTTTACATCTGGCTTTATCTTCTTCTTCAAAGATTTTGATATTTTCTTTTTCATACTGTTCAAAACATTTATCCATAACTCCCAGACCATTTTTAACACTCTTTATATCAGTATGAAAGTTTTCATCCCAGGCAAAAAGCCATTCTCTCGCTGTATTATAGTAGCGCGGTTTATGTGATTCAAATCCTGAAATTACCATATAGTCGCTTTTAGGAGTTGCCTCAAAAAGCGAACGATATTTTTCTATGGACATTCCGGCTTCTGCAGCTGCTTTTGCTTCCTGTTCTTCTTTTGACAACAGTACATCGTCTTCATTTTTCTTTTTTCTACCGAATAACCCGAGAGTAAATAAAGTACCTGCTATTACAGGCATTTGTACGGGATTTGCCGGAGCTTCTGTTTTCTTAATATCTGCTGAAACATCATTTTTCGGAGTTTTTATTGCAGAAGCAGCATATAATCCGCCGGCTGCTACTGTTGCAAATACTGCATTTCTTGTCAATTTATTTATATTCATTTCACACCATACCTTTCTATCCAGATAATGATTATGAACACAAAAAATTGCTAATATATTTACACATTTTTACAAATTTATTTACCAAATCTTCTGTTTCTGCGCTTATATTCCAGAATACATTCTGCTAAAACATCCTTATCAAATTCCGGCCAGAATTTATTTAGAACGATGAATTCTGAATAAGCAATCTGCCATAAAAGATAATTTGAAACTCTCATTTCTCCGCCGGTTCTTATCAGCAAATCCGGATCTGGAATATTACGTGTATACAGATGTTTTGATATTGTATCTTCTGTTATATCTTTTTCTCCTGATGCAATAATTTCTCTAACAGCGTGAACAATTTCATCTCGAGAGCCGTAATTAAAAGCTATTTGCAAATTTACACCGGTATTATTTTTTGTTGTTTCAACAGAATTTCTTAGAATTTCCTGAAGTTTTGGACTTAATTTTGTAGTATCGCCGATAAAAGATATTACTACATTATTTTCATTCATTTCTTTTAGTTCATTTTTAAGAGTTTGTGCGAGTAAGTCCATAAGAAAGTTAACTTCTTCTGGTTTTCGGTTCCAGTTTTCAGTTGAAAAGGCATAAACAGTAAGGTATTTTACCCCAAAGTCATCACAGGCACGCATTGCAGCTTTCAAAGCATCCACACCTTTTTTATGACCTAAAGCTGACGGGAGATTTCTTTCTTTAGCCCATCTTCTGTTTCCGTCCATTATAATCGCAATATGCTTTAGCTCACACTCTTCTACAATCTTTTTTATATCTTCCATTCTTATTCCTTAATATTTTTCCAGCATTTCAAAAATTTTAAAAACAGGTTCTTGGAGTAATTGTACCTCAACCTCTTCATCAAGTTCAAGCGTAATAGTCGGAATACCTTTTTCGACTCCGGCCCAGGTTCCAAAACTGCCGGGTGTCGGATAACCGATTGACTCTTCTACAGGATAGCCGATTATTTTAGAAATCGCATTTGCCACTACAAGAGCATCACCATCATAATTTACAATTTTATATGGTGCATGAAGTGTTAATATTAGCCGCGGCTTATATTTCTCAACAGTTTCCATAACAAAACGTGTTTCAATTTCACTTGCGGGTTCATCTCCGCCAAAGAATTCGTTCTTTTCTGTTTTTTCCCAGTTTTGTGTCGGGAAATTTCTATTTAAATCAACACCATTTTCATTTGTTCTTACCCCGTTTTTTGTACCATATCTGTTAAGACACGGAATAAAAACTATATTTGTATCCGGCTTTTTATCCAGATATCTTTCAATTAAATATTCTCCCTGCGGTTCATCTCCGTGGAAGCAGCCGATTATAAGCACTGATGGATTAATGAGGTTTCCGGCAATTTTCATATCCCCTCCTACGGTTTAATAACCGAAAGAATATAATCATCTGTGAAGTATTTATTGGCGCAATCCAGCAAATCTTTTGGAGTAACTTTATGAAGTTTTTCAATAATTTCTGCTTGATAGTCAAAAGGCTTACCCATAATTGAATAATAAGCCATCATATTTGCCTGCTGCCCGTTTGTTTCCGTAACATACTGCTGTTTACCAATCAAATTGTTGACAGCATTTTTGAGCTCTTCTTCACTTACAGGAATTGTTTTAATTTTCTCTATTTCTTCCTTAAATCCGTCAATAGAGGTTTGAATATTAGAGGGTTCTGTTCCTATATAAATACTAAAAACAGCCGATTTTTTATGTGTTTCATAAGCTGTTCTTACAGTATATGCAAGACCTTTTTTCTCTCTAAGTTCAAGAAATAATCTAGACGAAAGACCGCTCGCACCCAGAATTATATTTAAAAGCATTATTACCGGATACTCATCATCTCCAATCGTTGGAACACGCCAGCCTTGCAGGATTTGTGCCTGATTAGCATCTTCTTTAACAATTTCGCTGTATTCCTGTTTTAATGGTTCTGGAACAGAAATTAAAGTTTCAACCTCTACTGACTGCGGAATATCACCAAGGTATTTGTCAATTAAAGCAGCATTGACATCTCCTGCCAATGCAACAGTCTTACGGCTGTTGTGCAATATCTCGCGGTAAGAATTTATTACATCTTCTTTTGAAACATTGTCAATTTCTTCAAGAATTTTTGTATAGCTGTGCCCGTAAAAATGATTTTTGTAAATAGTTTTTGTAAACAAATCAGAGACTTTTACCTTTGCAGAGTCAAGTTCTGCAGTAAGTTCGCCTTTCAGCTTGGTTTTCTCTTTATCAAACTCTTCAAAAGTAGAGTGTAAAATAACTTCTTTCAGAATAGATAAAGCTTTTTCAAAATCTTCATTAAGACATACAAACCTGAATCTTAAATAATCAGACTTCATTTCTGTACTAAAATCAATAGCATTTTCATCGAGTATTGCAGATAATTCTTCGGATGAATATTTTTCAGTACCTTTTAACAACAACCGGTTCATAATAGAATATTCGCCTGAATATTTTTCCGGTTTTGTTATCGAAAAATTAAGCGTTAATGCCACTCTCGGAGTGTTTTTATTCTCTTTTACACAAGCTCTAATATTATTTTTTAAATTAAATTCTCTCATACTTAAATTAAAACACAAATAAAATAAGGTATCAAATTGTAAAAAAGTTATTGAAAATAGCATGTTCATGGTAAAATTTAGACGATGAAGATTTTAGAAGTAAGAGATGGTTTTGTAAAATTCGAAGCAGACAATAGCGTGTACCTTTCGTCATTTATTCAAATAGACGGTATTGAAAAGCGCTACATTGCGCAGGTTACACAATTAAAACGCTCTGGCGAAAATTCAATAGCGTATGCTAAAATTTTGTTTTTGTATGATGGCTCTTTACAGCCGTATGACAAAACTCTGCCTTCCAAAGAGTCTGAAATAAAAGAATTTACCTTTGATATTCTAAATAATTCAATTAATGCAAAAACGCCTGTTATTGCCGGAGAAACATTAGGAAAGGGCGTAAGCATTATAATTGATGCTTCTTCTTTTGACAAAAAAATGCTTGCAAGTATTGATGATAAACAAGAAAATAATATTATTGCCAGAAATCTTGTTAAACAGTTTAATAATTTAGATAAAAACGTACTTATCATTGATACTCTCGGAGTGATTGATGCAAAAAAAATTACTGCCGGAGTTGATTTTAAACTGCCGCTGGATACCGCATCACTAGCTTTTATGTATCAGGATTGTTTAAATGATGCAACAGCAGACAGTAAATCTATGATTATTGAAATCTTCAAAGATTTATCTGATTATTCACAAACAGTTCCATTCGTGCCATTTGGTGCTCTTAAATCAATTGTTGATGATATGGTCGACAAATCTCATGTTTTCAAACTGCTTGTATTAAAAAATAAACTTGCAAAGTTTGACAAGCTGGGATATTTTGCGGCAAATAAACAGGAAGTCGACAAAATCGATGCTATACTTAATTCTAAATGTGCAATTATTGACTTATCCAAACTGGATACTGCATTCCAGAACAGATACCTTGCATTTTTGTACGAAAAACTTCAACAAAAACCAAATACTCAGGTTCTTTTGGAGCTTTCAAATGTCATAAGCAAAAAGAATTTAAAAAATATTTTGTCATCTGAAAATATTCCGACCACCTTTATAACTCATTCCCGTTTTAAATATCTGAATGATATAAAAAACTTGTTTGATAATTTTATAATTTCACCATCTTTCACAAATAACGAAATCTTCAGTATTTACAGCTCGTTCTTAAAAGCTATGCCAAAGCAGACATATCTCATAACCGGAGAAGCTGTAAACTACATACCTCTTGTATCAACACTGAAAGTGATTAACGAAGTTATTCCATCTCAGCCGGAAACCGTCGAAGAGGAAGAAATACCGGTTTCTGAGCCAGAAGAGGTACAAGAAGAGCTTCCTATTGAAGAACCGGAAGAAGAAGAGATTGTTCAGGAAGACGATTCTGAGCTGGAAGAAATCAGCGAAGAAGATGAACCTGAAATTATTGAAGAACCGCAAATTACTAACGAAGAAATTCTTGCTAACATAGAAGAAAAATCAGAAGCAGTAATAACAGAAGCCGCAAAAGACTTAACTCCTCCTGAAAACATGTTTGGAGAAGAAGAGGAAGAAGAGATCGCAGAGCCGGCTGAGGAGAGTTTGGAACTAGAAGAAGACCAAGAAGAGCAGTTAACCATCAACGCAGAATATAAAACAATTCTTGAAGAGCAAGAAGAACAAGAACCTCAAGAAGAATATGATGAAATTCCGATTACAGAATCTTTTGATACAGTTCAGGAAAATATAGAAGAGATTGAAGATTATATTCCGGAAACTGATGAGAATGATTTTGAAGAACTCTCTATTAATGAAGAATTTGAACAACAAGAACCTCTTGTTGAACAAGAGGCCGAAGAAGAAATTGAAATGCCGGAAGGTTTTGATTTGGATATAGATTCAACTCAAATGCTGGATGCAGAAGAAGAAACAGAAGAATTGACCGTTAATGATGACGATGTTGATGTACTTCCTATTGCAGAAAACAATTATGAGCTTGAAGATATTGTCGAACTTAACCCTGACGAAGCAGATGAAAATGATATTGTTATAGATATGGAAGAAGATACAGAGGACGAACTTCCGGAAAACATTGATGAGCAGATAGTCAAAGACGTAGACAAAGTTTTTACGACCAGAAAAGACGATGATATATCAGATTCTGACCTGGATTTTATAGATGAACTCAATAATGACGACGGTAATTTGCTTGAAGAAGTTTCTGACAGTGATGCTGTGTTGGAAGAATTATCCGAGTCTGATGAAAACGACGGTATTTTGGAAGAACCTCAGGAACAGCTAGAATTAAAAGATGACAGTGATGATGAAATCTTAGAAACAAGAAGTGCTTCAACACCTATTGTACCTGTATATGACGCAGATATCCCGCAAGAAGACTTAGTAATGAGCGATCCTATACAGCAGGGCGATACTGTTACTCATGCAAAATACGGAAGCGGAGTCGTTGAAAAAATGATTAAGTATGGAAACAAGACTTTATTTTCAATAAACTTCGATAATATTGGCAGAAGCTTATTAGATCCAACCTTAACAGAAATTAAAAAATCATAATAAAATCTTTACTTTTATTTTTGTTATTAGTAGAATAAGTATACTCACTATCCTCTAGTGACAGACAGTTATTAAGGAGTCATTAACCTTAATTTCTGTTATAAGTGAAAGGAAATATAAAATGGCAAATATTAAGTCAGCAAAAAAAAGAGTTCTTATTGCAGAAGCAAACAGACAAAGAAATGCAGCTTTTAAAACTTCTATCAAAACAGCTTTGAAAAAAGCTCTTGCTTTAGCAGAAGGTGATGATAAAGAAGCTTTAAATGCAGCTATTTCTAAAGCATATCAATTATGCGACAAAGCTGTTTCTAAAGGTATTTTACACAAAAATACTGCTGCAAGAAAGAAATCAAGACTTGTTCTTGCTATCAAAAAATTAGCAAAATAAGCTAATGATGATTTTTAATAAGGCGCTTTGCTTTCAAGCAAAGCGCCTTATTTATTTCTCAAAATAGATAACAGTTGAATGAAGATTATATTTATCCAGTACTTTAACTTTCGAAGTAAATAAGTTTTTCGGATCTTCTTTCAAGATAAAATAATATCTTCCGGCCGGCAGCTCTTCAATCTTATTGTTACATACCTCTAAATAAGGTTCACATCCATCTTTTAGGATAATGACATTATCTTTTTGGTGTAAATAGTAATAATATCTATGATAAGAACTATCTAATACAATCTTTTCACCGTCTTTAATATGATTTTCGACAATTTGTACAGCTTCTCTTGCTGAAGTATAAAATTTATACGGATTAATTGTATAAAATACAGAAGTAATAAAACTTATAATACATACAGACATCAAACATACATTTTTAAATTTCCAGTTGTATTCTGCTATAATTACGACAAAAAGCGGTAGAAGGAATAAGATTAATCTTGCTTCTATCGGATAGAGTCTTAGTGCTGATGCTGCAAATGTCAGCAGTATTGGAAGCCCTAGAAACAGACGCTGCTTTTTATTTGAAATAAGAGATATAAATGCAGGTACAAGCATTACAGTCCCGCAGAAAAGAGCCTTAAGCTTATCAAAACTAAAAAGCTCACCAAAACGTAACACTATTCTTAATGGATGCCTCAGGTCAGCAAATCCGTATCCATTCTGCCACCAGTTATACATACCGTCATAATTACAGCTTGAAACATACCTCAAAGATAAGAAGTAAAACAGAAGAAAGCTTATAAAAAAAGGTATATAAGTTTTTAGAACAGCCCCGGGATTTTTGATAAGCATTACCAAAAAGTAACTGCCGATTATAAACAATGATGAAAGCGAAAACCACGGTGCAATTGCAATTAACAATGGATAGTACCATTTAAATTCTTTTTCAAAAATCAGCTTATAAAATATAATAAGAAGCAGGACAGATGTAAATAATTCTAAAGAATACTGCTTAAACTGCGCACAATACAGAATTGCTGTCATATTAAATGAAAACAGAAAAGTACTGACAGTAATTACTACTCTGTTTTTTGACAGCATTAATACGAATTTATAAAAAAGCGGAATAGCAGCTATTCCTGCTACCAGAGGTATCAGGCGCAGTGTAAAGTCACGCAGATTGTCTATAATCAGGAATTTTGACATTACAAGGAACATCGGCGGAGCAACCTGCAGGTAATCCAGTCCTTTAAACAAGCCGGAATAAGAATGTTCTAAAACATTCAAAGCAAGAGCAGCTTCATCCCCCCAGAAAGAAATTCCCCTAAAATACGCAAATAAGCGGAGTACAATTCCAAATACTATAATAACAGTAATACCGTATTTCTTTCCGAAAGAGTTCACGAATTACTCCTCTAAATACTTCTTACCGGCAAGTTCGTCAGGCAAAAACTGCTGTTCAACGTCCGGCGCGTCATGTGTATAAATATAACCTTCTCCAAACCCGTATTTTTTTGCATCTTTATAATGGGCATCTCTTAAATGCATCGGAGGAGGGAAGTCATTACCTCTCTCTATATCCATAAGAGCTTTATCTATTGCAATACAAGCTTTATTAGATTTTGGTGCTTTTGCAACATACACAACCGCATTAGCAAGGGGGATTCTACCTTCCGGGAGCCCAATAATCTCAACAGCTCTATATGCATTAACAGCAATATTCATAGCATTCGGATCGGCAATACCTACGTCTTCTGCAGCGCATACAATAAGCCTGCGTGCAATAAATCTTGGATCTTCACCGGCTTCTATCATTTTGGCTAGATAATATATCGCTGCGTCAGCATCTGAACCTCTAAGACTTTTCTGAAATGCAGATGCACAATCATAATGCTCCTGTGTCGAATATCTGGTATTACGTTTCTGAGTAATACTTTCCAGAATTTCTACAGACAAAAGCCTTGTATCATTTGAAAAATTGCTGGCAAAATATGAATTTTCCACAAGATTTAAAGCACATCTGGCATCACCTCTGGCATTATTTACAATAAACTTCGTAACCTCTTCATCATACTGAATAGGCTGGTAATTCTTTTCCAAATACTCAAACCCTCTATTAACAATTTTTTCCATACTGATATCATTAATAGGATTAAGTCTTATTACCTGAACTCTTGATAGAAGAGCAGGTACAACCTGAAAAGACGGATTCTCGGTAGTAGAACCAATAAGGAAAATAGTGCCATTCTCAACATGCGGAAGCAGAGCATCCTGCTGTGTTTTAGAATATCTATGAATTTCATCTATGAATAGAATTGTTTTTTGCCCTGAACGAAGAGCCTGCCTTGCCTGTTCAACAGTTTCTTTAATTTCTTTTATACCTGATGTTACCGCAGACAGTTCGATGAATTGAGCGTTGACCTTAGTTGCAATAAGCCGTGCAAGAGTTGTTTTGCCGCACCCTGGTGTACCCCAGAGTATCAGAGAAAATAACCTTTGAGTTTTCAAAAGATTTAACAGCGGAGAATTTGGAGCAACAACATTTGACTGACCTAAAAATTCATCAAGAGTTTTCGGCCGCAAAATTTCAGCCAGAGGCGTTTGCTTATTAACTTCTTCCAGTTGCGTAAATAAATCCATAACAATATTTTAGCACGACTACTTATTAATAAAAACAGCTTTTATTTGTTCCGGTTCATATCCGACATTCAACCCTTCTGCTCCCGAAAGCCTGTCTGCACCGTAACCGGTCGTTAAGAAATAATAACCGCCTGCAGGAAGATTATTTATGAAATCTTTACAAACCTGCGTATCAGAATAACAAAATTCCGGCACTGTGAGAACCTTGTTTTTTATACCGCTATTTTGCAAATAATATCTATATTCATAACCGCCCCTGTCAATTACTATCTTATCCTCAGGTTTTATACTTGATTTTATTGTTTTCACTATATCACGGGCATAAGAATAAGAGAGCCAGTCAGCATAAATTGTATAGCTTGTTAATGAATATAATAATATAATTACGCACATTGCTCTGATAATTTTTGAAGAACAGGAAACAGCTATTATAACAAAATTTGGAAGCAAAAATAAAATTAAGCGTGCCTGTACCGGATATTTGTGAAGAGATGATGCAAGAATAACTGCAATAATGGGCCCTAGAAACAAGAGTTTTTCTCGAAGTTGAATACGTTTAGCAAAAACATATGTTAATACTAATAAAGCTCCAAATGCACCGCATAATAAATTCAAAACCTTAATCTTATATGAAATAAATAATTCGCTAAAACGTATTAATAGTCTTACCGGAGTCAAAAACGATACAAAAGAATAAAAATCCGAGTAAAAA
>ERZ827101.3304-NODE-3304-length-11804-cov-11.516469_pt1 | contig 11804 bp, 14 predicted proteins | sample MGYA00519869_ERZ827101 | MGnify/ENA primary metagenome ERZ827101 (study PRJEB31778, sample SAMEA3449256) | human gut metagenome | biome: human gut; feature: human-associated habitat; material: faeces | place: United Kingdom | collected 2010/2012 ...
TATCATAGAAGACCCGTATATTGTCTAATTTACAGAAATTTTTTCACAGGCTCTCACTTTCCTCAACCAAAGAAATGTCTTTTTCAAAACTAAACGAACTAGAGAAACAATGTAAAGAAATTCTTAATGATTATGATTTGTACAAAAATACCTCTAGAAAAACACTCCTAACTCTTATTCTAAAAGATAAAGTTATGATTGTTCTCTACATACTTGTGCTATTAATCATAATAGCCACTGTAACAGCTTATATGCTACACATTTAATACATTTCTAATATATGTATTGTTATCAACAGTAATCACAATAAATCAAATATGTTTTGCTTTACTCACCACACACTAAACTTTATTGTCATTTGATTGTCACTCAACATAAAACAAGCCAAGAAACGCCGAAAATTCGGCATTTCTTGGCTCATGTACATCATTCAAACTCTTGGGCGGAGAGATTTATCTGGCTGTTTCTTGGTACACATTTGTGTATTTTATTCTTCATATTCATCTTATTTTGCATTTTTGTATACCTCATCTAAAATTTTTAGAGCCAAAATGGAGCCAACTTTAAAAGTATTGTATCAGTCCCCATGATATTTATAACCTCTAATCTTTAAGAAATATTTTCAATATCCTTTTCAATATCTCTTATTTCGCGCTTCATTATTCTATGAAACTGTATTTCAACAAAGCGTTCATCTTTGTCAGACAAATCAATCTGATATATATCCGATAAAATAGCTTTCTTATCATCTAATCCCAAATCATCTAAATTGGGAATATACTTAGTCTCATGCAATGCCATATGCATTTCTGCATATGTCCTAACAAATCTCTTTACCTTAATTTCACCCTCTAATTTATACCTTTTAATCAATTTTTGTACAACATCATCTAAGTGAAAAAGCAAACTCAAATCAGTTATTTGAGAATAGAAAAATAACCATCCATACTTATGTCTTTCAATAATAAAACCTGTAATTTTCAGATTTAATTTCCATTGCAAATACTCAATATTTTCCTTTTTTATAGTCCTAAATAATTCTTCTATAGACTGTTCAATTTTTAAAATACTACTTTTTCTCACCGTTACTTCATTATCATTCAAAACATATCCTAAATATTCAAATGTTTGTGTTACAAATCCTTCATCTTCCTTATCATTTAATTCCAATCCAAGTTTATTTATATCATCACAGATACTTCTCTTTACATCATAAAATTTATCTTCATTAACCAATATTAATATATCATCAACATACCTATAATATGATATGTAATCAAGATTTCTATATTTTATATCAATATCCTGCATATATATGTTAGCTAAAGTATTTGAAATAGGTAATCCCTCTGGAACTCCCAATATTCTTTCCTTCTTTACAGTCTTTTCCTTTATTGGACAAAGAAGCGCTTCCGTTCTAATTGCGTTCCATATAATCGAAATAATTTCTGCCTTATGTATCTTTCTTTTTATTATTTTAATCAACTTATCATGATTTATTGAACCATAAAACGATTTCACATCCAATTTTATAAAATGTGTATACATTGGGATTTTTTTGTAATATCATCTATAACAAGTTGCGGCATCATAGTCTTACATTTATCCCCATATACCCCCACCAGCAATTCATTTAACACCGATGCCGTCAACTTATCTCTTAGCGTAGGCACACAAATTGCTCTAGGTAGTTTAGCAGGTCCTTTAGTAAATAAAAGCAGTTTATATCTTGTAAAATGATAAGAGCCATTCATGGATTTTCTAATAATAATTTCAATATTCTCATCCAAATTTTGTTCAAACTTTCGAGGTGAAACTTTATCCAATCCGACAGACGGTTTGTTTTTTACTTTTTCTTCATAATGTTCTATAAGATGTTTTTTTGTAAATAATTTTTTCCATAAGTACGATGCTTGCATCTATAACCCCCCACATATCCAATATAAACCTACCGGCAATACTATAACACATATCTTTAAAACAAATCGCCAAATCACATTATAATAATATCTGCACCTTACATTTCTCCATTTCTTACTTTTATATTCACCTGTACTACCATGAACTGTCTCATAATAATCAAATGATATATGATTACTGCTTGAATCCAATAAATCGCAATATCTATTGTATATATTCTTAATCAAATCAACATCATCACCATCAATATTGTTTAATTCAAATTCAAGTTTTTGTAACTCTGTATAATTCTTTCTATACTCTCTTGCCTGTTCTGAATATTTTTGTCCATTCAAATATAAAATAACAATGAGCAAAGATATTGTCATAAACACTGTCATCAAGCTTAATTTTTCATTGTTATTCAGCAATGTAAGTATTGAAAATATAATTGTAACACAAGAATAATAAATGTTAATTCCCTGAAAAAATGCTTCCTTGTTTATCAATCTTTTTTCAGCATTAACTCTTGAAATTCTTGTTGTCCATATCTGATCTGATAAATCTTTATATTTTTCCAAGTTATATCCTCCTAAAATGTATTAGGGTTTCTATATACTAAGTGCGATACCTTCTTTCGAAAGCCTATAAAATCTCTACAGATTGTTAATTACATTATCTCCTAAGTGGAAATCATAACTTACGTTATAAACCCTAATACAATTAATATTATACCACATTCTACTATCATTTTCAATCCATCCTTTCATTTATCTTGCCTCATAAGACCTTTTATATCGTCTAGCCTGCAGTTCCACGCTCTCCTGTTCCTTCACTTTACCAATAATCGTATCAACCTGCTCAGCACCAGCATACCTCTTCACACGCTCCAGATCATCCGCCTTTTCCTGCAACAGCTCTGTCCTTTCATTCATATCCCTAATCTTTCCCTTATAAAACTCCACACTTTCCGAAAGTTCTCTCTTCTCTTTTCTCAGTTTCAGGACTTCCTCTTTCAGCCTTACACACTGAATTGTCAGATTTTTCACCAAAGACTTCAACTTATTCACAAGTGGCAATACCACCTTATCCCGAAACGCTTTCGCACTTGTAAATGCTCCTGGTTCCGGCAATTGCCACTCCGGTGCTTCATCATACTTCCTTACATCACGCTGTAATAACTGCTCCGACTGCACCATCTGCTCTATATGGCTCTTAAGCTCATTCTGTTGCTTTTCAAGTTGAACATTATTCTGTTGCAAATCATTGTATTTCTGTCTTAATGCCTGATTATCCAATTGCAACGCATCATTCCTTTGCTCCAGAGAATAATTATCAGCGGACAACTGATCATTCACATTCTCCAATTTACTATTCGTATATTGTAAGTCTTCATGCCTTTGTTCCAGTTCTTCATTATCTGTCTGCAACTGTAACTGCTTTTTCTTCAAATCATGATTTTCCATGCGAAGTCTGTTCTTGTGGCTTTCAAGCCTTGAATTTTCCATTCTCAAATCCTTATTACCTGCAAGCAATACTTCCTTCTCCTGTTGTGCTGTAATTCTCTCCTCGTTTGCTTTCTGTGTAGCTTCTTCTGCCAGTTCTTTTTCAGTTGTAGCATTCTTTAATTCCTGTTTCTTTACAGAAACCTTTTCTCCAAGCTGTGCAACCACCGAAGATATTTTCCTCTTCTGGCTATCCAATTCAGCTACTTCCCTTGCCCGCTCTTTCTTTTCAAATTCAAGCACCGACAAATGTTTCTCATGTGTACCCTTTTGCAGCCATTCCACACCATATCGCTCCATGACTGTCGCAAGTTCCTGCTTTTCTGATGCAATCCACTGATTTAATTCGGTAGCACCTCTAGTGCCACCGGTGAAGCCTTCTGCCGCTAGTGCAGATTTTAATGATACCCTTGTATCAAGTCCTCGCTTACTTCCTGTAATATATGGCACAAAATCAATGTGCAGATGCGGTGTTTCTTCATCCATATGCAAATGTGCCGAGAATACATACAAGTTCGGATTTCTAGCTTGGAACTCATCCATAAATTCCGTTAAAATCCTTTTTGCCAACAATCCATCTTCATTTTTGGCATTCATATCATCTTTATTTCCAATCTGAAATATCACTTCATGAAATAACTTTTCCTGCTTACCCCTCCTGATTTTTTCATAGTAATTATCAATCATGCGATCTTTCCGTTTCTGTTTTGCATTATATCGTTCCCGTGCTTCATCAAACAATTTATGATAAACCTGCTTAATATCTTCCTGGCAAAATTCCACATTATCAGCACTTCTGTTTTTATCTACATTTTTAGCTGTAAATGCCCTGGTATTATGGTTCACAGAACCTTTTCCGATCATTGCACTTATCGTTCTCTCCATAGGCAATCTTCCCCTTTCTTTTATCTGTCATATTAGCGCCGAATACGGCGCAAGCTTTGTTACTTTCGTCGAAAGTAACGCAAAAGCACTTTTGACAGCTACGCCATCAAAAATGCAACCTGACAAGTCAGGTTTTGCGCCCTGCCGGGAGCTTTTCTGCCTGCGGCAGTCAATGTACACAAGCCTCCACTATGTCAAGCACACCACATTTTCCTTATCCATTCTAACGGAAGCGTGACACGCAACCGTTATATATGTTTAAGAAAAACTACCACCGAAAACTCTCCAGCACACCTCGTCTATCCAAATATTCCTTTCGAGCCCTTTCCTTTTCTTCTTCCGTTGGTGCAGTCTTATATTTTGTATACAATTCTCTCATTACCATTGCATCCAGTTTCTTCTCCAGCCCCTGTTTTATCTGAGGCAACAGTTCTTCCTGTTCCAACATAAAATATCTCATTATCGCAACGAAAAGTTCTTCTGAAATCTGTACATTTTTCATATCAATCCACCATTCCTTTCCAATTCATTCAAGACCGCAACACTGCAAAGTCTATATGCTTTGCAACCTTGCAAAGTTCATCTCCGCAATTTCTATATAGTCTGCATTGTTGCGTTCTTGCCTTAATCCGACTTTACCTTATCCAACTCCCAATACCATGAATTGTTAATTTTCTTCGCCCGAATACCAAGCACCTTTTTTTGCATTTTCCAATGTCCTTTTTGAAATGCCCTGTTCATCAGCCATTTCAAAAATCTCATTACTCTGTACTGCATTAGATGTTTCCGCCAGTTCACGCAGCATTTGCTTTGCCTGCTCCAACTTGTTCGCCTTTGGTGCAATTCCTCCAAGCACTTCATCTGCTGTAATCTCATAATCTCCTAACCAGTGAAAGCCTGTCTCCGATAGCATAAATGCCTTAGGGTGACCAAATGCTGCAAGATTGTTCTTTATCTGAACAACTGCCCTTGTATTAGGTTCTCCCTCTATTCTGCCGACCAGAAGCACGCTCCTTGCAACTGCAAAGAAGTCAATAGAACCCATACCTCTATATGCCGCTTTGTTACCTGATGCCTTATTCATATGACCGATAAGAAGAATTGCACATTGATATTTCTCCGCTAATGCTCCCAGCTTCTTTGTCATATCTCTTGCTTCATTTGCCCGGTTCATATCCATACCACCACCGAGATAAGCCTGTATGGGGTCTAATATCAATACTTTTGCCCTTGTCTTAGCAAGTGCCTCTTCCAACCTTTCATCTGCCATAGACAGTGATTTATCACTTTCATCAATAACCAGTATCTTTTCACAGTCTGCTCCGGCAAGTTCAAGTCTTGGCTTTACTGTGTCTGCCAGACCATCCTCTGCTGTCTGATAAATCACATTTACCGGCTCCTGTACATCCATATCACTGTCTAGACATTCTCCCTTAGATAACTTGGCTGCTATATTTAACACCAATGTGGTTTTTCCATCACCCGGATCCCCCTGAATGATTGTAAGCTTTCCATATGGTATAAACGGATACCACAGCCATTTCACTTCCTGTGATTCCACCTCCGACATCCGTATCATCTTTAATTCTGCCTTTTGTCCTTCCATAAAAGTCCTCCATAATCAAATCTTTTATTTGCTCCTAAGAAGAACCTCTGCTATACTCTAGTTGTGAATACATAGGTAACAGAGGTTTTCTTTTGTTACCGCAAGTCCTAACAGTTGCCGCTGTCAGGACTTTTTTCTTTATCCGTCTGTGCTCCCTGCCAGAGATATTTAGCACCATCCAGCATGGAAACAATCGCCTGCAACATATCCATACAGTCATTTCGCATATCTGCCAAACCTTCAGCAGTAAGTGTTACATCCTGCTGTTCCAGTTGTTTTACCAGTTCAGAAATATTTGTCTGCATATTCTGCAATTCCTCTACAAGCTTGTAAATGACCTCTTTCCTGCCTACAACACATATTCTGTTATAAATACAGGAACGGACAAAATAATCTTTTTTCTGCATACCGCTTGCAAGTATCCTTGCTTCAATCATCTCTCGTTCTCTGTCTGATACACGAAAGCTAATTGTTGGATGTTTGTGTACTCCGCTCATAGCTCGTCCTCCTCATTCTCCAGTTCTAATCTGTCTGCCAGTTCTGCCTGCTTATTCGGATATAAATGTGAATAAGTATTTAATGTTGTTTCTATCTTTTCATGTCCCAGCCGCTCTGCTATTGCCAATGGCTGAAATCCAAGTTCCACCAGCAGTGATGCGTGGCTGTGACGCAGATCATGAAGACGAATTCGCTTTACCCCTGTTTCTTTAATGCCACGCACAATCTCATGTTCCATATAGGATTTTGTAAATCGAAACATTCTTTCACTCGGCATAATTCCATATAAATGACTGCAATATTCTTTTAGCTCTTCCGCCAAGAATGGTGGAATTGTAATCTTACGATTGCTCTTTGGTGTCTTAGGCGGTGTAATTACATCCTTTCCGTCTATTCTCTGATATGATTTGGAAATGCTTATAATACGCTTTTCCAAATCAATATCTTCATAGGTCAGTGCCAGTAATTCTCCTATACGCATTCCTGTCCAATACAGAAGCATAAATGCCATTCTCGCCTCCGGTTTCTTATCCATAGATGGAAGAAACTGCTTAAATTCCTGCTTTGTCCAGAACTCCATATCATCCGCCTTGCTTTTCCCGATACTTCCTGCTTTCCTGCAGGGATTATCTTTCAGGTCATAATATCTGACGGCATAATTGAAAAGTGCAGCCAACTGGTTATTAATACTTTTAAGATATGTCTGTGCATATCCCTGCTTAATCAGTTCATTCTGCCATGCCCGGATATCCGCTGTCTTAATCTCACACATCTTTTTCTTTTTGAAATAAGGCGTAACCTTTAAATCAAACACATATCTCTTATTCTTGATTGTACTTTCTCTAAGCCTGTTCTCCATATCCGCAAAGTAGATTTCAACGAAATTCTCAAAGTTGATATCCAAATCTTTTCTCTGCTGTTGCCGAAAGTTACGCTCCCACTCCTCTGCTTCAGCTTTTGTCTTAAAGCCTCTTTTGTTCTTTTTATGACGTACACCCTGCCAGTCCTCATAATAAAACTGGCTACGCCACGTCTTTCCATCTCTTGTTGCTGGCATGTTATCATCTCCTCTCCATTAACCAACTGCCATACCGTAAAACTTTTCTTCAAAATACTTTGTAGGTACCTTGCCTGAAATCACTCGATAGCCTTTTTCTTTCAATTCATTATTAAGACCACGAATGATTTTGTAAGCATATCCTCTTGATACTCCAAGAATCTGTGCCGCTTCATCAGCTGTAACATACATTTTCATCGTATTCTCCATATTGAGTTCTCCTTTCCTGTTTAATATTGGTACACATTTGTGTCTGTCAAGTGTTTATATAAATTTTTATACACAAATGTGTCCCGATGTGATAGAATAGGTTTATCAAAACATAAAGGAGCTGTTTTCATGACTACTGGAGAAAAGATTAAATATTTTCATAATATGCGTGGAATATCGCAAGAAACACTCGGTCAGTTGTCCGGCATAAACTCCGCAACCATAAAGAAATATGAATATGGAATCCGTAATCCTAAGCCAGACCAACTTTTAAAGATTGCTAATGCATTTGGCATCAGCATTAACATTTTCATGGATTTTGATATAGAAACAGTTTCTGATGTATTATCACTACTGTTTAAGTTAGATGACCAAATTGATATGAAATTTGAAGCAGATAAGGATGAGGAAGGCAACTTCAAGCCAGCTACTGTTAAGCTGTCCTTTAAAAACAATCTCATCAACAAAAAGCTCTGCACCTATATGAAAGCTCTGGAAATCAGGGAAAATATGATAAATTCGAAAGATGATTATGCCGAAGAAGAGTACAATGCCAGCCTGCAGCACATCAATGAGAATATAGAAGAAATCAAGCAGCACCTGCTTGATGACAGTATGGTTGTCAAAAAAGGAACTGACAGACTTACTGTGAAAAACTATCTAAATTAGGAGAAAATCTATGGACATATTTATTAATTATCTTATCAAGAATAAAGAATGGATTTTTAGTGGACTTGGCATCTTTGTTATTGGAGGAATTATTTCTTTAATAAAAATATTGATAAATCATCACAAGAAAGCATCTCAGAAATCTATGAAACAAATTAATAATGACAACTCTTCTGGGACACAAATCGGAATTCAAAATAACTATTATCAAGGAGATAAAGAACATGACTAATGAATCTTTTGAAATAATACAAGAAAACAAACTGGGATCGCAAAGTACACAGATTGCTCAGCAAAACAATTACTATGGGATGGATTATCAGAATACTAAATCATTATGTCAAGATTTGATCAAAAATGAATTAGAAAAATATAAATCAGACGCTGAACAACTTGCAAAAGAGCGCAATGAAAAATTTCTATCTACGCTTTTTGAAAAATTACATAAAGAGAAAATAGATGACAATTCAATGTGTGAAGAATTTAAAAATCCTGATATGCAATACACTTTTTTCGAAGCGCAGAAAGCATATATTCGACTTGGGACTCCAGAACTGGAAAACATTCTGTCAAATCTTCTAGTTGACCGTACCAAAGAAAGTAATCGTACATTACTCCAAATTGCTCTCGCTGAAGCCGTTAATGCAGTACCAATGTTACTTCCATCTCAATTAGATATCTTAGCTCTTTGTTTTCTATTGAGATATACGCTTAACAATAAAATTAACAATCTTCCAACATTTTTTAATTATCTTAAGGCTCAGATTATACCGCATGTACCAGATTCTATTGATAAGATGTCTTCTTTCCAGCATTTGGTATATACAAAAACCGCAAGCATTGACCTAGGTGAAATTTCATTAGAAAATATATTTATGGAAACATATGGGGGACTATTTTTATCTGGATATTCTGCTGACGAATTGAAAGATTTTCCTTCAAAATATCCCCAATTTTTTACACGATGCATACAAGATTCCACCAAAATACAAATTAACTCTATAAGAAAAGAAACACTAGAGAATCAGCTATCATCAGAGAATTTGCCTGAAGAAGATAAACAGTTTATTCGTGAGCATTTCGCAAATAATTTAATGTCTCCAAGTGCTGTTAAAGATTTTATATGCTCAACAGACTCATCTTTAGAAGCACTTTTTTCTCAATGGAATGATACATCTTTGAAACATTTAACTCTTACCTCTGTTGGTATTGTTTTAGGAGCAAATCGTTCTAAACAACTTTCTGGCACAACCTTTGATATGAATATTTGGATCTAACTATTCAAAATATAATACCAAATAATTTGAAATCTCTTGAATTATCAGACATAAGATGATAATATCTAATTAAACAGAAAGCACCACTCCAAAGGTGGGTGCTCCGAGTTTAGGCTAAAGAAATGTCCTTACGGACACCGCCTATCCTGTGGATCAGACAGGATAGGCATTTTTATTTGCGCCTGCTCTTCCTCGAAGAGCTATTCTCTTTATCGAGAAAGGCAAGCAACGCTACAATCAAGCTACCAAAGGACATCAGCAAAGCCAATATCCCAATGAAAATCGTAATGATCTCATAAGCTGTCATCGGCGCCACGTCTACACTTCGTTTCGGTCGGTGCTAAGCAGGTGCCACCGGCACCTAGCACCCCTTCCTATGTATTCCGTTTTCCCGGTATCATAAAACTCGGGAGGCTACCTCTACGCTTCGCTCCGGTCGGCGCTAAACAAGCGTCCCCCGGACGCTTAACGCCCTGTCATGGGTACTTTCCTTAGATAGCATCCTAACATATATATCATGCGCTCTACAAGAACAATTACAATTTAACTCTTTCTTTATAGCTTCATTTCCAATTCTAGGCAATTCCATTCTTCTCCCATTACAGTATACTTTTCTATTTCATCTTGAGATACATCCTCAAAACCTGTTGCTTTATAACAAAAATATGCTGATTTATTGTTCTCAAAAACACCTAATGAAACCTTGTTTGCACCAAATATTTCCTTGGCATATTTCAATCCTAATTCTAACATCTTTTTTCCATATCCCTGTCCACGTTTTTCTGAATCAACAATCACAAATCCAAACCGCAACTCCTCAAAGAATTCATTCGGTCGTCTCATAGTAAAAAATCCTATTATCTCATTATCATCAATAGCAGTAAATGCCATAAGATTACTTACCGCATTGAACTGTTCCACAGAAATTGGATATTCCCCCAAAATTCCTGCTGTCCATTTATAAAAAGCTTTCTCGTCCTTTATCCATGACAAAATCGTTTCTGCATCATCTTTTTTGTACGGTCTTAATCTTAACATACTTACGTTACCTCACATTTTATTTTCTTCTGTTTCATATCCACTCTAGCCATAGCACCATACTGCAAAACGCATCTTGGAGTTGCATGTCCAAAATTCACATTGTAAATAATCGGTAAATCCGGATCATTTACTACCTTCACAAGAATATCCTTATATTCTTCGTAATATTCCTCATCCTGTGGCTTTCCAACCAGAACTCCGCTGACAACATCAAATACCCCCTTCTTTTTAATCATAGCAACTTCTTTTTCAAACTGCTCTGGCACCGGTTTTTCTTCACAGGTTTCAATAAAAAGAATCTTCTCTTTCCATTCCGCTATATCAGGAAACAGTCCATATTTTTCACATACTGCTTTTTCGTTTTCATATCTCGTTGTTGTCAAAATATCATATAAACTCTCTAAACACCCACCTAACAATCTACCCTCAAAGTAGTCTTTTCCTTGTAAAAGCTCAAATCCATGCTCTTCTTTATGTGAGATTCTCTCTGTCCCAACTGCCTCTTTTGAAAAATCAGTTCTTTCCTGATACCATATTTCACTTGATGTAATCTCACGATATTCATTTCCTTCTATATAGCTTTCAAATGCCTTCTTACTATATGGCAGCATTTCATCAGAGATTTCTGCTAAGTCGCATATAAAATTAGGTCCATAATATGTAGATAGTCCCAGCTTATAAAACATCAAATGATTAATCGTAGTATCTGAAAAACCCGTGAACAATTTTGGACTCTTGTGAACTGCATCAATAAATTCCTCATCCTCTAGCAAATATGGCAAAAGTCTGTAAGTATCATCGCCGCCTATTGCACATATAATGCCAGCAATTGAATCATCCATAAAAGCATCTTTTAAATCTTTTGCCCTTGCTTTGGGATTAGCCTTCAAATATTCAATTCCTTTTAGCGAATTTGGCATAAACGATGGTTCTAAACCATATTCCCTTAATCTCTTAACACCGATTTCAATATTATGACTACAAAATGCTTCACCTAGCATTCCACTCGATAAACTCACTATTGCAACTTTATCACCTTTTCTTAATTTCTTTGCATATTTCATAACTGGTCTCCTATAAAAAATTCAAAATATCAGATAGATTATTAACTTCAATATCAGCTTTTTCACTCTCATCTGTTATATTCCACAAACTTC